>Ga0315550_1002753_pt1 | contig 10700 bp, 9 predicted proteins | sample SalMarSW160190MG_2_FD_203100 | JGI IMG/M metagenome (GOLD analysis project Ga0315550, IMG submission 203100) | Salt marsh sediment microbial communities from the Plum Island Ecosystem LTER, Massachusetts, United States - Salt Marsh Sediment SW1601-90 ... | reverse complement strand
AGCGGATTGGTGAGCGCGATAACATCGGCGCGGAACATGCTGCGCACGTCTTCCAGGACATCCTCGGAGATGGGCATGAGGCGAAAGCCATTGGTCTCGGCGGCGTCGGCGGCCACCACCGCGTGCCCGCCGGTGCGCGAGATGACGACCAAGTTCCTGCCCCGCACCGGCGGCAGCGCGAATCCCTGCGCCAGCGTCACCGCGTCGTCAAAGCTGAGCGCCCGGGCGATCCCTGCCTGTCGCAGAGCCATGCTGACAATCTGGTCGTCGTTGGCCAGCGCCCCTGTGTGCGAAAAGGCAATCTCGGCACTGGCCTGGGCGATGTTCGTCTTGTGCACGATGATCGGTTTGGGCGACGTGGCGGCCAGCTCGATCAGGCGGCGGCCCTCCTCGATGCTCTCCAGGTAGAGGATGATCACCTCCGTGCCGGGGTCGCGCAGCAGGTAGGACAAAAAGTCCACCTCATCCAGGTTGGCCTTGTTGCCCATGCTGACGACCTTGTTGATCCCCAGCCCGGCCTCGCTGAGCATCAGCAGGTACGTGATCGAGATGCCCCCGCTCTGCGCCAGCACCGAGACCGGCCCGCGTTTGAAGGCCCCTTCGTCGAAAGAGACAAAGGGCAGGCACAGCCCGTTCTCCATATTGACCGCGCTGATGCAATTGGGACCCACGAAGCGGATGGACCATCGGCGGGCCACCTCGCATACTTGCCTCTCCAGCTCCTCCCCCTCCTCCGAGAACTCGGAGAATCCGCCCGACTCGATCACTGCCCGCAGGATGCCCTTCTCGCCACAGGTCTCCAGCAGGCTGGGCACCGTCGCCGCCGGCGTCAGGATCACGGCCAGGTCGACGCCATCGGGCAGGGCATCCACAGAGGTGAGGAGGGGGACGCCGTGCACCTCGCCGCCGTGCAACCCCACCGCGTAAACGTCGCCGCCGTAATCGAATCTCTGCAGGTTGGCGATGATGTTGGCCGCCAAATTATCGGGTTTATCCGAGGCGCCAATAACGACCAAACTGTCGGGATAAAAGATTCTGTCCACTGTGGCCTCCTGTTGCAGCTATCTCGATTGTATCAGAGGATGGGAAAAATTGCCAACGCGAACCAAAACCAGGATGCGGTTCACGCTTTCGGATAATGCACGTTCCTCCCCCTCGATGGGGGAGGTTAGGAGGGGGGTGAAATCGCCTCCTCGGCGTGGGAAACCCCTCCAGACCGTCATCCAACTGTAACTTCTCCTTAATCGACAAACGAGGCCAGTCCGGGTATAATAGGGCACGCGAAGCGTGTAGACAAAGTGCGCCGATGTAGGGCAAGTTGGCAACTTGCCCTACATATTCTCGAGGGAGTAACCGTGAACTGCGTTCACCTTCAACAACCAAGATGTAGGTCACGTTAATAACGTGACGACGCCCGCAGCGTCACGCTGATAGCGTGACCTACAGGGTTCATTTTCGGAGCGTTATGGAATCAAGCGTGCGTATCCTGATCGTGGATGACAGCCAGGCCATACGGGAGTTTGTGGTCCAGGCCCTCGCCGATCGAGGGGGCTACACCGTGGCGGAGGCAACCGACGGGGCCAAGGGGCTCCAGATGGCCCTGGACGATTCCCCCGATCTGGTCCTGCTGGACCTAGAGATGCCCCAGATGGATGGTTCCCAGGTCGTGGATGCGCTCAACGAGCGCCAGGCAGATATCCCCGTCATATTGATCACCTCCCACGGCTCCGAGGCCATCGCCGTCGAGTTCTTCCGCAAGGGCGTGAAGGACTACCTGAGCAAGCCGTTCACCTCCGAGGAGCTGTTTGCCGCCATGGATCGTGCGCTCGCCGATGTCCGTCTGCGGCGGGAAAAGGAGCTTCTCACCCAGAGTCTGGCGGCGGCCAACCAGGAGCTGCGCCGCATGGTGCGTGAGATGGACACCCTGTACGGCATAGGGAAATCGGTCACCTCGCTGCTGGACAGGGATCAGTTGTTGGAGCGCATCCTGGATGCCGTCTTTTACGTCATCGGCGCCGAGGAGGCGTCGCTGATGCTGGTGGACGAGGAGACCAACAAGCTGCGCCCGGCGATCCAACGCCAGCGGGTGGATGGCGAACATCACCACATCGCCCGCCGTGGTCCCGAGGAGTTGGCGACCGATGCGATCCGCGCAGGGGACGCCACCGCCAGCGGCGAGATGCTCAGCGCGCCGCTGACGGTGGGGGACAAGGTCGTCGGCGCCATCGGCCTGGGCAATCCCGTGACCACGCGCTCCTTTGGCAGCCACGCCAAGCAACTGCTGATGGCCCTGGCTGATTACGCGGCCATCGCCATCGAGAACGCGCGCCTGTACGAGGAGGTGCGTCAGGCCGACCTGGCCAAGTCGGAGTTTGTCTCCCTCGTCGCCCACGAGATGGGGACGCCGCTGACCTCCATCGGGTGTTACACCGACCTGCTGCTGCGGGGGCACGCCAAGCAGCCCTTGACCGAGGAGCAGGCGAAGTATCTGCACGTCGTCCGCAGCAACGCCGACCGTATGCAGATTCTGCTCTCCGACTTGCAGGACATCTCGCGCATCGAGACCGGGCACCTGAGTCTGGATCTGCAGCCCACCGACCTGACCGAGGTGTTGAAGAATGCCCTGGAGGCCACCCGGCGGCAGATCGAGATGAGGTCGCAAAAGCTGAGCGTCAAGATACCGCAGGACCTGCCGCCGGTCTATGCCGACCCGGCGCGGCTGACGCAGATCCTGATCAACCTGATCAGCAACGCCTACAAGTACACGCCCGAGGGCAGGCAAATCCGCGTGCAGGCCAGCCGCAAGGATGGGTACGTGCACTGCGTCGTCGCCGATACCGGCATCGGCATCTCTGCCGAGGATCAGGAGCGGTTGTTCACAAAGTTCTTCCGCTCCGATAACCCCGACGTGCGGGAGCGGCAGGGGACGGGGCTAGGGCTGTGCATCGTCAAGAACCTGGTCGAGCTGCAGGGCGGGCAGCTCAACGTGGAGAGCGAGCTGGGGAAGGGGACGACATTCTGGTTTACGGTGCCTGAGGCGAGGTAGTCGCCATGAACTGCGTTCACCATGAACGACGAAATGTAGGGCGGATTGGCAATCCGCCTTACCGCGTCGCCTGTTTTTGGAGCAGAGACGACCCGTCGCCTTTTCAGAGTTGACTTGTCGTCTCTGCAGAGATGACGCGTCATCTTTTTCGGGGCAGGCCTGAATCGAAGGTTGGGTTTCGCTCCGAGCCTTTGGCTTGCGGCCCCCGATTCGTTCCTACCCAATCTATTGACTTTGGCCAAGTCACCGCCGTGATTTCTCTATGGTCGTGGCCGGGAATCGGCGAACGGTTGGGTCGCGCTCCGCTTGACCCAACCTACCGGCTTTTGAGGAGTTATTTGGTTATTGCCTTCGTGATCGCTCCTACGATGGCGGCTATCAATTCCTTATCTGGTGACTTCAGTGCATCAACCTCGCCGGACGCTGAAGCCAATCGCACGACATACTTGGTCTTGCTAAACACAGCTAGGCTAACACCGGTTACCGACATTATGACACCAGTGACGATACAACCACAACCACCGATTCCACTGCTACTACCCTGACCTCTCTCATAGAAGAAAGAGGGTAAACCTAAAAGTACGATGAGTACCCCAAAAAGTGCTATGATGATACCCCAGAAACGAGCCTGGTTCCGTAGCTTGACCGTCTGCACTGAGGTTATATGTTTGACAGAATAGAGCTTTGCTCCAATGACAATGCGAGCACTTGTTACTATCACATCACCACTATCAAAGTATATCGCTTCTCCTGTTGCTGAACCTGCTGCTTGCTGGTGATCACTCACATCACTTTGACGGTGTACCCCCTAATGCCTGCACTGCTTGCTCATCACCTGGCTTTAGGCTCAAAACGCGCTGCCAACACTGCCGTTTCTTTGCAGGATCGTCGATGGCTGCCGCCATCCAGCGCCAGGCATTGACGTTGTTGGGGTCTCGGCGTAGGATGGCGCTAAGCGTTGCTCTAGCTCGTTCCATGTCGCCGCTTTGTATTGCGAGGATTGCTTGACTCAAGTCATCGTCTGCCATAGCTCTCCCTGCCTTTATGCACTCTCCCTAACCAGGTTTAGTATAGCCCCATCCCACCCAAAGGTCAAAAACAAGGAGCGAGTCCAGCACCAATCACATAACGACACGCCGACAGTCAGCAAGACGAGCCAATGAATAAAATTGCGCCGCTCAAATAGTGTGTTATACTTGGCGTATCATATCTCGGGAGCGCATTACCATGTCCACCATATCGGTCAAGGAAACGCATCTCAGGGACTTGCTCGAGGACTGGGCCTTGGTAAAAGCCATCGAGGAGAGTGAATCTACCGAAACCGTCTCAAAGGCCCAGGTTCTCCAAGCCCTGGAGGCCGATGAAGCTTGAATGTCGAATTCAAGGCCAGCTTTGTCAAAGCTAGGGATTGGCAGAGATGCTGGTGTAATGCAGGGAGCGTTCGATGGCGACAATTACGGTACAGCCTGATCTGGCACAGGACCTGGAGCAGTTGGCCACACGACGGCAGAGCCAAGTGGAAGAAATCGTGGCAACTGCTCTCCGGCGCTACATACGTCAGGCTCAGGAAGAAAAGATGAAGGAAGAGGCCACCACCTTTTGTGAAATGCACGCCGAGTTGGTGGCACAGTATGATGGTGAGGTGGTCGCTATACACGAAGGGCAAGTAGTAGATCACGACAAGGACTTTGTGGCACTCCACCGGCGTATCCGGCAACGGTTTGGACGGGCGGCCGTTCTCCTGCGCCGGGTGAGCTCCGAACCGGAGCGAGTACTCGCTTTTCGTAGCCCACGCCTGGAACGGGACGAAAGATGATGGTTTATCATTACAGTGAGACGTGGTATCCCCCAATGCCGGTTTTGGAGGTTCGTTTGGGGTACCCGGAGGAGCCTCTTGCACTTGGGCCATACACGGCCATCATTGATACGGCTGCCGACGGAACCATTGTTCCAATCAAACTCGTCGAAAACCTTCAAGCTCCCATTGTGGATGACGTGCGACTGCGAAGCCAGTGGGGAGAGTGGCGCAGGGATCGGATGTTCACCGTGGACGTAGGAATTGGCGCGCTCCGTTTTCCTGCTGTTGAAGTGATCGGAGATGAGCGGGGTGACGAAATCATCCTTGGGCGTAACGTGCTCAACAGACTGCGCCTCCTGCTTGACGGCCCATCCTCCACAACCCAGGTGCTGGAGTAGAGAGCTTTTCAGAGGATCTCGAAGGTAAGCAAAACCACACATCAAATCGGAGGGTAATCCGTTGACACTCGTGTACCTGGCCGTGGCCTGGCTGGCGGGCATCGCGCTGGCCGAGGGAACCGGCCTGCCCTGGCAGGCGCTGCCCGTGCTGGGCCTGATGGCGTTCCTCGTGCTCCTGCTGTGGCGGGAGAATCCCCGCGCTCGGACGGGCGCGCTGTGTGCGCTGATGTTGGCCTTGGGCGCGGGCCGCTTCCTGCTCGTCGTCCCCCGCTTTGATGAAACCTCGCTTGCGACCTACAACGACGCCGGCTGGGTGCGGCTGGAAGGCGTCGTAGTGGGAGAGCCGGACGAGCGGGAGTATTATACCAACCTGCGCGTGCGCGCCGAGCGGCTGACCTTGCCCGGCGGCGCGGAGCTGGAGGTGGACGGCCTGGCGCTGGTCAAGGCCGACCGCTACCCACAGCGGCGCTTCGGCGACCGCGTCATGGTCGAGGGGGCGCTGGAGACGCCGCCGGTGCTGGAGGATTTCTCCTACAAGGACTATTTGGCGCGGCAGGGCATCCACTCGCTGGTGCGCCGGGCCGAGGTGACACTGCTGGCCGAGCGGCAGGCCAGCCCCGTCCTGCACGCCCTGTTTGCCTTCAAGCGACACGCCCAATCCACCATCGCCGCCATCCTGCCGGAGCCACAGGCGGCGCTGCTCACTGGCATCCTCCTCGGCGTCGAGACGGGCATCCCCGCCGACCTGATGGACGACTTTGCCGCCACCGGCACGACGCACATCATCGCGATTTCAGGATTCAACATCACGATCGTGAGCGGTATCTTTTTCGGGCTGGCCCGGCGGTTGTTCGGCAAGAAGCGGGCGTTCTGGATCGCCGCCGCGGGCATCGCGATCTATACGGTCCTCGTCGGCGCGTCGGCGGCGGTGGTGCGCGCAGCCGTGATGGGCATCCTCTACCTGCTCGCCATGCGGCTGGGACGGGGCACCTACGCGCCCGCCTCCCTCGCCGCGGCGGCTTTTTTCATGACGCTGCTCAACCCGCACACGCTGTGGGACGTAGGGTTTCAGCTCAGCTTTGCCGCCACGGTGGGACTGGTGCTCTACACCGAGCCTTTGGAGAGCGCCTTCGAGCGGGCGCTGGCACGGATCACGAGCGCCGAACACGCCGAAAAGATCGTCGGCTTGATCAGCGAGGCATTGCTGGTCACGATGGCGGCGCAAATTGTGGCCCAACCCATCATCTTGAATATCTTTGGCCGCCTCTCTCTCATCACCCTGGTGACCAATTTCTTGATCCTGCCCGTCCAACAATGGGTGATGATTGTTGGCGGCCTTGCCCTGCTATCGGGATTGATCTTTCGCCCGCTGGGGCAAGTGGTAGGCTGGGTCGCCTGGGTGTTCCTCAGCTACACCATCGAGGTGGTGCGGCTGACGGCGTGGGCGCCCCTCGCCTCCGTGCCGGTCAAGATGGCGGGCTGGATGGTGTTCGCGTACTACGCCCTGCTGGCGGGCCTCACCTGGTGGTTCACGCAGGCCAAGGAGCGCCGCCGCGAGCTGTGGCGTAAGTTCACCGCCAACGTGCAGACGAAGGTGATCGTCGGAACCGCTGCCATCCTGCTGATCCTGGCCTTTTTCTTCTGGCGGACCTTGCCCGACGGCAAGCTTCACGTCACGTTCCTCGACGTGGGGCAGGGGGACGCCATCTTCATCCAGACCCCCTCCGGCAGGCAGGTGCTCATCGACGGCGGGCCGAGCGAGACGCAGGCGCTTGCGCAGTTGGGCCGCCGCATGCCGTTCTGGGATCGCTCCATCGACCTCGTGTTACTCACCCACCCGGAGTCCGACCACGTCACCGGCCTGATCGCGGTGCTGGAGCGGTACCAGGTGGACACGGTGATCTTTCGCGAGATGGCGCTGGACTCGGCGACCTACGAGCGCTGGCTGGAGGTGGTCGAGGCCGAGAAAGCGACGGTCTATCGGGGCGAGACGGGGTTGTATCTGGCGCTCGATGAAGGGCTGGAGATGATCGTACTCCACCCTGGGGCAGAACTGGAGGAGGGTGCCAACAACAACTCGATCGTCACGCGGCTGACGTATGGGCAGGTTTCGCTGCTGCTGACGGGGGACATCGAGGCGCAGGTGGAGGAAACGCTGGTAGGGGCGATTCGCGAATCGCCCCTACGGAGCACGGTGCTGAAGGTGCCGCACCACGGCAGTTGCAGTTCGACCACGCAGCGTTTCTTGGACGCAGTTGATCCCGAGGTGGTCGTCATCAGCGTGGGGGCTGATAACCGCTTTGGCCATCCGTGCGGCGAGGTGTTGGAGCGGCTGGGCGATCTGCCGGTGTATCGCACCGACGAGCAGGGCGCGGTGGAGGTGGTTACCGATGGGACGCGGGTGTTGGTGGAGGTGCAACGGGGCGACCTTCAGTCGCCTTAACGTCGCCTTGAGCGATTCAGAGCCTTTCTTTCCCTATCCCTCAATGCGGATAGCCTCGACCGGGCACCCATCGATTGCTGTCTGGATACATTCCGCCATCTCGTCAGGCACTTGCCCTATACCAGGGTCGCCGCCGACCCGGTATGCCTCGATGATCCGGCTCGTGTTGTTCGTGTCGTCTTCTTCAAAGACGTCGGGGCAATCGATGTAACATACCCCACAGTCAATGCATTCCTCTCGATCAATCGCCACTCTCATCGGCTGTATCTCCTTTGCATAGCACTAATCACACCTTCAAATTGCCGACCGCTGGAGCCTCAAAATAGTACTTGGTCAAGTTATTCACCCTAATCGCGCTGTTGGAATTGACGAATGGCGTGGTGGCTTCCATCGCGTCAGTCGGCATCTCGCGCTCCTTTCAGCCTTTAGCCAAGACGATGAATACGGCGACCAGCACCCCGGCAGCCAGTGCAAAGATACTATATTTCCTGTTCTCCCTTTCGACCGCAGGAAGCAGGTGGGAAGCACCCACGTAGACCAACGCGCCGGCAGAGATGGCCAACAGGTTGCCCAAAGTGGATCGCTTGATAGAGTTGATAAAGGGATACGACACCAATGTGCCCAACGGGGTAGACACGGCTGCCGCTAAGAAGGCATACAAGGCCGACTTTCTTCGGCTGAAGCCTCCCCGCTCCAGGAGCACAAACGTGACGATCCCCTCGGGGAATTCGTGCAGCACCATCCCGATAGCGGCCAAGACACCCGTGAGGATGCTGACGTTGAAGGTCACCGAATAGATCACCCCGTCGATGAAGGAGTGAAGGCCAATTCCCAACATGGGGATGATGCCCGTGCTATAGTCCGCACTCTCATACCTGTGGCAGACGTACAGATTCAAGAGGCGGTTGGACAAGTAGACACCCAGAAACCCCACCAGCAGGAACACGGGGGCTGCATCGTTCATCTGAAAGGACTTGGGTATGATGTGCATGAACGAGACAGAGATCAGCACTCCCGCCGCGAAACTCATAAAGTAGGCCGAATGCTCTCGGCCCCATCGCTCGTACTTGCTGATGACGTATATGCCAATCGTCGTGACCGCACACGCCAGGAAGCTGGCCAATACCACTGCTGCAAACCCATTGGTGAACATTAGCATCCTCCTTGCACGAACGGCTCTCGCCGCCCGGCAGCATCTCAAAGCACGTGAATACAATCACGCCGGCTTGAGATCCAAAACCGGCGTGCCGTTGATCGCGTCCAGGCCGCGCACGCGCAGCACGTTTCCCTCTACAGCCACCAGGTCCACCACGGTGACACCGATGGGGTTGGGACGGCGCGGGCTGCGCAGGGCAAAGACCCCGCGTCGAGGGCGGCTCCTGTCGCCCTGGGGGTGCTGAAGCAGGTCAAAGCCCTGGGAACGATGAAAGCAGAAGACGACCATAATCCGCCGGCCCGGCTCCAGGCCCTTCAATCCCTCCGTCAGGGATGGATCGATGACGATCCGAGACTCGACGGCCCGTATCTCGGGCGGCGGCGCCGGCTCGTCAAAGTCGTTCTCCACGCGGCCGATCGCTCGATAGACAATCGGACGTCTCTCGTCCGCAGCCTCTTCCAGTTGTGGGTCATCTATCATCCTGTCCTCACCTTTGACATCAGAAGGGAAGGGAGACATCAGCCGACACCGGCACGCGCACCAGCTCGCCGTTCTCGCCCTCGCGCACCCGGTACAGATCCTCAATGCTCTCGACGCGGTCGATGAAAAGCACACCGTCCAGGTGGTCGGTTTCGTGGTGAACCACCACCGCGTCAAAGCCCTCAAAGACCCGGTCGAAGGGATGGCCCGCCTCGTCCAGGCCGGTGACCCGCAAATAGTGCGGGCGCACGGTCTCACCGTAGAGACCGGGGAAGCTGAGGCAGCCGTCAAAGTCCCTTTGCTCGTCTCCGGCCTCCACGATCTGCGGGTCGATCAGAGCGATGGGCGGATCGGGCTCCTGTGCGTTCCCCTCATCATCCTGCCCGCCGCCCAATCGAACCACGACCACCTGGCTGTGAACGTCGATCTGGGGAGCAGCCAGCCCAATGCCTCCAGGGTCGTCGTTCAGCGTGTCCTTCAAATCTCGCACCAGTTTTTTGACCCGCCGGGTGACGCGCCTGACCGGCCGGCTCTTTTTGCGCAGAGCCGCCTCATTTTCGAGATATAGAACGATGTCTCTAACGGCCATAGCTTATCTTCTCTCTCATCTCACCAGTCGGAAATCTTGATCACGGCGTTGGGCTGTTCCAACCTGCCCTGTCTGACCAGGATGAGGGCTTCCGGCAGCTCCTCGAAAGGGAACAGACTGATTCCCATCTCCAACTCCAGCCCGTCGATGATCTCGAAGAACTCCTCAGCGTCGGACCGACTCAGGTTGTACAGTGTCCTGATGTCACGTCCCCACAGGTTCTCACTGTAGTTTTCGATCCGGATGGGAGAGGCGCTCACGGGCGCCATCACAAGCACCCCGCCTCTCCTCAACTGCGAGAGGATCGGCTCGACCAAGTTCCCCGCCGGCGGGAAAAGGACTGCCGCATCCAGCTTGCAGGGCATCTCCTCTTCGGCGGCGTTCGCGGCCCATCGGGTGCCCTCCCTCCTTGCAGCCTCGATGTTCTTCCGAGACCGGGTGCTCACATAGACCTCGACACCCAGGTGCTGGGCGACCTTGAGCACATAGTAGGCCGTGGGACCAAAGCCATAGAGGCCCAGCCTGTCGCCCTCTTGCACTCCCGTGAGCTTGAACGCCGCATATCCCGCGATGCCGGGACACATCAGCGGGGCGATCTCGACGGGCGACCTTCGAACGTTGTCGAGGGGCAGGGCGTACGCCGCCGGCACCGTCACGTACTCTGCGTAGCCACCGTCCACGTCCCACCCTGTGCACATGATCTGCGGGCAATAGTTCTCTCGCTGCGAAAGACAGTACTTGCACCGCCCGCAGGCACTATGCAGCCAGTACACACCGGCCCTGTCGTCAG
>Ga0315550_1002752_pt1 | contig 10702 bp, 11 predicted proteins | sample SalMarSW160190MG_2_FD_203100 | JGI IMG/M metagenome (GOLD analysis project Ga0315550, IMG submission 203100) | Salt marsh sediment microbial communities from the Plum Island Ecosystem LTER, Massachusetts, United States - Salt Marsh Sediment SW1601-90 ... | reverse complement strand
AGCTTCGGCCGCCTCCTCTCGCGCTACCATTGATACGTTTATTAAAGCGGGCATGGCTATCGAGGGGGTCTTGTCGCCGCAAGGAGCAGCCGCGCGGTCAACCGTCACGAAGGCTTTTTCCGCTTACGCTAACGCCAACAAGCTCAATGAACTTATTGGTGACCTCCCTGAGGATCAACGGAAGCTGCTTCAAGCAACGAGCAGCAATCCAGCGCTTTTCAAACAAGCGTTCGGTCACGTTCTTCAGCAGCAAGGAAAGCTCAACAGTAAACTCGTCACGGAGTACGGTGTAACACTCAGTCAAGTTCGGGAATCCGCAAGACAAGAAGGCATTCCGCTTGCCACGGCCATCCAGAATTTGCAGAGACGGAAGTTGTCGATAGAGGAGGGGGCAAAGCTCCGTGTGCAGAGGCAAGCCGCTTTGGACAGAGCGGAAATCAAACAGAAGCTCGCAAGTGGCGATTGGGTGTTCGAGCGACCCCCTTGGGCAGACCAGCAGGATGCAAAGCTGCAAAACGAAATAGCCCGAATCCAGGCTGATCCAGGTCTCGATTGGGAAACAAAGCAACGGGAAATTGAAGCCATTCGTCGCCAACAAAATGATCTTAGACCCACGCTCCAGCGGCGAGACAAGAAAAAGGACAAGACTTTCCCTGAAACCGTAGCCGAAAGTAGCTGGTATGACCAAAGTACCGGAATCCACTGGCGTAAAGATCGGAGTGGTGTTCCTGTTCCAATCGACCCGGACGATATCCCAAAGACACCTGCCCAGCAATGGGAAGAGATTCGCAATAAACAATACGATGAATTAGCAAAGATAGCGGCAGCCGGCGACTCGAAGGCTCCCGACTACGCGGAAATCAAAAGGCAAGCTGACGCCTATGCCAACGCGAGGTTCGGCCTTCCTACCGACACGGGAGCGCAGGGCTCGACAATCCTTGGAATGCTGGAGGCCAGGCGTCGGCAAGGGCCGGGGGCTATGCCCGCAGGACCCCCCAAAAAAGCACAGCCCGCGCCGGGAGTGGGCATCGACCGCATGGGCACTATGATCGACACTTTCAAGGCGGGCGTACCCGGTGGGGTGCCCCCGGGAGGCGCAGGGGTTGTTGCTCCCGATACGATCCCAGAGCATATGCCGCACAATGTCGTTCGCCTGTTGCCCACGGCGGCGGCGGAACACCTTCGGACTGTCTCCAAGGAATTAGATGATGCCTCTCCGATGACCTGGACGGAGCAACAAGCGAGGAAAGCAGCACCGGCAGCTATAAGAAGACTGAAGGAATTAGGGTACGTGCAAAGGGAAAAGCTGCTCACACCAGCCGATCGGAAAGAGATCGTGTGGTTGCAATCCATCCTGAAGCGCGCTGGTCGTGGTTATAGCGAGCGTTCTGTTGACATCGTATTCGGCGGTGAATTGAGGTAAGCAATGGTCATACAGCCTTCTTTCGTAGAGCCGGAAACCGAAGAGAAACGCAAAGCGGCGATTGACGCTTGGAAGCAGGCCCGGAAGGACACGCCCGCCAAGCAATTCCTGGCCGGTGGGGCTACCCCCCAGAGTGTTGCTATCTCCCCTAAGGCGCTTCAGAAGGAATACTCACGCAATCTCTGGGAGGAGTTCAAGGCCGCTACACCTGAGCAACCGCCCGACCCGTATCCAACCATAACAATCCCGTTCGATCGGAGCGAAGAGGAAAACGCCGAGCGGCTGAAAACTCTTCGCAACATCGTCCAAACCGTCACCGTGCCGTCCAAACGATGGAATCTCATATCGCACATCGGCCAGACGGTTGCGCGATCCTTCGGCGATCAACTGGTTGCCGGAAGCGCGAAAGGCCATGCCATGGCCACGGCGGAAACTGCCATGATGATGACGCAGATCGAAGAGGTGCTGCGCGACTATGGGCTCCTTTACGGCGTGTCTCACCCGGCAAAGACCGTCCTTGCCGCGACTGTGGCTCCGCCGTACCGCAATAAAGCCCGGGATGTGGACAAGCCCTTAAACGAATACTTGATGTATGAGGTCGGGGCCTCGGTTTCCGAATGGCTGAAGGAGCATCTTCCCGGCGACAAACGATACAAAGACTCCTTTTGGCTGACTCAAGTTCCCGAAGGATTCGGCTCCATGGCGGCTTTCATGGCGGGAACCGCTGCTTTGAGCGGCATGGAGTTTCCCGTGTGGGTCTCAGCCGCAGGCTTAGGGGCCGGTCTTGGTGCCACGAGCGGCTACGACGAGGCGATCTTTTACGGGGCAGACGAGAAAACGGCCAGAACGGCTGCCCGCTGGGACGGGATTTTGGGCCTCAGCAACGGTTTCCCTATCGCGCGGATTTTCAGCCGATTGGACCGTCCGACGGGCGGAACCTTCTGGAAGGCGTTGTCCAAGGCTTTGCGCCACGGAGGGTATGGCACGATCGAGGAAGGTATCCAGGAGGGAACCGAGGAAGTCGGGCGGAACGCAGTTGCCCGTATGTTCGACGAAAACCGCAAACTTTTCGACGGGGTGCTGGAGGCTGGTGGCGTGGGAGGCATCACAGGTTTCGCAATGAACCTGATCGTCAGCCTCCTTCCCGGACGTGGTCAACGAGGTCGACCGCTTGAACAACCTCGACATCCGCAACCGGCGGGCGAAGGTACTAGCTTGGCTGACGCCATGGTGGGAAAGCCCGTGCCGGAAATGTTGCCGGAAGACCACGCGGCCCTGCTCAAAACGCTTGGGATTCCCGAGGCCGATCTTTCCACACGTGGTTTATCTGCTGAAGCGCTCCTTAACCGGGAAGCCGTTACAAAGTTGGTCGAAGCCGCACCGACCGCAGCGCAGAAGATCGCCAACCTGACGGACCCGACACGCAAGGCACTTGGCGAGATCGTGCCCGGAACCGAGCGTTGGTCGAAGCCCGATCGGATGAAGTTTCGTGACATGGTCGCCGCCACGCTGCCCACAGGAGCCGCTACGACGGCGGTGCCTGTTGACCTAACGACGCCTGCTGGACCGATTGTACCCCCAAAAGCGACAGAGGCCGTTAAACCGCCCAGAGCCGCTTACGGCGCAAAGGCCATGGCGGAAGCGGCTGCACCGGGTATGGCGCCGGAGACTGCGGAGCAAGAACTTGGAGACCTTGTTGATTCCCTCTTTGCCCGCGATGCCGCGGAGAGCCTTCTAGAGCGCCCGTATGCGGACACAACTCCCGTACAGGGCGTCGGTGAACTCCGTGAGAGCATTTTACGCCCCGTCGAGATGCCGGAGTTGATCCACTTCACGCGAGAGTTGTTGGGTCGCGTGCCGCGCGTGGTTAAACGCCTAGGTGCTCTGGCCGTGTTCACCAGACGGAAAATCCAGGGTGTTCCGGTCGCCGAAATTCTGGTGCGGGCTCAAGAGGCGGGCGATGCCAACACCGTTGCCTCGATCATCGAGCACGAGCTTGGTCATCTAATCGACTACATGCCTCACGGCACGCTCGGTCGCGGCAACGTCCTTGGAAGAATCATCTCAAGCCATCGTCGCCATGTCTCAGCCTATGCTCAGGAAGCCCCACACGCAGCCGCAGGGCGGATGAGCGAAAAGCTCGTTCGGGAAGAATTGGAGAAGCTGACAACGTGGTGGAGCGGGCCGATCGAGGGCACGCCTGAACAACAGGCCTATCGGCGGAAACCACGCGAACTCTACGCCGAGGCCGTGAGCGTATTGCTGTCGGCACCGGCTGAACTCGAACAGCGTGCTCCGCGATTTTACAAAGGCTTCATGGGCTGGCTGGAGAGCAAACCGGCGGTTCGGCAAGAGCTTATGAAGCTCTACGACATGCTGCTGGGCACACCGGAGGAAATGGCTGAGCGGCGCTCGAAGTGGGTCAGGGAGATGTTCAAGAGGGGTGAGGACGCCGTTGTTGCCTTGCGGAATTCCGCTCGCGCGAAATCGGGTTCGCCGTTTGAAACGCTCCGGCAATGGCTCGAACTGCTTATCTGGCAGAAGGGCGGGCCTGCAATGAGGACCGTTCATGGCGGAGTCGGAAAACCCGGGGCGATGACGGAAGAGGAATACAAAGTCTGGCACAACGAGTTCTATAACATCCTGACCAAGAGCGAAAATCCCGTGCGGGTTGCGATGAGCGACATACAGTCGCACGTGGAAGAACCGCTGCTTGCGGCGGGACTGACCCATGATGACCTGGGGGAATACCTGTATCATTGCAACGTGGTCGGCATGAGAGGCGAAATCGGGAGCCCTTTGGGCTTTTCGCCCGAACCGTCGGCGGCTCAGATCGAGCACATGCGCAAAACGCTTGGCCGAGAGAAGTTCGAGGTGCTTCAACGCCTGGCCAAGCGATACCACGATATCTTCTTCGAGCGCGGCTCCAAGGTGGCTGTCGAAAGCGGGATGGTCAGCCGCGAGATGTTTGAAGAGGTATTCGTGCCGAACCGGGACGTTTACGCGACCTTTGCGATAATGAAGTACCTGGAGGGTGAGAACCTACCACCGGAAATCTACGCCCGCTACGGCACCTTTGAGGATTCGGGCAATCAGTACATCTTCACGACGCTCAAGCTGGCCTCACTAATCCGCAACTCTCAACACAACAAGCTGACTCGGGACTTGGTGCGGGCGCTAGAACAAAACGAGCCGGAACTGGTCAAGTCCGAATTCTTTGAAGAGGGATGGCCGGAAAAACGCCGCAGGCCCGACCCGGGATTCGAGTGGGTCACCTACAAGGACGATGGCAAACTCAAGAGGGCAATGGTGCCGGAAGACCTTGCTCTTGCGGTCAATCGGCGGGACACGATCCGGGTCGAGAAGGCCGTCAACTTCCTCAATCATCATATATACAAGGTGTTCCACCCGCTCTACACGTTTCTGCGAGCTAGCTTCCTGGCCGGGAACCCGATACGCGACCTAGCCCGAACACATCGCAGTCTGACCGCGCAGCGATCCAAGATGGTCGCAGAGGAAGAGCGGATGGCCCGTGCTCAAAAACGCGAGCCGAAAACCATCCCGCCGATTTACATGCACGATATCGTCATGGAGGCAGCCTCCACAATTCCTGATGTTCGCCGTCACCTGTCGGGAAAATGGGTTGATGAAATTCAGCGCCTGATCGAACTTGGCGCCTTGGGCGAAACCATGGTTTCCCAGATTCCGATTCTGGCGGGTCAAAGTGAAGTCGGTCCTGAAACGCGGCCAATCCGGTCTCGTCGTGACCCGAGCGATAAGATGCTGGAAAGCCAACGCCAAGCGATCCGCGGGCTTGGTCACACCTACAAGTTCGCACAAGACGTAATGGCCGTCGAGGAGTACGCCACCAAGATGGCCGGGCATCGGATGCTTCGTCGCATGGGCTACAGCGAGGAGGAAGCGGCCTATGAGACGGCCACGAAGGTTGGGACGCCGGATTACACCGCAGGCGGAGAGGCCCGCGCGTTCATCAATTTCCATCCCATGTACGGCAACGTCATGGTGCAGGGCTTGGTCCAAGACATGAGCCAGGCCTTCAACCGGGACACCGCACCCGGCTGGTGGTCGTCGATGATCCGCTGGACGGTCATTCCCGCCATTGTTCGCTACGGAATGATTGCAGGTCTATTCGGCGAGACGGTGAAGGAAATTATGAAGCTGGTGCCGCAGTATTACTTGGCGCAGCATGTCGTCATTCCTATAGGGCGAGTGTTTACCGGGGAAGAGGATGGCGAAGGCAAAGCGGTGATCTCCACGTTTGCACAAGACCCGATAGCGCAATGGGCCGGCAATGCAACCTACAAGATTTGCGAACTCCTTGGCGAGCAAATGGGGATCGGGCCGGATGGCGAACGCGACCCGAAGCGTGTGCGACGCTATGCGGGAGACTTGCTCGGATTGGTCGTCGACCCCCTTATGGTGGAGCCGAATCCAGTATTGAGTATGGCCGGTCGTTGGGGGCAGTTCGCTTCCAAGAAGATGCAGCCTTGGGATTCCTTCCGCGACATACCGATCGTTCCTAAACGGGTTCAGGGTGCAGGTAAGGTGGCCGGACTACCTTACATGTTGAAATGGACGATTGACCAATTCGGCGCGTTGTCCCCAATACTCGAAATCCCTGCGGCACCACTGTTACGCGAACCCATGGAGGGCGACGAGTCAACTTTTTATCGGGTCATTCGAGGCGGTCTTCAAGCCACCGGCCTCGGTCGTTTCCTTCGTATCACCGACGGCGGATTGGACGAAAGATTGTGGGCGGCTAAGGAGGATGAGGATGCAGAGGGTAAGCGGTGGAAGGAGGCCCATGTTCCGAACGAGGCTCGTATGCGTACGACGAGGCAGTATCTCCTTAACAACCTGGACGGGGCGAAGCTCACGAATCAGAAACGCATGGAAAAATTGACGCTGAACTCCTGGCGTAAGGATGTCTATAACCCTACGATCGAGGAGATCAAGACGCTCGAAGCTGAAAACAAGTGGGACGAAGCCGAGGTGGCGCGCGATCGACTTATTGCTAAACCTGAGCCGCGCCCGGAGCTGCTGGCCCGAGTGTTCGGCGAGCCGTTTTCCAGGACCGCCAAGCAAGATGAGGTTGTCGAGCGACAGCGTGATATAGAAGCCGTCCGATGGTACGTTCACGAGAAGGGGATTGATCTGGTCAAACTCCGGGCGATCTACAAGGCGTTTCTGTATGAGCGATACCCCGGTAGTAAGAAGTCGACTATGAAAGCAAGGCGTGACCGGCTGACGTGCTACGACCAGGTCGTCGGCGGTGGGAATCCGACTCGGCATAGGAAGTAATGATTGCCATGAAGCAGAAATGGGACTGGATGAACGGCGGTACGCGGCTTGCATTACAAGTCATTCTAGTCGTCTTCGCAGCGGGTGTCCTATGGGCGAGAGTCGGCGAAATTGAAAAGGCGATTGAAAAACTTTCCGACCGAATGACGAAGGTAGAGGCTATCTTATGGAGAAGTAACGAACTACATTGATAACTAGTTGTGAAAGTAAGCCGTCACCAGTAAGGTACTGTCGTATAGATCGCGTATGAAGCGATCGAAAAACATGCGGTTCCAAACATGAAAGTCGTTATCCCACATTGCAATGGAAACATTAGCCCGGGCCGGATCGTGGAATAGCAGACGTTGGTTCGGCTTGGCACCTTGCAATTTACCTTCGTCTTTGCACACGAAGCCCGGGCACACCCACTCATCCATTGGAAGCGATTCGTGAGAACCGTACTCGTTCCAACAGTGATTATGAAGAAAAGCAGCGTGGGCGGGAAATGGAGGATCGGAGAATCCTATTTCTTTTATCTTTCGTATCAAAAAATCTTCCACCGTTTTGCAATCCTCCTTCGCTATTGCATCCGAGCGTGCTCGTGGTCGGTGATATCCCTCGATATACTTCTCAATTACATACGATTCGAGGTATTCTCGAATCACGCATTTCCCTAATTCGGCAAAGTCGATATCACCGCGACGAATCATACTCTGACCTGAAAACCGTCCCCTCAATCGGTCTGAAAGTTCCCACCAGTCCCAACGTACTCCTCTGAACAATTCCATTTCATCGTCTACCAACATTTCCAGATCAGCAATGTTGGGGCTGTCTAGAGCGAGAAGTACCGATGCGTGCATAGTGTTCTCCTTCCGTTGTGGCGAGCGTTAACTACACAGTTCGATAGTTGACTGCATCGTAAGATAGATTATGGTACGGTATCGCGCACGTGTTGTGTGACGAGCGACAAACACTCACCCCAATCATCTGTAAAGATTAAACCATCGTGATTGTTCCGTGTGCAGAAAATCTCGACATTGCCACGTCGATAGAAACCATCCGGACAACATACAATGACGTGCGGCTGCATGTACATGAATCCTAGTTCTAGTAATGTAATTGGCGCTTTGGTGTCTTTTGCGAAGTACACAACCTGAACGTCGGCATTTTTTATCGCCACCAATTCCCATTCAACCTGTTCTGCGAATCGTTCATCGTCTACGCTCTGCTTCCATGTGTTGTCCCAGTCATCACGTCGTGGATTCAGTATCGTACCCGGTAACGAGCATAGAGCGCGGATCATACGTTCTTGCCAATGTTCAGCGGCCCCCATTTCTATGCTTCCGCTCAGAAATAGGAAGGGCCGTGGACAAGCATAATAATCATGGGGTGCCTGAATTACTTCCATAATGTACATTCCTCCAATGCAACATAACCTATCTGCGGGATGACCGTGGTCCGCATATTCGTTGCCAAGTCCCACACAACACATCAAGTTGCTTTGGTGAGATTTTAAAGTCCTCAGCGGCCGCCCGTTGCTTTTGCAGTGACTCGATGAATTCGACCTCCCATGCTGTCAGTGTATCGCTATCATCTTCGAGCAACTCGTCGAGCATACCTGCCCAGCCGTCCAGATCATTGTCTGTCATCATTCCTCCAAACAGTTCGATAGTTGACTGCATCGTAAGATAGATTATGGGACCGTCGCCCCGTCAAAGTTGAACACTTCCTGTGTCAGCCGTTTCGCCGCAATCTCGCAGTAGCGCTCCTCGATCTCGATGCCGATGGCATGGCGCCCCTCTTGTTTTGCTGCTACCAACACCGGGCAGGTTCCTGCGAGTGGATCAAGAACCAAATCATTCGGATGGCTGTGTAACCAGATAAACTTACGCATCAGATCCACAGGCTTCGGAGTTGGATGATCGTGTTGTTGGGGGATTATACCACGGATGCCATGGATGATATTCGGCGTGCTGTTCCCACCGTTCCACTTGCATGGTGCGCCTGGCTTCTGTGCTATTAGGATTAACTCATAGTTGCGGCGGTAGTGCCAGCCCATGCCGAGGCCGCCTTTATCCCAGACCACTGCGTGCTTAAAGCCTATAGCACGGTCAAGCCACAAGGACCACCGAGCGAATTGAGGGTCTGGACCACCACCACCACAACAACAACAACAACAACAACAACCCCTCTTAAGTAGACGTTTGGACTCGGCGAAGACATATTGAACAAGCGCGGCACTCGCCTCTGGGCTATCGTTTACAATCGGTCTTGCTTGCCCGGGGATCGCGACTCCACGTTTGACGCGCCCGAGGGCTTGTTCCCGGTGGTGGATTAGGTCGCCATCGTTGTTGTTGTGGCCGTATGGCGGATCAGTCAGCACTATATCGACCGTTCCATCTGGGATCAACGGCAGCACGTCCCGGCAGTCTGCGTGATAGATGGCGATTCCTGCGCGCCCGTCATGGTAGTAGGGCTTGACGCCGGGGATCAGTTCGGGATGGTCGGTTGAATGCAACATAACCTATCTTATGGGACGGTTGTAGCGTGCTTATCCTTTACGTATTCCGCAAGTTCAGACACAAAAGCAATACCATCGTCGTCGATACCTTCGCTGATAGACGAAAACTGCATACAACGAGGATGATCCCACGTAGACGTATTCACACCGCACGCGTTTAAGAATTGCGCCTGTTTATCACTTCCCCAACGCGACCATATATCCGCCATAAGTTCTGGTGTTGTTTTACCTGCTGCATGCTCTATGCAATCTTCTACACGACGGATCGATTTCGTGACTTCTGACATAATGGGTCGTACAGCACCCGTCCATCGTTCATTAGTCGATCTCCACATTGATATGGTCTGATCGAATGCGTGTCTACTTATCCAGGGCCATTTCATGGTCATCTCCGTTTGTCTTTGTAGCCTTCACATATAAACGCCTAGTTTGCAACTCAAACAAGGCGTCTCTGATGCGGATTCAATACGCGCTCCAATATATGAAACACGACGAAGCACTCCACGGGTCGTAATACTTGTCTCCCATGAGACATTCTCACTATACTGCTTGCCGTCATGGGATAACACTTTTACGCGCAAACGGTGCGGCGTAACGCGCACAACACGACAACGAAACGAACCGGCCGTTCCTTCACGCTTCCAATCAAGCAAATCTCCCGGTTTGAAGTCATTAAGTTTCATCATTCCTCCTTCGGGTGATAATACTGTGAGTCCAATTCATGATGTGAGCAAAAGTCGTCCGCAGTTTTGTACATCGTTTTGCGTTCATAGTGGCAATGCCCATCTTTCCGATCCATACCAGTCCAACCAGTCACTGTCCATATTCCGTAGTCCCTCTTCCACCAAATACAGGTCGAACAGGTTTTTTGGGTCATCCGATAACCTTCGCAACATAACCTACCTTCTAGGATTTCGTAGTTCTTAGGCAACCGGCATTTCGTCCAAAGTCCGGACATCGAGCACGCGACCAGCTAGCTTCTTATTCATTCCTCTTCGTCCTCCACGATTTCTATCACGCCAAGCGGCCAGTTGATTCGTGGGCGACATCCGGCACGAAACATCGCAAGAAGCGATTCGTAGCCTGCCCTTCGGGCGACGTTATTCCAGATGTCCGTCTCCTCGTCGGAGAGCATTGTCAATAGGACATGTAGGATTCTACCTACACTTTTACTCCAGTGATTCTTGAAAATTCTCATTTTCCCGTATTCGTCCATCTCCCGATCAGTCAGTTGGATCGTTTTGATGATCTTCACTTTCGTTCTCCTCTTCATACGGCTTAAACTCGATCTCGATTGGCCGCACTATAATTTCAAAGCCGGGAGCTTTCACATGCACTATCGGCGTGTCGGAAGCGGCACCCATGCGAACCACCCGCACCGCGCAACCCGACAGTAGACACACTACCACTAACGGAACGTACATGCTTAGTCGTGTTCTCATTTATTTTCCTTTCGG
>Ga0315550_1002751_pt1 | contig 10705 bp, 6 predicted proteins | sample SalMarSW160190MG_2_FD_203100 | JGI IMG/M metagenome (GOLD analysis project Ga0315550, IMG submission 203100) | Salt marsh sediment microbial communities from the Plum Island Ecosystem LTER, Massachusetts, United States - Salt Marsh Sediment SW1601-90 ... | reverse complement strand
TATTATGGGTTCTGGTGGACTGGTTGCAATGGATGACAGAACCTGTATGGTAGATATGGCACGATACTTTTTAGAATTTACGCGAAGTGAGTCCTGCGGTCAATGTACACCCTGCCGGGAAGGCACCAAACAGATGTACAGAATTCTCAATAGAATATGTAAAGGGGAGGGAAAACCAGAAGATATCCCTCTTTTAAAAGAGATGTCAGAAATTGTCATAGATAGTTCTCTGTGTGGGCTGGGGCAAACATTGGGAAAAACTCCACTGACCACCCTTTCGTATTTTCTTGAGGAATACGAAGAACATATCAATAAAAAATATTGCAGGGCACGAATATGTAAAAGACTCTCACCAGCGCCCTGTCAGGCAGCCTGCCCCGTAGGTATCGATGTGCCAACATATAATGCACTCATTGCCCGGGGGAGATTTGATGATGCACTGGAAGTGATTAGAGAGGATAATCCATTTCCTGCTGTTTCTGGATGGATGTGTCCACACCCCTGCGAGAAAGATTGTGTGCGTTCAGAAACAGATACGGCAATATCTATTTGCGCATTGAAACGATTTGTAGCGGACCATGAACTAAAAAGAGGAATAAGAAGGAAGGTAGTTACGCCGAATCCAATACTATATGAAGAAAAGATAGCCATCATTGGAGCGGGTTTAACTGGATTATCTGCTGCTCATGACCTGAGGAAAGAAGGGTATCCGGTAACGGTTTTTGAATCCAGGCCATTTGCTGGCGGGATGCTACAAATCGCTGTTCCAGATTACAAAATTCCTCCCCATATTGTTGATTATGAAACCAGGGTAATAGAGAGGGATGTAGGTGTAGAGATCAGAACAAATGTTACCATTGGTAAAGATGTGACAATCGAAGGTTTGAAACAACAGGGGTATAAAGCACTCCTTATTGCAACTGGGGCTCACAAACCGGTTGATTTAAAATTACCCGGTTCCGAGGGCAAGGATTACATCCATGCGATAGAGTTTTTAAAACGAGTAAAAGCGGGCAGCCGCGAGAAACCAGGGGATGTGGTAGTGGTGATTGGCTTTGATCATACGGCAATAGATGCAGCTCGAACAGCAGTACGCCTGGGCTCAAAGGTTACAATAATTTATCCTCGCTCCAGAGATCAACTCCCTTTCAAAGAAGATATTCTGAAAGAGGTAGAGGATGAACATATTACATTTCAATATTTAGCACTGCCCACCGAAATTGTACGAAGAAGAGATGGGAGCATTGAGGCAGTAAAATGTAGGCACACTGAATTGCAAGAACCATATTTAGATACGACCGGCAGGCGCAGGGTACTACCAATTGAAGATTCAGAGCTGTTCGTACCTGCAACTACGGTAATGGTATCGATTGGAATGGAAAGTGATCTCTCTGGTTTGTCATATAATCTGCCAACCAATGAGTTAGGTTTGATAATCACTGACCCTGTAACCCTTGAGACAAGTGAAAAGGGCATCTTTGCCGCAGGTGATGCAGTAACTGGCCCAGCTACAATAATAGAGGCGATAGCAGCCGGTCAGAAAGCAGCAGCTTCAATGAGGTGTTATTTACGTGAAGAAGAATTCACAGAACCGTATAAATTGGTCAAACCGAGAATGCGAATTGCACCTGCAGAGAGTGAAGAAGGGATGGAAACATTTCAAAGGCCAGATGAATTGGTTCGCGCGCCTGAAGAAAGACTTTTGGACTTTGATGCGGTGAGACCAGGGCTCACAGAGACATTGGCAGTTTGTGAAGCAAAACGCTGTTTGCGCTGTGATTATGAGGAAGAAGAGGAAGTCAAGTAAAGAATTCACGCCAAAAGGAAGTGGCTTTGATTTGCCCCCAGGCTGAATTGGGCTTGTCTGTTATTTCAGAGTTTCTCTGGGGTGATGGAGTAATGGAATAGTGGAGTAATGGAAAAACCAAAATAGAAAAAACATCGTTACTATTCTTTGAAGCCAATACTCCCGGGCAGTGTTTGGATACAAAGCCAAAGAACGTATACTACGATGAGAGGGCGCTGTTTTCCAAGGCGCAATAAACAGAAACGAAGGAACAATGAGTAAAAAAAGAGCGAAAAAGTGTAATACTACAGGAAAGGCATTGCCCGATGGAATACAGACTCCACATTAAAAAAGTCAGTGAGGCAAAAGAGAATGGTGAGCCATATCGACCCTGCGGCGATTGATACAATCATAGACAGGTATCAGGGTGAGGAAGGTATCCTTATCCAGGTGTTGCTGGATGTGCAGCATGAATATAACTGGTTATCTCAGGAGGCCCTAAAGCAAATTAGTAACAGGTTAGGGATTGCCTTTAGCGAGGTATATCGGGTGGCCAGCTTTTATAAGGCGATGAGTCTAACCCCAAGAGGTAATCATCTGATCAGGGTATGCTTAGGCACTGCCTGCCATGTTCGAGGAGCCCCAAGAATTCTGGACAATGTTGAGCGGGCCCTCAATATCAAAGCTGGAGAGACAACCCGGGATATGAAATTCAGCTTAGAGAGGGTAAACTGCCTCGGATGCTGCGCCTTAGGGCCGGTGATGGTGATTGATGGTGAGGCCCATGGCAATCTGGTGCCAGCAAAGGTGGAAGAGATTCTCAATGAATATGATTAGGTTCCCAGGAGGAATTTGTGGCTCAATTACAATCACCTGCTGAATTAGAAGAACTTAGAAAGCATATACTTGCTAAAAGAGACCCACATAAGATGTGTATTGCTATATGTGCTGGAACCGGCTGCTTGGCCCTTCGCTGTGATAAAGTTATCGCTGCACTTAAACATGAGATTAAGAAACAGGCTTTAGAGGCCAAGGTCGATCTACGGGAGACAGGTTGCCCTGGTTTTTGTGAGAAAGGACCGTTAGCTGTCATTTACCCACAGGAGATATGCTATTTTCAGATCAAACCGGAAGATGTAAATGAGATCATCTCTAAGACCGTAATAGAAAATAAAATAGTTGATCACCTGCTCTACACTGACCCCGTTACTGGTAAGAAGGCGGTTCACGAATCCGAGATACCCTTCTACAAGAGCCAAACGAGGCTTCTCATTGGCAATAACAGCAAGATTAACCCTACAAACATTGAAGATTACCTTGCCCTTGGTGGTTACTCAGCCCTGTCAAAAGCCCTTTTCACAATGGCACCTGAAGAAATAATCGACGAAGTGAAAAACTCCGGTCTTCGTGGTCGGGGTGGCGGTGGATTTCCTACGGGAAGGAAGTGGGAAGAGTGCCGCAATGCCCCAGGAGAAATAAAATATGTGATTGTCAATGCTGACGAGGGAGACCCAGGGGCATTTATGGATAGAGCTCTTCTTGAAGGAAATCCTCACAGCGTTATAGAAGGCCTGATTATTGGAGCCTATGCCATTGGTTCCCACGTTGGCTATATCTATGTCCGTGAGGAGTACCCTCTGGCAGTGGAAAATGTTTCTATCGCACTCAACCAGGCTGAGGAATATGGATTCCTCGGCACGGATATACTCGGCTCAGGATTCGATTTCTATATCAAGGTGCATCGTGGGGCAGGGGCCTTTGTATCCGGCGAATCAAGCGCCCTGATGACTGCATTAGAGGGCAGAGTAGGAGAGCCCAGGCCGAAGTATATCCACACGGTGATTAGCGGGATATGGGATAAACCCAGCACCCTCAACAATGTTGAGACCTGGGCTAATGTACCCCTCATTATTAACAATGGTGCTGAGTGGTATGCCTCTATAGGAACTGAGAGTAGCAAAGGAACAAAGATATTTTCTCTCGTGGGTAAGGTTAATAATACCGGGCTGGTTGAGGTGCCCATGGGCACTTCCTTGAGGGACATTATCTACACTATAGGTGGAGGTATCCCTGAGGGTAAAAAGTTCAAGGCAGTACAAACTGGTGGCCCATCTGGCGGGTGTATTCCAGAGAGCCTTATCGATTCCCCTGTGGATTTCGACGAATTGAGCGCATTGGGATCCATGATGGGCTCTGGCGGAATGATTGTAATGGATGAAGACACCTGTATGGTTGACACAGCCAGATATTTTCTTGATTTTCTGGCTGATGAATCCTGCGGTAAATGCACCCCTTGTCGCGAGGGCATTGATCAAATGCTCACAATTCTCACTCATATCACTGAGGGAGAAGGGCAGGATGGTGACATCGAACTGCTGGAAGAAATAGCCGAGGTAACAAAAAATGCCTCACTTTGTGCCCTGGGACAAACTGCTGCAAACCCAGTATTGAGTACCATACGCTATTTTAGGGACGAGTATGAGGCACACATTACAGAGAAACGTTGCCCGGCTGGGGTATGCAAGGCACTCATCTCTTATTATATACAGCCAGATAAATGCAAGGCCTGCCTTATCTGCCTCAAGAACTGTCCGTCTGGGGCAATTGCCGGGGGCAAAAAGCAGATACATATCATTGACCAGGGCAGGTGCATCAAGTGTGGAATCTGTTTTGATGTGTGCCCACAACGCTTTTCTGCAGTAAAAAAGATCTCAGGTCGTCCCGTACCCCCGCCCACTCCTATTGAAGCGAGGACTATCGAAGAAAGGAAACCCAGGAGAAAGCAGTGAAAGAAATCACGTTAACAATAGACGGCAGAGAACTTAAGGCTCAGGAGGGCATGACAATTCTTGAGGCAGCCCAGGAGGCAGGTATCACAATACCTACTCTCTGCTATCATAAAGCAGTTTCTCCCTCAGGTTCGTGTCGCCTTTGTACCGTAGAGTTAGTTGGGAGTGGAAAAACCAGATTGGTGACTGCCTGCACCTATCCAGCGGAGCAAGGCATAGTGGTAAAAACCAATTCAGCCACAGTGAAGAAAACTCGGAAAATGCTCCTTGAGTTGCTGCTGGCCAGGTGCCCAAATGTACCAATACTCCAACAGCTGGCCCGGGACTATGGAGTCGAAAAACCAAGGCTTAAGAAGATAAAAGATGAGGATTGTATTCTGTGTGGTTTATGCACTCAGGTCTGTCAGGAGAGAATGGGGGTGAGTGCCATTAACTTTGTTGGCAGGGGAGTTAACCGCACGGTCGATTTTCCATTTGAACGTATGTGGGATGTATGTGTAGCGTGCGGAGCATGTACGTATGTGTGCCCTACCGGCCACATTCAGAATGAGGCACACAAAGTTGCGCAGCTGAAAAGACAGTTAGGAATACAGAGGAAATGCCGCTATATGCTTATGGGTGCTGTTTCCAATAAGCTTTGCCCCCACAATTATGAATGCTGGAGATGCGAATATGATCAAAGAACAGAATACCGCTTAGGTGAACATCCAGCATTGGCTCTAAAACTCGCTCAGAGACAGGGGCGATAATATATACTGCAATGGAGATTAGTCCGGGAGAATAAGAAATAGAGATGATACATATAACCATTGATAATAAAGCCATAAAGGCACGAGAGGGTTCTACAATTCTGGAGGCGGCCTTAGAAAATGGCATTGATATTCCTCATCTCTGTTATCAAAAGGGACTGAGCAGCTCAGGCGCTTGTCGGCTGTGTGGAGTGAAGGTTAAGATTGGAGATCGCTGGCTTAACAAGCAAGGGCATGCCCCACAGTCAATGCATGTAACTGCCTGTACAACAAAGGTAGAGGAGGGAATGGAGGTTGTAGCATATGATGAGGACCTCAATAAGGCACGGCGATTAATCATAGAGATGCTTTTGGCACAAAATAAACATGACTGTATGGTCTGTGAATCGAATGGCGTATGTGAGCTACAGAAGTATGCCTACCAGTGTGGTGTGGATCCAAAAAATTTGCGTTTTCCCAGCCCGGGATATACTGAGCCCGTTGATGATTCCAGCGAGGTAATTATACGAGATCTCAATAAATGTATACTCTGTGGACGATGTGTGCGTGCCTGTTACGAGACGAGTGTTCAGAAGGTGTTACATTTCTATGGTCGAGGTGGGATTGATGATTTCTCACCCAAGATGAATCTTATTGCTGGATTTGATCAGCCACTGTCAGAGACGGACTGTATTGCTTGTGGGGCCTGTGTGCAAGCATGTCCAACAGGTGCAATAACGGAAAAACTGGCCCATTTTCAGGGGAGAGCATGGGAATTTGAGAAAATACGCACTACGTGTCCATATTGCGGTGTGGGCTGTCAGATGGAGTTATGGGTTAAAGACAACAGGATTATCAGGGTATACGGGTGTGAAGATGGGCCTGACAATAAGGGTGCGTTATGTGTTAAGGGAAGATTTGGACTCGATTTTGTTGACCATCCGGACCGCTTGACCAAACCTTTGATCAAGCGAAACGGAAAATTTGAAGAAGCGAGCTGGGATGAGGCGTTACACCTTATTGCTGGTACATTTGAAGAATTACGGGATACATACGGTGGCGATTCATTGACAGGCCTTTCCTCTGCGAAATGTACCAATGAGGAAAATTACCTGTTTCAGAAGTTCATTCGCACCTGTTTTGGCACCAACAGTGTTGATCACTGTGCGAGGCTGTGCCATGCTTCCACAGTAGCTGGACTCGCAAAGGCCTTTGGGAGCGGAGCAATGACCAATTCTGTAAGAGATTGCATAGAAAAAGCAGATGCTATTCTGGTTATTGGTTCCAATACCACTGAACAGCATCCGGTGATGGGCTATCTCATCAAACATGCGGTTGAATACAACAGCACAAAGCTTATCGTGGCAGACCCACGAAAGATAGAGTTAGCAGAATATGCAGATATTTGGTTGCAACACAAATGCGGCACTGATGTTGCGTTGCTCAACGGTCTTATGAATGTCATCCTGAATGAAGATCTTTATAACCATGAATTTGTCAAAAATCGTACTGAAAACTTTGAAGAATTAAAAAAGGTGGTCTCTGCGTATACGCCAGAAAAGACAGAAGAGATTACCGGTGTTCCAAAGGAAACAATTATCACGGCAGCGAGACTCTATGCACAGGCAGGCAGGGCTTCCATTCTTTATTCTATGGGTATTACCCAGCATACAACAGGAACAGATAATGTGTTGTCTGTCGCAAATTTGGCTATGCTCACAGGCAACATGGGAAAAGAAGGAACCGGTGTTAATCCTCTCCGTGGACAGAACAACGTTCAGGGCGCCTGTGACATGGGTGCCTTGCCCCCAACCTTGCCTGGCTATCAGATAGTTTCTGTTTCTGAGGTACGAGAAAAATTTGAGAGGGCATGGGGCGTGAAACTTCCTTCGAATGGAGGGCTGACTGTGGTGGAGATGATGGGTGCAGCCAGCAGTGGGAAGGTAAAGGGCATGTATATTATGGGTGAAAATCCCATGCTGAGTGACCCTGATATCCATCATGTAGAGGAAGGATTAAAAAATTTGGAATTCTTAGTTGTGCAGGATATCTTTTTAACAGAGACAGCAGAGCTCGCTGATGTTGTGTTACCCGGCTGCTGCTTCGCCGAGAAAGATGGAACATTTACCAATACCGGACGACGGGTCCAACTCCTGCATAGAGCAGTGAATCCTCCGGGAGAAAGTAAGCAGGACTGGGAGATCATCTGTGAAGTGAGCAAAAGAATGGGCTATGACATGACCTACACTTCACCACAAGAGATAATGGGGGAAATCGCCTCTCTCACACCTTCGTATGGTGGTATTCATTATGAAAGGCTGGAAGATGAAGGATTACAGTGGCCGTGCTTAGATTCAGAGCACCCGGGCACCCCTCTACTGCACAAGGGAACATTCACCAGAGGAAAGGGAATATTTACCGGCATAGAGTATAAACCACCAGTAGAGTTGCCAGACAAAGAGTATCCATTTATCCTTACCACAGGAAGGCTCCTCTATCACTTTCATACTGCTACCATGACCAGACATTCCAAACCACTCAGTGCCATTGTACCGGAAGGATTTGTAGAGATCAACCCGGATGATGCACGGGAATTAGGGATACAAGATAAGGAGGTAGTAGAAGTAATTTCAAGGAGAGGAAAAATACAGACCAGAGCACGGTTTACAGACAGAGTTCCCTCTGGGACTCTCTTTATACCCTTTCACTTTGCTGAGGGGCCGGCAAATAGGTTGACTAATCCAGCACTTGATCCGATCGCTAAAATACCAGAGTTAAAGGTATGTGCTGCTGCTGTGAAAACCCTTTAATGTATGGATTATGCACAAAACCGCTATCTCTTCTGGAACGATTCATTCGGCATTATCGCAATGCTTTAATTGCGGAACCAGGAAGGAGTACTTTTTATGAGCTCTACTACCCGGGGTGACGGTATGCACTACGAGGGGATGTGTATCCGACCTCCAAGTGAGGCAAATAGCATTCTGCTTCAGGCTACCGTTGGTTGTTCCCATAACAAGTGTACCTTTTGCGGCTCATACAAGGATAAACCATTTCGAATCAAGGATAATGATATTATCTTGAGCGATATCCTTTTTGCGTCACGGTATATGCGGGATACAAAAAGACTTTTTATCATGGATGGTGATGCCTTGATCATTCCGTATCGCCGTTTGACGTGGATTTTTGATACAATAAAGGAGCATCTCCCATGGGTTACAAGGGTTGGCGTTTATGCGAACACCAAAGGCATAAAGATGAAGAGTCAGGAGGAATTAATTCATTTGAGAGAAGTGGGCCTGGGAATTATCTATATGGGTATAGAGACAGGCGATGATCAGACACTGGAGGCTATCAGGAAGGGGGCTCATGCACAGAGAATTGTAGAAATGGGCAAAAAGGTTAAACAGGCGGGTATTAAACTTTCTGTTACCGTTCTTTTAGGGATTGCCGGCAAAGAAAGGTCACTCATCCATGCAAAGGCAACAGGAGAACTCCTGAGCGCAATTGATCCCGACTATGTTGGTGCCCTGACATTAATGATAATGCCGGGGACACCTCTGGCAAATGATCTTTCAGCTGGCAGATTTGAACTCCCTGATAATTCTGGATTGCTCATGGAACTAAGAGAAATGATAGCCTCCACTCACCTATCGAGAGGCCTTTTCTTTTCAAATCATGCATCAAACTATTTGCCGGTGAAGATCAGGTACCCGGAAGGGAAAGAGCAGGCCCTTCATTTAATAGATATGGCCCTTCAGGGAAAGGTTAGCCTCAGACCCGAATGGATGAGGGCACTTTAAATGTATCTGCACAAAATTTGATGGAGGGGCATGGGTGTCTTTTTTTGTTATGCCCTTCAAACAGGGCGCCTTGCCATGTCATTTCAAAATTGGGTAATAGCAACTTAGCCTTAGAATCATATACTCCGTCTATTTTACCCAATTTTTAAATGACAACTAAGCTTAAACTATATTTATAAGGGCATAAGCAAAAAAAGACACCCATGCCCAAAAGAACCATCAAAGAACTAGATGGAGTGACTTTATGATCACTAGCTCGCAAAGAGATAACTCCCCATATGCGGTTATAATGGCCGGGGGAAGTGGAACCAGGTTCTGGCCAAGGAGCAGAAAAAACAGGCCGAAGCAACTCCTTAATATAACCGGGGATGAGATTCTTCTAAAAAAAACAATTGAACTCATTACACCCATTGTGCCTGCCAGCAGGATAAAAATAGTAACCACCCTACTCCAGGCAGATTCCGTGAAAAACACAGTTTCCCAGATACCGGAAGAAAATATCATAACAGAACCCTTTGGAAAAAATACTGCCCCTGCAATAGGTATTTCTGCCCTTTTTATAGAAAAAGATACTAAGGATGCTGTTATGGTCGTTCTGCCTGCAGATCACTATATTGAGGATAAAAAAAAGTTTCATCAGACCATAATGGCAGGTGCCTATCAGGCCTTGCAAGGGGATTGTATCGTTACCATAGGGATTCCTCCGCGGGGACCGGAAACTGGGTATGGGTATATAGAGGCAGGTGAGCTAAGAGATACAAAGAATGGTATATATTCTGTTACATCCTTTCATGAGAAACCTGACATTCATACGGCCGAGCGGTTTATCAAGCAGGGCACCTTTTTTTGGAATAGCGGTATCTTTATTGCGAGAACCTCGACCATGCTCAAAGAAATCGAGGAATACCTTCCCCATAATTATCAAGGGCTTATGAAAATAAGGGCATCCCTTGGTACAGACAAAGAATCAGGTGTGATCAATAGCGTCTACAAGGAAATGGAAGCTATCTCTATTGACTATGGTGTTATAGAAAAATCAAAACATGTGTTCATGATACAGGGGAATTTTGGGTGGAATGATGTGGGATCGTGGCCATCCGCAGCTCAATATTGGCCGAAGGATAGCAATAAACACTCCTTCATAGGAGATGTGATTAGCCTTGATTCGTCTGAATGTATTGTGTATAGCCCGAAAAAAACGGTTGCACTTCTGGGTGTAAAGGATCTGGTCATTGTAGAAGATGAAGATGCCCTGTTGGTCTGCAAAAAAGAACGGTCTCAGGATGTAAAAAAGCTTGTTGAGATGCTGAAATCAAAGGGAAGGGATGAGATTTTGTAACTCTCAAAAAATAGAGAGTGTCCGTTGTCAGTCGTCATTGGTCAGTTGTAGTTTTCGATCATTGGAAAATATAGAAATTGTTGGCATTTTTGGTTACTATATATTTGATAGTCTCGAAAAAAGTCCTTTTACTCGCTCATGATGCCCATTGTGGGATTCATGAAATGCTTCGCTCAATTCCAAAAACTCGGCCTAAGGCCTTGAGAAGGAGCATATGTATGTCTTTTTTTGTAATGCCCTATGCATTCACAGTCCCGATG
>Ga0315550_1002748_pt1 | contig 10711 bp, 11 predicted proteins | sample SalMarSW160190MG_2_FD_203100 | JGI IMG/M metagenome (GOLD analysis project Ga0315550, IMG submission 203100) | Salt marsh sediment microbial communities from the Plum Island Ecosystem LTER, Massachusetts, United States - Salt Marsh Sediment SW1601-90 ... | reverse complement strand
TATTGCTTTTAAGTTTTGATACGCGGCTTAACGATGCAGCGTCGGGTGAGGGAATGCTCACCAACAAATCCTTCGAATCATAAAATCGAGTTGCGATTTGATAGAAGGCAGCTTCACCAGTAAAAAATGAAACTTGACATGCGGTCTGAATATGATATCTTAAAAAGACTGGAGGTATGAGTCATGAATATTTCAACAGATATAAAATCCGTGAGCTACCTTAAGTCACGAGCAGCAGACCTTTTAGAACAAATCAACGAAACCCATCGCCCTGTGATTATAACCCAAAATGGTGAGCCCAGAGCCATATTGCAAGACCCTAAAAGCTATGAAAGTATGCATAAAGCAATTGGAATTCTCAAGCTTATCTCCCAAGGCGAAGAGGATATAAAAAAGGGTAAAACCAACACCCAGGAACAGGTATTTAAAAATATTGAAGAAATGCTTGAAATGAAGCGTTGATGAATAACAAATACAGGATAATTTGGTCAAATATAGCCGAAAATGATTTAAAGAGCATTATTGAATATATTGCCGATGAAAATTTATTGGACGCACAAAAGATATTTCAAAACATTAAAGAAAAAGCTTCGAGCTTATATCTCTTCCCAAATCGCGGCCGCTTGGTCCCAGAACTGAAGGACCAAGGAATCCTCCAGTATCGCGAAATAATCCATTCCCCGTGGCGTATCATTTATAGAATCTCAGAAAATAACGTTTATATTTTATCTGTATTGGATGCTCGAAGAAATATTGAAGATATCTTATTGAAAAGATTATTAGATCAAGAAATATAGAATCCGCTGGCAATTGGTTCAACCTGATCGCCAAAACCGCAGATATGGAGGAAGCGTCCTGCAATGGTAACGGCGTGTTTCGTCTCACCTTTCTAGACATCGGACAACAAAAAGCGAGTTCGTATCATTTTACATTCATGGCAAGATCATTGCGCAGAAGGGCGTCAATTCGAGAAGATCTCTAAAACGCGGCTCCGTTCAAGTGGCAACGTGCATCATGCCCAGAGAAGGGGTATTTGCCAGGGTAATCCGTGGTGGACGCATCAATGCCGGAGACACTGTAAGGATAAATGATGCTGGATAACGTACCCATAGTGCGCATATACAAGGATGACATAGGAAGGCCAAAGAGCATGAAGGACACGGTGGCTGCCGAGCATGCCCTTACCATCCATCTGGACAAGAAAGATCTGGTAACGCTCCTTTGCTCCCCTGAAAAACTGGAATATCTCGCGGTTGGTTTTCTCTGCTCCGAGGGGCTTATAAAGGGGAGAGAGGACATCAAGGAGATAGTGCTCGATGAAGACATGGGCGTCATAGAAATAACGACCGCAGAACCCGGGAAGACAGCTAAGGACCCGGCATCCAAGCGACTCATCGGCTCAAGCGGGGGCCGGGGAATCTCAGCGCCCTCCTTTGACCGCCAATCAGTAGAATCCATGCTGACTATAACACCCGATGAGATCTTCAGCCTCATCGAGGAGTTTATTCATCGATCTGAGGTATTCGAGGCCACAGGAGGGGTTCATAGCGCCGCATTGTGTGATACACGCCAACTACTTGTGTTCAGCGAGGATATCGGCAGGCACAACGCGATCGATAAGGTCTTTGGTGAATGCATGCTCAAGGGAATACCCACCGATGACCGCATCCTGGTCACCAGCGGCAGGGTGTCCTCCGAGATTATGAGCAAGGCGGCTATAAGGAATATTCCCATACTTACCTCCAAATCCGCCCCCACCAACAAAGGGGTCGAGCTCGCAGCAAGCCTGGGTATCACCCTTATCGGTTTCGTCAGGAAAGGGCGGATGAACCTTTACACCCATACCAAGAGGGTGCAATTAGATGGACCATGATGGAACTGTGGTCATCTTTATCGCCGGTGGGTGAGCATGGTGCTGACAGAGAACGTGTGAAGACTGCTTTCCTGCTGCTCTGCGCCATCACTCTAGCATCTGAGGTTCTCCTGAAACGGGATACCCCCCCTCCGTGAGCTTCTTCACAATCTCCTCAACGCTCACCTTCTTGGCATCAAAGCTCACCTCTACCGAAAAAGACAAGGGATTGAGGCTGTATTTTATCAATCCATCAATACTCCCCAGGATAGACCTTATCCTGTCCTGCGGATCACATCATCCCCCGGTGGGAAGGTTGGGAACCATTAACTTTACCGTGTTCTCAGCAGCACCTGAAATCCCATCGTTCGCATTGAAGAGCATAAAAATGCCTACAAGTACGAAAATGATAGCTCTGGTTCTGCGTTTCATAAAGCCTCCTCATTCATCGACAGATTCCCTTTGGTTAAACTATCTTTACTGATTAGGTGTGATGGAGAATATCTTGCATTTGCCGGTCAAAAAATCAACTCATAATCAGCCAGTATTTATTCATTTAGATATATCCCATTAGAATAACATCGCAACCACCTAACCCCTTTTCCATTGACACCGATAGTCCTTTCCCATATACTTCCTTCACCTGGACAACAACTCTCATTACTTTCATAACGATGCCAACAGCCGCACCCTCAGAACAAACGTCCGTGCCCGAAAGCCTCGGCGAGTTCACCATTGCCTTCATGAGAGCCATTAATACCGCCCGCCTTTACTCAAGCGGCCATGAAATGCTCAACAAGCACATCTCTCAACTCCATAGGAAATTTAAGGATGCAGTGTGCGATCTCGACCTATTTTTCCTGGGATGCGCCAAGGATTTCCTCTATTTTGAAGGGGCTTTTTACAAGGGAAAAGAGCCCCATATCCAGAAGTTCCTAACCTTTTTCCACTTCCTGAGAACCTCCCAGATATTGCTTGAAAAAGAACTCACCGTTGAGGAGCTGGGGTCTTTTATTGAGCTTCTTGCGGGCGCGCGCCAGGGACAGGGGGAAGAGGTGCTCTCCACGCTGACTCGCGACAACATCGCTCACGTGAGGATCGGCCTTCTGGACTATACCGTATTCTCAGCAGTTCAGACGATGGCGACTCAGCTCACCGCTTCTAACGATGAGGTGGGAGCCTGGCGGCAGCTCATTCTCCAGCCGGCAGGAGCGGGGACCATGAGGCTTGACCAAGACCAGACCAATAAACTCGCCAGCATCTGCGAGGATGTAGAGGAATTGAAGAAGCTCCTCTCCCGGATAGATAGCGAGATGAAGGATGACAAGAAGGGCGTAAGCGTTACCCAACGTGGTACGCTTTTGGGCAACTTCATCCAGAACATAGGCGATCTCCTCTCTGGAATAGCGCCGATAAAACGGACGCTCTTCTCGCAGAAGCTGATTACCGTGCTCGACTCGCTCGAGCCGGGACTCAGAGCAGAGATACTCGGATCTATCGCGCCGGAAGAGGTGAGGGATCCGGACAATGACGTCATTCGCGAAATCATTCAGGCGATGCCCGACGCACAACTCACACACCTGCTCGGCGACACCGTCAAAGAGTCGGGCGTGAGATCCAGATCCTTCAACAACCTTTTCAAACGTGCCCTTGCCAAATACCGCGAGCCCAGCATGCTCTTAACCCTGATCCAGCAAGAGATGCACCGCGCTATTGAGGCGGGAGAATCTGAGCCTCTGGGCACCTTGCAGCAATTGGAGCAGCTCCTTATCCAGAAGCAGGAATCAAAGCAAGTAAACAAACAGTATCACCAGGAGATCGAGGCCCTCGCCGCCTCTATCCAGATGGAAATGCCCGTAAAGGAAGAGGAGGAGATGGCCCATCTGCTTGAAACACTCACGCCCGAGTCATTGAAGCATGCCAAGGCAAAGCTCACCGTCGATCTCATCAGTCATGCACAGGTCGCTCGGTCAGAGGCCTTTCTCCCCTCTCTGCTCGATTCTCTTCAAGCAACACTCCGCTCCTATTTCTCAGAGGGTGCCTATCAAACCGTTGGCAACACGCTCCGCGCCGTGTACCTTGCCCTGGTCGACCATCCCAAGGAAGAGCTGGTGAGAAATATTATGGACTCCGTCCTTACCGTTGAACAGATCCGTGAACTCATTCAGCAGCTCTTAGGGAAATGCCGAACCTACGTGCCAAGCGAGACCTCGGTCATCGATGCCATCTGCCAACTCTATCAGGACAAGTCAGGATCGTTTCTCATAGACCTCCTGGGTGAGGCAAAAGACGATGACAGCCCTCGAATACAATGGATCACGACCACCTTGGCGACACTGGGTCCAGTCCTCGGCAACCTTTTAAGCACCAGATTGCGGGGGGCCCCGGACCGCATGCTCCCCCGGCTTCTCAAACTGGCCGCGATATCCAAAGATCTCAAACTGGCCCCTTTTGTGGAGAAACTGTTGGACCATAAGGACCACGGCATTCGCCTTAAGGCGACCGCCGTCATCGGGCATCTTCATGCAGAACGCATGGTGCCTCGTTTAATTGAGATAGCACTGCGTAAAAGGGTTTTTAAGACCAAAAAGCTGAAAGAACAGCAAATCGCCGCTGTCAAGGCCCTGGCAGAAATCGGCACGGATGAGGCACGAGAGGCCCTGCAACAGGTTGCAGATAAAGGGCCGGGAGAGCTTAAAAAGCTCTGCCGGGAACTTCTATAATGCGAGAGGGGATAGTCATGGCCGCACAGGCTAAAGATGAAACGCTCTATAAGTTCTACCGGGACCTCTGCGTGAGTTTCGTGGGGAGCCTTCGCGCCCTTTCCCTCTATCCCGAGGATCACCCTGAAACCGAGAAAAAGGTGAGCGGCTTCTTGCAACGGGCGAGTAAATTCCTGGAACAGCGATCCACGCTATCTCTCATATTTATCGGCGGGGAGATAGTTGTGGAGAATACACCTCTCCCAGAGCTGAGCAACACCCTCGCACAGTTTATTAAGCGCATGAAGGACATGAAGCTCCAGCGGATCACCTTTCGCCGCGGCATCAGCAAGAAGGAGCTCATTCACTTCTTAAAGCTCTTGCTTCCCCTCTTGAAGAATCCCAGCGATGCAGATCTGATCATCTCCAAAAACCAGGAGACGCTGCCCCATATGCTTGCCGGAAGCCTCCCTTACGATACCGGGGCTCAGCTCTCTCACGAGGAGATCGCCAGTGCCCTCCAGACTGCCGGTCAATCCGCTCTTTCCTTCACCGGGCAGCTCAAGGATATGTTCACGGATCTTGAGGGGTCTCTCTCCGAGGCCAAGGTAACCATGGCAAAGGAGACCACGGAGACCATCTACAGGATGATGGCAACCGGGAAAATGTCCCTTACAAAGCTCATTCTCCGGAGAAGCAGCGATCCCGACCCCTATGTGCACGCCGTTAATGTCTCGGCCTTGTCCATGGGGATCGCCCGGATGCTCGAACTCAAGGAGGATACGATTCTAGAGACGGGCCTCGCCGGCCTGCTCCACGATATCGGTCTCCACTCATCTCCCTCGGTATCACTGACCAAGACCTCGACCCTTACCCTGGACGAGAAGAAGCTCCAATACGAGCACCCCATTCGCGGCGCTGAAATATTGTTGTCTTCACCGGGAATGCCCAATCTCGTGCCTATTGTCGCCTATGAGCACCATCTCCAGTATAACGGTGGGGGCTACCCAAAGCAGGAAAGCCCCAGGCAGCTCAACATGGCGAGCATGATTATCCTTATCACCAATTCCTATGATAACCTCAGGAGGAACCGTCCAAAGAGAAAGGCCCTGTCCATGCCCGAGGCAATCAATTGGATGGATCGCAAGGCAGGAGAAATCTTTCACCCGCTCCTTCTCAAGCAGTTCCGGGCCCTGGTGAAGACCCAAGCTCAGGAAGACCGATAGGCCTAACGATCATTCCTGGCGAAAAAGGCCTCAGGCGAAAATTCCACATATCCTGGAAAAAAGCTTTGACTTGCTCACCATCGCTCTGTTAACGATACGCGTGTTCTCCCGTCCGTTCAGAAACCAAACGGGATTAACCCAGTGAGGTGTATTCTTGATTGATGTCTAAGGCTCAATCTGATAGATTAGATATAATAAAGGTACTCAAAGGGGTTCGCCCTGCGGACAAGGTTGCCGTGATTCTGTCCGTCTGGTTTGGCGCAGGCCTGTTGCCCGTAATGCCCGGCACCTTCGGTACAGTGGGCGCAGTGCCGCTGTATTTCATTATCGTTAAGCTGGGTACCTGGTGCAAGATCATCTCTATGGCGATAATCGTTGGCGGGGCCATCTGGTCATCATGGAGAGCCCAAAGTATCCTGGGCAGGGGTGATGCCAGAGAGATAGTTATTGATGAGGTTGCGGGGTTTTTGATCACCACTATCTTTTTCCCTTTCACATGGCTCACGCTGGCAGCAGGTTTCTGCTTATTCCGGTTCTTTGATGTCCTAAAACCACCTCCAATAAAGAAGATAGAGGGAATCACGAGAGGCGGTCTTGGGATTGTTCTCGACGACCTCCTTGCCGGTGTGTACGCCCTTGTATGTGTAGGGGTTATTGTATATTTAGTCCCTTGATGAGACAAAACGAGGGCACAATGCGGGAATTGAGGAAGCTATGAAAAAAGAGCGTCGTCAGCCACTGTGCCTTTCATGCGTAACGCGGAAAAGACCATGTCAATGGAGATCATCATTATCGGCGATGAACTGATTTCCGGAAAGACCAGAGACCTTAATGGCTGGTATGCCTCGGGCTGTCTTCTTTCCAGCGGTCTCCTGGTTAGTGAAATCAGGACAGTCGGTGACAACTACCCTTCCATAGCCTCTGCCCTGAGGGCAGCAGTGGAAAAATCTGAGGTTGTTGTTGTAACGGGTGGATTGGGCCCCACTGAGGATGATCGAACCACCGAGGCCGTATCCCGGGTCTTCAGGAGACCCCTCGTGCTCGATCAAGACCTTCTCGCTCATATAAAGGAAAGTATAGCTCGGTTGGGACTTTCCTGGTCACCTTCTCTTGAGAAGTTGGCCTGGCTTCCCAAGGGCGCCAGGATCTTGGACACCAACAGGGAGATGTGCGGGTTTTCGATCTCTCGGGGCGATCGTCACCTCTACTTCCTGCCGGGCGTGCCTGAGCAGATGAGGGAACTCATGAATAGGGCCGTTATTCCCGATCTTCTCCAGAAACACAGGCCCCGGTTGATCCCTCGACACAGATTGCTCAAGGTCTACGGGATGAGCGAATCCCAGATAGCCGATGTCTTTAAAGGGCTCAGCGATAAACTGAATACGGTGATCTTCGGTTTCTATCCCTCCTTCCCCGAGAACCATATCACCGTTACGGTTCGAGGCAAGGAGGATGTTCAGATTGACAGGGAACTGGAGAGGGCTGAGCAGGAAATACGGCATCTCCTGGGGCACTATGTCTTTGCGTCGGATGAGCAAACTATGGAGGCTCTCGTGGGACAGATGCTCAAAGAACGGAAGATGACCTTATCGGTAGCCGAATCGTGCACCGGCGGCCTCATCGGCCACAGGATCACCTCCATACCAGGAAGCTCTGTTTACTTTGACAGGGGCGCTACCGTGTACAGCAATAGATCGAAGGTTGAGATGCTGGGCGTAAAACAGGAAACCCTCACTGCATATGGCGCAGTGAGCGATGAGGCCGTGAGGGCGATGGCAGAGGGGATCAAGGGGACCGCTCACACCGATATAGGGCTTGCGGTCACGGGCATTGCCGGGCCTGAGGGAGGAACTGACGACAAACCGGTAGGCACCGTATATATTAGTCTTTCCGCCGACGAGCAGATATTCTCCGCCTGCTATCGCTTTTCAGGAGAGAGGGACAAGGTCAAACTACATTCATCTGAAATGGCCCTTGATTGGGTGAGGAGATATCTCTATGGGTATCCGTTTATTCCTGGCATTTGAGCTACCCCCGGAGATTCGAGAGCAGATCGAGGAGATCTCCAGGGACTTGAGGAAATCAGGGCTTCCGGCACGGTGGGTAAAAGTGGAAAATATCCACCTCACGATCGTTTTCCTTGGATCGATAGAGGAAAACGTAGTAGAAGATCTGAAGAAAACGGTAGGCTCTGTGGCAAGGGGTTTTACAGGGGCTACGGTCAAGCTCAGCGGGGTGGGCGTTTTCCCCAACTCCAGGAAACCACGGGTTCTCTGGATCGGCCTCGATGGAGACAGAGAATGGTTGTCGAGACTGAGGGATAAACTCCAGGAGGCGCTCACGGTATTTGGCCTGCGAGAGGAAAAAAGGCCCTTTCAAGCCCATCTTACGCTCGGGCGTTTCAAGGATAGGCTGGATAACGATGAAGGGCTTAAAACGGTCCTCGAACGGTACCATGATATAACTAGTGAGCTATACTCGCTCGATGAACTCGTACTCTTCAAAAGCGACCTCAAGCCAAGCGGTCCGGTGTATACGAAAATGGCTTCGTGGCCATTAAAAATGGAATAACAGGCTATTTGGGTATTTATTCAGCCACTAAGACACAAAGGCACCAAGAATAAACAAATATTTTCTTATGCCTTTCTTACAAGGCTCTTTTCCTTTTAAGATAGGAAGTAAACGATATCTATACTTTGTGTCTTAGCGCCTTAGTGGCTCCATAAACAGGCACGGTTTCGATAAAAAGGGGGATTATCATGGCAATGGATAACGAGAAAGAAAAGTCGGTCGGCCTTGCGATCAGCCAGATCGAAAAGCAGTTTGGAAAGGGCTCTATCATGAAGATAGGGCACGACGGAGCAGTGGTAGATATACCGGTAATCTCCACAGGATCCCTTGCCCTGGATCATGCCCTTGGTATCGGTGGTGTGCCAAGGGGAAGGGTGGTTGAGATATTCGGACCGGAGTCCTCGGGAAAAACCACCCTGGCCCTCCACATCATCGCAGAGGCCCAGGCACGGGATGGGATGGCTGCATTTATCGACGCCGAGCACGCCCTGGATCTCGCCTATGCCAGGAGATTGGGCGTGGACGTTGATGAGCTCCTCGTTTCCCAGCCCGACAGCGGTGAGCAAGCCCTGGATATCGCCGAGATCCTGGTCAGAAGCGGCGCCATGGATGTCTTGGTGATCGACTCCGTTGCAGCGCTTGTGCCACGGGCTGAGATCGAGGGGGAAATGGGAGACCAGCAGGTGGGACTACAGGCCCGACTGATGTCCAAGGCCTTGAGGAAACTGGCCGCCACCATCAACAGATCCATGACGTGCGTGATCTTTACGAACCAGATCAGGATGAGGGTGGGCGTATTTTTCGGAAACCCAGAGACTACCTCAGGCGGGAATGCGCTCAAGTTCTACGCAAGCCAGCGCCTCGACATACGCAGAATCGCCTCTATACAAGAGGGGGACCAGGCAATTGGGAACAGGACCAGGGTGAAGGTAGTGAAAAACAAGGTCGCCCCTCCCTTTCGAACGGCGGAGTTTGACATCATTTACGGCACGGGGATATCAAAGGAGGGTGACCTGCTCGACCTCGGAGTGGATCACGATATTATCGAAAAATCCGGCGCCTGGTATTCCTTTAACGAGGAGAGGATCGGTCAGGGCAGGGAGAATGTCAGGAGGTTTCTGACCGAGCATCAGGATATTATGAGCGAGATTACCCGCAGGGTGAGGGAAAAGCTCGGCATGGGAGAAAAAGCCGATAAGCCCCATGAGGAGAACGAATAAAGAATCCACGCCCAGGGGACATGGCTTTGTTTGGAGCCCTCTGGAAGGGAACCATATGCCCTCAGATCATGGGATTGTCGGAGTAGTGGAGTGTTGGAGTGTTGGAGTAATGGTCGCAAATTGAAGGAAGGGTTTTGAAAGGCAGGAAGACCGAACGAACACGGTTTCACGTGGACCTTTTTTGGAGAATATCCGCTCCGATGGTTTCCAATGCTCCAATCATCCAATACTCCATCACTCCGTGCGAAGCAAAGAACCATGACCGGCATAGTCATCGTTTCTGACAATACCCGGAGGACGTAGTCTTCTGAGAAGAAAAGATTGGGTTTGTTGGATTAAAGCTTATAGACACAAGAGATATGGAAATAGCCTATGGATAGCAGGGAGATTAGAGATACATTCTTACAGCACTTCAGGAAACACGGCCATGAGATCGTGATGAGTGCCTCGTTGATCCCGAAGGATGACCCAAGCCTTCTTTTTACCAATGCCGGCATGGTTCCCTTCAAGAACCTCTTCCTGGGCCTTGAGAAGAGGCCCTACACGAGGGCGGCAAGTTGCCAGAAATGCATGAGGGCTGGAGGAAAACACAACGACCTCGATGAAGTGGGCCACACCAACCGGCATCATACCTTCTTCGAGATGCTGGGAAACTTCTCCTTCGGCGATTACTTCAAAGAGGGCGCTATTGACATGGCCTGGGAACTATTGACCATCGGCTACGGGCTGCCTAAGGAAAAACTTTGGGTCTCCGTCTACACCGACGACGATGAGGCGCACAAGATATGGAATGAAAGGATTGGGGTGCCCGCCGAGAAGATCGTCCGGTTTGACGAGGAGGAAAATTTCTGGGCCATGGGTGAGACCGGACCATGTGGCCCTTGCTCGGAGATCTATTTCGATCAAGGCCCTGGAGTCGGCTGCGGCAAGCCCGATTGCCGGGTTGGCTGTGAGTGTGATCGGTACCTCGAGCTATGGAACCTGGTCTTCACCCAGTTCGACAGAGCCCCAGACGGCACGCTGACCCCCCTGGCAAGCAAGAATATCGACACCGGCATGGGCCTTGAAAGATTGGCAGCGGTCATGCAGGGAGTCCATTCCAACTACAAAACAGACCTCTTCTCGGAGATCATCAGGCTC
>Ga0315550_1002747_pt1 | contig 10712 bp, 10 predicted proteins | sample SalMarSW160190MG_2_FD_203100 | JGI IMG/M metagenome (GOLD analysis project Ga0315550, IMG submission 203100) | Salt marsh sediment microbial communities from the Plum Island Ecosystem LTER, Massachusetts, United States - Salt Marsh Sediment SW1601-90 ... | reverse complement strand
CCCTTGCACAGTCTCGATAGGCTCTCCCATCAATCCGCCGGCGACCGACAGTTTGTCGGTTCCCCGAGGGACTTTGAAGATGGAAGCCATGAAGACCGCCGGGGCCACGCCGATCACGGTGGCCAGTTCCATCCGCGTCCCTTCGCGCTTATGTCTTGCGTAAATATCGGCGAGGGGGGGATTGAGGAGGGAGATGCCGAGAAGGTTCTTCCCCCTCACTTCCATGCGATGGAGACCCCGTCCCGTCGTCCCTGTTTCTGGATCTCTTGCCGATGTAATCCCTGAGGTGATGTAAGGACCCGTATCCTTGGCGTAGTGCGTCAAGACCGGAAGCTGCTCGAAAAGGTTCACCTTCCCTTGAAGGATGACGATTGACGCGGGTGGTTCTTCAGCAACAAGCCTGGGGGGCACTCTCTTCTCGAATCTGGGAATGACATCATCCAGAAGTCGATGTTCATCAATCCCCAACCCCAAAGAAAGACGCCGTACGGTTCCGAAAAGATTGCCGATCACCGGGAACTTGTACCCCTTGGTCTTTTTGAAGAGAATGGCCGGGGCTTCCCTTTTCCCCAATTCGGAAAGGATGGTGGAAATTTCGAATTTCGGATCAAACGGTTTTGACAGGGCAAGGAGTTCTCCTTGGTCCTTCAATACCTGGATAAAATCCCTCAGTGAGCGATGCATGGACAAGAGCCCCCATCCTTATTGAAACTTGCTGACCTCTCTGATGACCTTGACAGACCAGGGATTTTCCTGAAGCTGTCCCCTGCCCAGCCGGACCCAGAGCTTGTCCGGGTATTTCGACCCGTCTCTTGAAACCAGGGCGGAAGCAAAGAAACTGCGATACTTGTATCGCCGGTCAGAGGGTGTGAGATCGCGAAGGATAATTTCCGTTTCCTTGTCTTCAGGGACCAAATCCAGGTCCGTTAGTACGTACGTGTCGTATTCTTTTCTCGCCATCGATGGACTCCTTACTCTTTAAAACCATAGTTTTTCCAGTTTTTAAGAACCTTTTCCTGGATTTCTTTTGGGTAGACGTTGTTGAAAGAAACCTTGATGGGTCTATCCGCTTTAGGCCAGTCCAGGGGAAAGGTGCAGTCGAAAAGAACCTGGGCTCCCCGGCTCCACTTTCTATCTTCAGGATCGGCAAACGGATACAGGGGTGTTCCTGCGGCATGTTCGTATTTTCTGATGCCTCGGATGGGATGGCACTTTGTGGCCAGGGCATGAATGACCTCATCCTTGTTATAAATATCGGTATCCTCATCCACAACAATCACCATATGGTACCACGGGCTCATCTTGCTCCCGAAGATGAGATTGGCAATCTGAGAAGCGATATTGCTGTAAGCAGGCTTGACACCTACCACGACTATGTGATGGGTCGATTCGGGGAGCATGTAGACGCCTGTAATAGGGTATCCCTGGCTTTCCAGGAGCCGCCGTATCTCCAACCCCAGTGAGAAGGATCGGAGAAGCTGTCCTTCATCGGTAGGGATGCCCATGTTGGAGACGGTCAGGATGGGGTTGTTTCGATAGGTGATCGCTTTAATCCGGTATACGGTTCGAGGCTCCCTCGGTGAAGTCCGATAGCCAGTATATTCTCCAAAAGGGGCCTCCTCGATCAGGAGGTCGGGAATGATTTCTCCCTCTATAATGATTTCTGCATGGGCCGGGACCTCCAGATCACAGGTCTCGCACTTCACCACTTCGACAGGCTGTCCCATCAACATCCCGGTGAACTGGTCTTCAGGAATCGGTGAAGGAGCGCTAGCCGCTATGGCCGACAGGGGATCGCAAGCAATGACCGTTGCAAAAGGCATGGTTTTTTTCTTAGGAACATACTTGCGATAGAACATCTTTCCCATGTCGGAGAAAGGAAGCACGGGTCCCACCATGGTCTTCTCATCGAAGACCATCTGCCGGTACATCCCCCAGTTGATCATACCGTCGTCCGGGTCTTTTGCCACCACGAAATGCCATGTGGCCAGGTATCTTCCCCCATCTCCTTCGTGAACCATGGGGCTGGGAAGTTTGAAAAGATCGGCCTCCTCACCCATCAGGATGTTCTCCTTGCAAGGGGCTTTCTTTTTGTCCACAACGACGGCTTCTATGGGAGGGTTTGAGGTCCGCCGGATATACTCGTCTGCGATCTCCGGAACGGAAGAGGCCGGGTCCAGACCCAGGGCAATGGCCAGTCTCCGGTACGTGGCAAGTGGTGCACCGAGGATCTCAAATCCCGGGTAGTCCTTGATCTTCTTGAAATAGGGTGAAGCAGCCTTCTTCTCACAGACCCGCCTCACAATGGCCCCCATTTCGAGATCCCAGTCCACCTCCTGCTCGATGGTCACCAGGTCCCCGTATTGCTCCAGGGCCTTGATAAATTCTCTATTGTCCTTGTAGATGGTATATGCTGCCAAGGTTATCCTCCTTTGTTAGAAATCAAGGTAAAATTCAGCCCAATGTGGTGATCCTTTCCACCACCTGTTCCCACTTCCCTTGGGCTCTTATGATGAACTCGGCGGTTTCCCTGACAACACCTTTACCGCCACCGGCCCTGGTGACGTAGTCCGCCGTTTCTTTTGCCTCCACAGAAGCGTCTGCCGGAGCAACAGAGAACCCAACCCGCCTCATAATGCCCAAATCAATCATTTCGTCGCCTACATAGCAGATGTCTTCATCCTTCAATCCGGATTCCTTTTCAAACTCGTCGAGTTTTCCTATTTTCGCGCCTGTACCCCAGAACTTATCGGGCGGGATGCCGTATACTTTGCCCACTTGCTCGTCCGCCCTGGAGATTTTGCTGGTCAAAAAAGCGAGCCCGATACCCCCCTCGGTAAGGGCCTTGCAACCCAAGCGGTCATGGAGAGAGAAAACCTCAGATTTTTTGCCGTCATCCGTGTAAAAGAGGGTATTGTCCGTTAACACCCCATGGATATCAAGGATCACAAATCGGATGCCTTTTGCTTTTTTCATAGCTGCCTGCTCATCTTTCATCCTCTTCCCTCCTCATGTTAGACAAGGAAATCTATTTGTATCCCATTTTTGTCAATTTCTCGACCCATTCTTCCCACTTGCCCATGGACCTCAGCACGAATTCGCAAACCTCTCTGACGGGACCTTTGCCTCCGGGGGCTGCCGTAACGTAGTCAGCAAGGGCTTTCACTTCATCGCTCGCATCGGCTGTGGCCACCGAAAAACCCGCACGTTTCATCACATCCATATCCGTGATCTCACAGCCTATGTATCCCACATTTTCATCTCCGATTCCCAATTCCTGCTTGAGTTCCTCTATCTTGGCCCATTTGTTCGCGACCTTGTAATAGCCCTTATCGAGCTTTAGCTCCCGGGCACGATAGAGGCCCTCATCATCGATGGACGTTGTATCCAGGAAGACGATTTTGATCCCATTCGCATGAAGAGAAAGATCCCCAAATCCGTCCATGTGCCAGAAGCTGTATTTGCGTTTTCCTTCAATATCCACCATAAAGGTATTGGGCGTCAGCACCCCGTGAATATCATGAGCGAAAAGTTTGACGTTTTTTGCCTTGTCACTGGCTTTTTGTAGATCTTTTTCACCAGCCATGATTCCCTCCTTACTATGTTCCCCCTGACATTTTGGTACGGTCACTCATGTCAGGGGAAAAGACCCGCTTAATCCTTGAATCCGTATTCTTGCCACCGGGACTTCACCTTTTCTAAGACTTTTTCAGAAAGCTTGATCTCCGTGGGTTTGACTGACCAATCAAAAGGTATGGTCGCATCCAGGATGATCCGTGAGGTGATAAACTTGTTTTCATCCGCCCCAAGGGATGGATCGAGGGGCGTGGACCGGCCTCTGTTGATAATCTGTGTGCCGCGGGCTGGATTGTAGCGGGTGCCGAGGGCCCACCACACCCTTGGAAGGTCGTCCGCATCGATATCATCGTCCACGATAATGACACCTTTGATTCCATAGGTGCCGGTGTTGCTTGCAATGACCGCGGCGGCCACCTGATCGGCGTGACCCGGATACATTTGCTGTACCGATACGACCACCCAGAAGCGTCCCGAAGCTTCCGGCATGGTGTACACCGACTTGATACCAGGGATTTGCATTCTGGTCAGGTCTGTCCACAGGCTGGCGTTCCGCACAAAGGCATAGAGCATATGCTGATCCCCCACCGGTCTGCCCACGCTCGTTTCCCAGAGGATGGGATTGTTTCTGTAATAGATGCGCTGGACGTTAAGGGCAGGTTTGGGAATGGGCTTGATGAGTTCTTCTGTGTAGTAGCCTGTATACTCGCCGAAAGGCCCCTCCTCCCTCAGCTGCTCAGGATCAATCTCCCCTTCGAGCACGATTTCTGCTGCAGCCGGAAATGGAAGGCCGCTGAGTTGAGCCCTCACGATCTCAACGGGGGCACCGCGTAAGGATCCAACCACATCGTAGCCGCTTTTTGCCTTGGCCGCAGTAGCGGCACCGGCAAAGATATGAAGGGGATCGCCGCCTATAATAGCGCATGCGGGCATCTTCTTTCCTTGCTTCCCGTACTTCTTCAATATCCTGTCGCCCTTCTTCCCTTTGAGGATCTGTACCCCTACGGTCTTGTCATCAAGGATTCCCATGCGGTAGGTGCCAAGGTTCACATCCCCTGTCTCAGGGTCCTGAATGGCCATAAATACCGCAGTTCCGAAGTAGCGACCCCCATCCAGTTCGTAAAACTGGGGTGAAGGAAAGGCCAAGGTGTCGACTTTATCCCCTTCAAAAATATTTTCGAAGATGGGCCCGTCTTTGACTTCCGTTGCTGGGATGACTTCCTTTGTGGCGGCTTCCACCCACTCCTTCGTGAGCTCAACCATGGAAAGGTTCGGGCTCTTTCCAAGGATGATAGCCAGCCTCTTGGTGGTGCCGAATGCCCCGGTTAGAACCGGGCTTTTGTACCCCTTGACATTTTCAAAGAGAAGAGCAGGGCCGCTTTTCTCTTCGATGAGTTTTGCGATATGGGAGAGCTCAAGATTCCAGTCGACCTCCGCCTTGATTCTGTGGAGCTGCCCCTCCTTTTCGCATAGTGCGATAAAATCCCTCAAGTCTTTCATCGGCAATAATCTCCTTGTATAATAAAAATCGTTATGGCTACTTTCTGCAAAAGCCTTCCACCATGTAGTTGATCTTATTCTTTGTCGACTTATTCACTATGCTTTGTCAATTTCATTATTTTTATGCAACTTATAAGCAAAAGTTATGAATTCTATATCCTCACCAAATTGTCCTTTTCATACTAATGCAATCCTCTTATCTTTGCGAGGCAGTCAAGCGACTCAACAGCCCCCTATGTGGTAAACCATCCTGATCGGGATGTTGGATAGAGGAGGGAGCGTACATACTATTTTGTGTTCACAGGGATCTGGCACGCATTCTTTCAACGAGGCTGCTAATACTCTCAAGGGTGGTACCTTTTGACGATAGATCTTTCAAGATGCTAAGAAAAGCCCGGGCTGGCGTTGAAAGGTGCTGGCTTTTCAGATAGGCTATATTAACATCCGCAAGGATTCTACCATCTTCTATAGGGATGGTAATGAATTTTCTCTCTGCCAGTTCTTTTGAAATTGCCACCCTTACCAAAAAAGAGATGCCGTCTCCACGAAGCACAAGCTGTTTTATAAAATCCGTATTATTTGTTTCCAGCAAAATATTTGGAACAATATCCTTTTTGGCAAACGCATCGTCTAAAGCCTTTCGTGTTCCTGAGCCTATCTCCTTCATGATGATCGGCTCCTTAGCCAGCTCAGCCATGGTTATCGACTTCCTTTTTGCAAGATGATGATCTGGAGAGACCAAGGGGACAATATCTTCCTGGCAAAAAGGGATAAAGCAGATCTGGGGGTTTTCTTCTATCTTGGCCACGATTGCTATCTCGTTTTTAAAATCAAGAAGGCTACTAGCCATTTGGAGAGAACTGCCTTCGTCCAGATGGATTCTGATATGGGGATAAGAATCCATAAACTTTGATATAAAAGAGGGAATGTAAGACCGCGCATAGGTTTTTGTTGTTCCTAATCGAAGAATACCCACCTTTAATTCCCTCATATCCTCAATGGCATCCTCTATTTCTTTCTCATAGTCAAAGACTTTCCTGGCATATTCATAGAGGATTTTACCTTCATCTGTCAGATAGATCTTTCGCCCCTTTTTCTTAAACAGCGTGAGATTACATGCCTTCTCAAATGCTTTTATTTGTGAAGTGATAGCGGGCTGAGTAATGAAAAGCTTTTCCGCTGCAATAGTACAGCTCTGATATTTAGCGGTCTGGTAGAAGATTCTAAGCTGGTTAAAGTTGATCATCATCCTCTGCTGCTAACTTGATTTGCTATTCTCTAATGGGCCTCACCATTGAGGGGCTTCTTTTTATAGCGTTTTACTCACGCTACTATGCCACAGGAGAGAGCCTTCCTCACCTTTTCATAAATCTTGACGGTCAGTCAGGAGCGCATCGTTTTTGAATTCTCCATTGCAGAAGCCACAAATGATGTCACCTCTGCTTGATAAAAGGATCTTAAAAATCATTAGAATTACATAACCTTTAGCATAGAATTTCACCCTTGTCCAAAATCGATTACTTCTTTGGACAGCATTTTAACCATGGAAGCACTCAAACGCTACTTGGAATCCCTGAGGGTTCTAAAAATACCTTATCTAATGGCTTTTAGGGGCTTATCTTGTAGGAAAATGCCACGTTTCCAAATGTTTCCTGTGTTAGCCAGAGATACTCACCGTCTCTATAAGCTACGATTTTAACATTTATGTCAAGCCTGCCCTGGCGCGACATAATTGCCACAAGCTAATGCCGCTTTATTGATTATACGTTGCCGCTAGTAAACTCAGTCATGCATGCCAGCCTGCCCTGGCGCGACAGCACAGGAACATTATCATGCTTTGCAAAGATTACGGTCTCCATAGATATAAACCCACTCTTTCAAGGCCAGGTCTGGGCCAGGGTTTTTGTTATTGATTTAGGATGATATTCGAACGGGCCCGCCCCCCTCGCTTGAGCGAGAGCGATAGCGGGCAGGCCAACGGCGCAAGACTATAACCCTTAACCTCATCGATACGCTGAATCGTATTGATGCTGAATCCTTCCAAGGTTTAGGCCGTGCATTAATGGGCTTTCGAGACGATCCAGGGGCATGGGTTGCAATTATCACTGGCACGGGTGAGGTTTTTTCCACCGGTGCCGACCACAAGAGCCTCCTGGTACCATGGGCTGATAAATCGTTTCATGAGCCCCCGATGATTACGCGGGGCCTCAATATTTGGAAGCCTCTGCTCGCTGCCATCAACGGCCCGGCTAGGGGCGGCTGTCTTGAGATTGCACTAGCCTGTGATATACGTATTGCTTCCGATAACACATACCTACAATTTCCCGAGGTTGCGCGGGGGTTGATACCAGGTTTGGGTGGAACCCAAAGGCTGCCTCGGATGATTTCTCAAGCAAAAGTGTCGGAGATGATCTTCTTAGGTGCCCCGGTAAGCGCTGAGGAAGCTTACCGGCTTGGGCTGGTCAATAAAGTCGTTCCCCTATCTCAACTTTTGCCCACAGCTAATGAGTGGGCAGCCAAAATTTGTGAAAATGGACCTCTTGCCATTCGGAAAGCAAAAGAGGCCACGATTCGGGGCAGAAACATGGCTATGGAAGATAGATTAATCCTGGAACTCGCCTTCTTCGAGGAAATGCTTCAAAGCGAGGATTATCAGGAAGGACTTCGATCATTAGAAGAGCAAAGAAAGCCGCAATATAAGGGACGATAAGACAACTATTCCTCAAATACCAAAGCGATGCAACAAGGGTGTCTTATTTTAAACAATACTTAGGGCGTTAGTTCAATGAGGGTCCTAACCTTCCTTTTTAAGGGATTTTTCAAATTCCTTGAAAAATTTATCTTTTTCTTTCCAGTTGGGACCAAACTTTTCATCAAAATAGGGGCCTGTCTTCTCCAAAGACTTGAGCCACCATAAGCGCTTCCCGCCACCAAGAACCACATCTTCGAGTAATTCTTCAAGCTCTGTCATCAACTCCTTTGGCAGGAAGGCTGCAGCCCCCAGCTTGATAGATTCATTGAGCGCCTCCGGCGTCATAACATGAGCCGTAAGCATGACAGTTGGGAAATCTCTTGCAACAGAATTTTTCAGAAGTTCAAAACCATTGACGCCCATTATATCCAATACCACAACATCATAGGTGTTATTTAAAATAAGTTGAAGAGCAGTATCAAAATTTTGTGCCTTATGAACCTCGCACATATATAAAATTTCTTCCAGGGTGGTTAAAATATCAGGCTCATCATCAACCAATAGAACGACCTTTCCCTTTAAAGGACTTTCTTTACCCATAGTTCTTTTTACCTCCTAATCATTTGTTCCGAAAAGTATGTCCTTTATAATGGACAAAACCCTGTCTTGTCAAGCAGAAGTCATGAAGTAAACAAAATGCAATCTAACCTGCTTTTACCTCCCTTCACTATCGCCTATCCTTCACTATAAGTCAATAAACAGCCTTCCTGGCCTGGACAGTACGGAAATGGCTTTTTTACATAAATCCTTCATCAACAGAGGCTATCTAGTGATTTTGACGCCTGCCTTTTCCCGATCCCAGGTATTCTCTGTAATACCCTTTTCCCTTAACCGGTACTTCTCTATCCGATTAGTCGGGGTCTTCGGAAGTTCGGCCATGAACTCAACATACCGTGGGACCGCAAAATATGCCATCCTTTCATTGCAAAAAGCGATAAGTTCCTCAGGAGGCAGGCTCTTACCCTGCTTCAGAACCACATTAACCTTAACTTCATCCTCCCCAAGTTCAGAAGGGACTGCAAAAACGGCACATTCCAACACGCTGGGGTGGGTGTTGATCACTTTTTCCACCTCAAAAGAGGAGATGTTCTCACCACGGCGACGCATGGCATCCTTCTTACGGTCCACAAAGTAAAAATATCCGTCCTCATCTTTTTTGGCATAATCTCCCGAGTGGAACCATAAGTTTCTAAATATTTCTAGGGTCTTATCAGGCATTTTATAGTATTCTGTCATCATAATATAGGGAAATTTGGGCCTCATAACGATTTCACCAATTTTTCCCACTCTCACCTCTTCATCGTCGTCATTTACCAACTTAACCTCGTAATACTTGTCGAGAACCTTTCCGCAAGATCCTTTTCTTCTTGCATTGATATCATCATGTACCACGATCCCTATTTCGGTCATACCAAAACCTTCAAGGCAGATAAACCCAAACCGCTTTTCCAAATCCGCCATCACGTCCGGCGGACAGGCTGCCCCGAATGCGATCCTGACGGGGTTGTCATGATCATCCTCTCTTGGTTCTTGTTTGGAGAGTATGGTCATCACAGCGCCCAGATAATTGAACTGGGTAGCATTATATTTCCGGATATCGTCCCAAAATGTAGATGCGCTGAAGCGGTCGGTAAGTACGACCTGAGCATCATTTTGAAGTGCTGTCAGGACAGTAAAAATCTGGGCATTGAAATGGAATAATGGAAGAAAGGTATACAAAATGTCTTCAGAATTGAGATCACGCAATTCTGATACGAGCTGTGCCTGATGCAAGAAAAATTTATGCGGACAGACCCCTCCCTTAGAAGCGCCGGTCGTTCCCGAGGTGTAGATAATTCCGGCAGGATCCTTTGGCTCTGCCTCAAATTCCGGGGGATCAGATGTGTACTCGAAGAACTGTTCGAGGTTTAATAACGGCAACGCAAGGGAATCAGAAACATTTTCATCAATATCCCCGTGGCAAATTATCCGCTCCAGCTTAGGGAGTTAATCCTTTATCAATATGAGCCTGTCCATCATATCCCCATCGCTAACCAGGATTTTCGATTCAGAATTATTAATGATATGTTTTAGTAGCCCCCCTTGTAAGCATTATTGATGGGTACTTCCACCGCCCCAAGTTTAGACAAACCAAACCAGGTATAGAGAAAATCTGGGTGATTTTTCATCATACTGGCAATCTTGTCGTTCTTTATAATACCCAGATCTTTGAATCCATTGGCGAATCGGTTTGACCTATCCTCCAGTTGTTGATTGGTGATAGCTTCATCCTTGAAATACAAAAAGACCCTGTCCTTATGGACATTTGCCTTTTCCTGTACCAAACTCCCGGTCACATTTTTTTTATATATATTTCCCATATTCTTCCTCTATAAAAAGCATCTTTATACGAGTCCTCAAAGTCCGATCAAAGTTAGGATGGGAATATTTAACCGAATATCTTGTTTGCCATTTATTTTTCGGACTATGGTGTTATAAGAAGCGACACTTACATACCGCCGTATAAGCTTCGAAGTTTCTTCTTTACTTCGGCATCGGGGTTCAAGAGCTGAAGCAAAAGCTGTTCATCCGTGAAGTGGGAACCGATCTCCTTGCGCAAATCTTTCAAACTTATATCAGGTGGTCTCCAGTTCAGGAGCTTTTTTGCCTTAGGTGAACCCAAGATTTTGTCCTTTACATTTTGGTCCATAGGAGCATCAGGTTTACCTAAGATCTCTGCCGCATATTTGATGACCTCATCAGGAACAATTTTGTATCTCTCGCCTGAAGACACGTTGAAAACGGCCTGACTCCCTACGATCTGAGAATAGGGTGTCGCCATAACAGGATATCCAAAATCTTTACGAACCTGAACAACTTCATCGAGGAGTTCATCTATGCGGTT
>Ga0315550_1002746_pt1 | contig 10715 bp, 11 predicted proteins | sample SalMarSW160190MG_2_FD_203100 | JGI IMG/M metagenome (GOLD analysis project Ga0315550, IMG submission 203100) | Salt marsh sediment microbial communities from the Plum Island Ecosystem LTER, Massachusetts, United States - Salt Marsh Sediment SW1601-90 ... | reverse complement strand
GGCCGCCAGCAAGCGGGCTTTCCGCCTGTTGGACGAGCTGGGCGCCGAGGCGTTCTTTCACTGCGGCGACGTCGGCGGCCAAAGCGTACTCGATCAATTCGTCGGGCGCAGAATCTGGTTCGTTTGGGGCAATACGGATTGGGCGGCGCCGGGCACCAGGACCTTCCTGGAGATGACCGGGCTGCCCCTGCCCACCGTCCCCGTGCGCGTCGAACTGGCGGGCAAGTCCATCGCCATGTGTCACGGCCACGAACGCGCCTTCGTCAAACTGAGCCGTAACCCCGACTGCGACTATCTCTTCTCCGGCCACACCCACACCGCAGCGGACACGCGCGCAGGTGCGTGCAGACTAATCAACCCCGGCGCGGTGCACCGCGCCAGACCGAGGACCGTGGCCACGCTGGACCTGGTCGGCGATCTACTCGAGTTTCACGAGATCGACTGAAACGGCGCGCTTGGCGCAGGGAACGGCACCGTGGCTAGATCAACTCCTCCTCCGAGGTGATGGTCACCTTGCCCGAGCGGTCTTCGCGTTGCGGCGCTCCCACTCCGGGCTCCGGGGCGTTGTGGAAACCGGTGATCACCGGGGCATCGGCGGGCTTCTCGCTGGGGTGTACGGCGAAGATCTCTACCCGCACCACCTCCTCGCAAGGGACCGAGACTACGAAAGCACCGACCTTGTACTGTTCCTCAATCGGTTCGCACTCGAAGGTCAGATGGGCCTTGGGCCCCAGCTCGGCCAGTTGCTTCATCTCATAGCTGAAGCCGTCGCGCAGATAGAGCAGAACGCGAACGTCGAGCTCATCCTTGAATTGCGAGGCCTCGGCCGAAAGCTCGCCCCGGGGGTCCTGCTGGGGGAACTTCCTCAAGGTGCAAGAGGTTCTGGCGCGTTCCATTTGCTCGCCAAGGGCTGGCCCGTGAAACCAGTCGTAGTCGTACATGTGCCGCGAGTCTCCTCCTGGCGGTAAGCCGGCCTCTCTCCGTTCACCGGCCGCCCAGCGTCGACGAGTCCGAAAAACACTGCCCGTAATGAGCCTAGGGGCCTACTATCCCGGTGTCAATGCCGAGTCCACCAGCCCGGGTCTGGCCGCAGTTATAATGTCATCGACGCCCTTCCGCCCTTGCTTGACGTAGCCGCCGGTTTCCGCGCGAATCACCGCGGCTACCGATAAGAATGTGCGTATTATGACTAAGGCAGCGATCCGCCGGAGTATCAATCGGCTGGCCCGCGAGTTGGGCTTCGACCGCGTGGGCGTGGCTGGCCCTGGCCCGCTGGAACGGGCCGGTTACCTGGACGAATGGTTGGCCCACGGCCGGGCCGGGCGGATGGACTACCTCCACGGTCAGGGCGAGATGCGCCGGGAGCCTGTCCGGATCCTGCCCGGCGCCCGGAGCGTCATCGTCGTCACCCTCAACTATAACCAGTCCGAGCCTGGCCCGCCGGACCATCGGCCGCGAGGTCGAATCGCCCGTTATGCCTGGGGCCGCGACTATCACCGCGTGATCAAGAAGCGCCTCTGGAAGCTGGTGGATCGGCTGCGAACCGAGGTCGAGGAACCTTTCCAGGCTCGCGTTTGTGTGGACACCGCCCCGATAGTCGAGCGCGAGCTGGCCGCCCGCGCCGGCGTCGGCTGGATCGGCAAGAACACCATGTTGCTCAACCGGCAGCTCGGCTCGTACTTCTATCTGGGCGAGATCATTACCACGCTGGACCTGCCGCCGGACGAGCCGGCGGCCGATCACTGCGGCTCATGTACGAATTGCCTGGAGGCCTGTCCCACCGGGGCCCTGACCGAGCCTTATCGTATGGACGCCTCGCGCTGCATCTCGTATCTCACCATCGAGCTGCGCGAGGACATCCCCGAGAGATTGCAGCCGTTGATGGGGGTTTGGGTTTTCGGCTGCGACATCTGCCAGGAGGTTTGTCCCTTCAATCGCAAGGCTCCGTATACCGCCGACCCCGACCTGGCCGCCCGGCCCCCGGCCCCGCGCCCTCTGCTGTCCGAACTGGCGGCTTGGACTCGAAAAGACTACGAAGCCATCCTCCGCGGCAGCGCCGTCCGCAGGGCCGATCTAGCCATGCTCCATCGCAACGCCCGCATCGCCGCGGCCAACCTCGCACCATGAACGCGCGCGGTACAGGCCGGGTCTTCAAGAACCGACCGTTTGCCTCCGGGTACCCAGAGGGACCGGCCCTTGCTGATCCGGCCTGTTGGGATCTTGGCCCAGCAACGCGCCCTAGCCGTCCACCACCGTATCCATTTCGTCGCCGATGCCCTGGAAGACGTCTCGTACGTTGACACCCAGGGCCTGAATGGCCACCAGGGCCACCACGATGATCAGGGCCAGCATTACGGCGTACTCGGTCGCCGTGGGACCCGCTTCACTGAACAAGAACCCCTTCACACGCTTCATCACGGCCTTCATCTGACTCTCCTCTCCAACGCGTCCGATAGGCCCACCTCGGGCCGCCAGACAAGTTTTCGTCAATGTTTCTCTTCCCCATTAGAGACTGGCCTAACAAAGTACCGGGCCAGCCTTGGTCCGATTCTCGCCGGCGGCGCTGGCCGTCCGAAGGGTGCTGATTACTGGTCCTTCGGCCCCTGGCCAGAAACGGCGGCATTGCTTAGGTTGGATTCAGGTTCCCTCTCGCTACCCCCGGCGAATTGAGTAGGCGTCTGTGGATGCTAGGCGGCAGTTGCCGGCCAGGCAAACCCGGGCCGGCTTTTTTTCTTGCTTGCCCACCAAGTGAAACGATGGCCTCGAGGCTTGGCCACCCGATAAGGCGCACGGGCTCGTTGCCCACCCCGGGGCGCGCCTGTGTACCGGACCACCACCTCGACCATTAACCCCCGACCCCCAACCACCGCGCCGCCGGCCTGCCGATAATCTCGACGGAAGCCTCTGTCTCCTCACCCGCCCCTATCCTACTCCGCGCCAAACTCGAAATACCCCAGGGCAACACCCGCAGCGCCAAGAGCAGCCTCACAACCTGGCGGGCTGCCTCCGCTTCCCCTCGCATCTGAGGCAATCTCTCCGATGGCCCGGTGGACGTTAGATCCACCTAGGCGAGACGACGGGGCATCAACAGCTCCGACCCTCGTTTAGCCGCAAGCGCCCATGGGGCGGGCACGGTCAATCGTCGTACTTGTCTTTGAGCTTCTTGTACTTTTCCTTGTATTCTTCTTTGTCGCGCTTGGCCTCGTCGTACTTGCGCTGCAGGCGGGCGTTGTTCCGCTCCAGGTAGGCGTTGCGGTCGCAGAGCCGCTGCCAGGCGGCCACGGCCGCGTCGTAGGTCTTGGGCGTGGGGCCGCAATCGGCCTTGGGCGGCGGAGTATTGACCGTGCCCACCCGGACCTCGCGCGGGGCCTCCACGCTCAGACACCCGCAGCAAACCAGGGCCACCAGGCCCACCAGAATCACTCCATAACTTCTTAGCATCGCACCGATCCTCCAACATGTAGCGCGAGCCGACCCGGCTCACAGCCCACGAAACTACGGGCAGGCTTCGCCCGAATCAACCCGCGGCCTTATACTGTTCCCCGAGATGGCCACTCGCCTGGACTTTATCCTAGGTTGCACCGCCAGCGGCAAGGGCGAGCTGGCCCACGCCCTGGCCCGCCGCCTCGACGCCGAAATCATCAGCGTGGACGCCATGAAAGTGTATCGCCGCATGGACATCGGCACGGGCAAGCCCGGCCCCGAACGGCGGGGGCAGGTCCGCTACCACCTGCTGGACGTAGTTGAGCCGCAAGAGAGCTTCAGCGTAGGGCGTTACCGCGACTTGGCCGAGCGGGCCATCGCCGAGGTCACCGCCCGCGGCAAGCGGGGCATCCTGGCCGGCGGCACCACGCTCTATGTCAAGGCCATCAGCGAGGGGTTGTTCGAGGGCCCGCCGGCCGATGCCGAGTTCCGGGCCCGCCTGCGCGAACGGGCCGCCGCCGAGGGTACCGCCACCCTGCACGCCGAGCTGGCCCGTATCGACCCGGAAGCGGCCGCGCGCATCCACCCCAACGACCTGCGCCGGATCGAGCGGGCCCTGGAGGTACATGAGCTGACCGGCCAACCCATCACCGCCCTACAGACACAGTGGGATGGGCAGCACCCGCGTTACGACTGTCACTTCGTCGGCCTGCGCCGCGAGAAGGCAGACCAGTCCCGCCGCATCAACGCCCGGGTGAAGAGCATGATGGAGGCGGGCTTTTTGGAAGAGGTGCGCGCCTTGCTGGCCGAGCCGCCGCTAAGTGAGCAGGCCCGCCAGGCCCTGGGCTATGCCGAGTTAATCGCCTACCTGCAGGGAAGCCCGCTGGCCGGCGGCGCCGACCGCCCCCCCTCGTTGGAAGAGGCCGTCGAGGCCATCAAGATCAACACCCGCAAATTCGCCAAGGCCCAGCGCACTTGGCTCAAGCGCTTTCGCCACGCCCATTGGATCGACGTTGCCCCGGACGACACGGCGGCCAAGATCGAACACGCTGCGTTAGCACTGCTTGTCTCAGAAGAAGTGAAACCACGGATGAACACCGATGAACATTGATAAGAATCGATGGGATGAGATCACCGAGAAGATAATCGGGTGCGCCTATCGCCTCGCGAATACTCTGGGTTGTGGATTCCTGGAGAAAGTCTACGAGAATGCACTGGCTCACGAGTTGCGCAAGGCTGGGTTGCGTGTCCAGCAGCAAGCCAGCGTTCAGGTCCACTATGACGACGTCGTAGTGGGTGATTATGTGGCTGACTTAATCGTAGAAGGAAACGTGCTGGTAGAACTGAAGGCGACCAAGGCAATAGATCAGATTCACATGGCTCAATGCTTGAATTACCTTAAGGCCACAGGTTTGAGGCTCGGCCTGCTGATCAACTTCGGCACTCCGAGAATACAGATGAAGCGACTGGCTAACTAGGATTATCTGTGTCAATCCGTGTCCATCTGTGGTTTCAGGTTTGAGGGAGCAATGCGGCTTTGGCCGGCGAGACGGAGCAACATCGACGACTGAAAGAGGCGGCCTGTTGGTGGCTGTGGAACCAGGGTTTCCGGGCCGTGGCTGCGGAAGTGCCCATGCCCGGTATCGGAGTGATCGACGCCGCCGCGGTGGGCCGCCCCGGTGGCGTGGTGAGCCGATCGATCACCTGTGGAACCTATCCATCGCGGCCCCACGCCGGCCGTGGCAGGGCCGTTTGGCAGGCTGTGTTCATCGAGTGCAAGGCCACCCGAGCGGATTTTCTGCGCGAGGCCGCTGACGGCGAGCAAATCCGTACCGCCATCCGAGAACGCCGCAGACTGGCCCTGTCCGGCAGCTCGGCTCGACCGTTTCGCCGTCTCCGGCGGTTGGGCAAGTTCGCCGTCTGCCTGGCCCGCCCCACCGCCAACGTTCACTGGTTACTGACTCCGCCGGCGCTCCTGCGCCGCGACGAACTGCCCCCACGGTGGGGACTGCTGGAACTGAGTCGCCAGGGCGTAGTCATGGTAGTGCCCGCCAAGTGGCAGGAGGCCCGGGGCTTGCGGCTGGTCGAAGCCGCCATTGCCCGCACGCTGACCGCGGCCATTTACGCCGCCGACACCCGGGCGGTGACTAACACGCTCAACCGTCTACTCCGGCAAAAGCAGGCCGACTCCGCCCGGCGCATGGTGCGCTCACTCAACGACTTGGCCTCAATGTGATTGTAAGCGACTGTCAACTCTCCGGGGGTCGGCTCCCGGAATTGCCGGCCGCACAAGACAGGCCGCGTTGGTTGTGCTACCATCCTCTTATGCTCACCAACGCGCAGTTTGACAGTCTCATCTCGGCCGCCAATGACTTGGCCCGACGGGGAGGCCGACTGGCCTTGGAGCGGCTGGGCAAAGTCCAATCCTCGCGCAAGGCCGACCAGACCATCGTTACCGACGCCGACCTGGCCGTCCAAGAACTTATTGTCGGCGCGGTGGCCGAGCAGTTCCCCGGCCACGCCGTGCTCGGCGAGGAGGCCCGCCATGACAAGCATCCTCTGCCGTCGCCCGACCGGGCCGAGTTCTGCTGGGTCATCGATCCCATCGATGGGACGCGTAATTACTTCCGCGGGTATCCCAGCTTCTGCACCGCGGTGGCCCTGCTGCAAGACGGCCGGCCCATCATTGCGGCCGTTTACGATCCCTTGCTGGACCGCCTGTATCACGGCGGCGCGGGCCGAGGCGCCTTCGTGAACGGCCAACCGCTTCAGGTCAAGGACGTGCCCATGCACTCCAATACGCTAATCGGCGTACCCTCAGGGCACACTAGGGAGATGCCCCCAGCCGTTCATCTCTGGATGGATCGGACTAATCTGCGCAACACCGGCTCGACTTCGCTGCACCTGGCCTATGTAGCCGCTGGGTGGCTCGACGCCGCCTACGCCTATGAGTGCAAGATATGGGATGTAAGTCCCGGCTGGCTACTGGTCCGTGAAGCCGGCGCCATCATCACCGGTGCCGACGGGGCGGAGCTGTTTCCCACCAATCCCGCCGCCGTAGCCGGAAAGAACCTGCCCTTCCTGGCTGCCGGCCGCAGCCTCCATGCCGAACTGCTCGCTACGCTCGCAGTCTAGTGCTGAGGGGAAAGAGGAAAGTCTAAAGTGCAAAGTCTAAAGTGCAAAGTCCAAAGTGCAAAGCCTAAAGTGTTAACAGCTCAGGACGAGGCGTTGAACGACCGGTTGATCGCGCAGATCAGTGGGCCGGTTCTTGACGAGGTTCCATGACAGATGTTCGCAAGCCACTTACGATTCTGCTTACTTCCTCAGCTTGTGCCATGAGGTTATCGAAAGTATCCTCGGCTAGATAGCCCGCATCGCCGGCCACATAAATCAGAGAACGTACTTCGCCGCAGGAAGCTTTGGCTATGGACAGGAACCGGCCAAATTCCTTGCTACCCCCGCGTTCAAAGCCTTCGGCTATGTTGGACATGACCGAGACCGCCGCCCGCTGGATTTGCCGCTTGATCCCGAGGTCCTCGGCAAATGGCGGTCGTCTTGTGGCGGCATAGACTGCTCGTGTTAGCAGTCGCGCCTTTTGCCAGGCGATGAGATCTTCGAACTGTTGTGCCCCGGCCATGGCTCATTCCTCGCTCCTGGAACACCTCATTTGTCGCCACGTCTGGCTTTCAACTTTCAACTTTTGACTTTTAACTTGTCCTCCGATCTTCCCCTACACCTCCACGTTGGGCTGGGGCAGTTCCATATCACGGGCCAGCAGGATCGGGCCGATTTCGGCCTCGACGGCCTCGAGGATGCTGCAATCAGCGATCATCTGCCGAATGGCCTCGATGTCGGGATAGAGCACCCGGTCATCCTTCAATGGCGGGACCTTGGAGCGAATCAAGTCATAGGCTACGGCGGTACCCTTGCCCGGGCGGCGACCTTCGTGGAACTCGAAGGCCTGGGCGGCGGACATCATCTCGATGGCCAGCACCGCGCGCACGTTCCGCAGTATCTCCCCGCATTTGCGCACCGCGATGGGGCCCATGCTGACGTGGTCTTCCTGATCGGCCGATACGCTGATCGAATCCACCGAGGCCGGGTGGGACAGCACCTTGTTTTCCGAGACCAGCGCCGCGGCCGTGTACTGGGCCACCATCAGTCCGCTGTTGAGCCCCTTGCCCTCCACTAGAAAGTCGGGCAGGCCGCTCAACACCGGGTTCATCAGGCGGTTGGTGTGTCGCTCGGACAGGTCGGCCACTTCCGACAGAGCGATACACAAGAAGTCAGCCGCCATGCCGATACCCTGCCCGTGGAAGTTACCCGCGGCGTAGTATTCGCCCTCCTCGCCGAAGAACAGCGGGTTATCCACCGCCGAGTTGACCTCTATGTTCACGATCTGACGCACGTATTCCAGGGTGTCGAGCGAAGGGCCCAGGGCTTGCGGAGTGCAGCGAATGCTGTAACCGTCCTGCACCCGCCCGCTGCGATGGGCCATGATCTCGCTGTCGGCGAACAGCCGCGGCAGATTAGCCGCCACCGCGTTCTGCCCGCGGAACGGCCGGGCCCGATGTACCAACGGTTCGAAGGCCCGAGCCACCGCCCGCAAGGCATCGCAGGACATGGCCGCGGCGATCATGGCGTTCTTCAGCACGCGCTCGGCGTCATAGACCAACAGCGCCGCTCCGGCGGTCATCATTTGCGAACCGTTGATCAGGCCCAGCCCTTCCTTGGCGGTCAGGTCGGTGGGCTTGATGCCGGCCCGCTCCATGGCCTGGGCCCCCGACATCAGCTCGCCCTTGTACCAGGCCCGGCCCTCGCCGATGGCCACCTCGGCGAACTGCGACAGAGGTGACAGGTCTCCGCTGACTCCCAGCGAGCCCTTCTCGTTGACGTAGGGCACCACGCCCTGGTTGATCATCTCCAGTACCGTGTCGATCAAACACACCCGCACCCCCGAGCAGCCCTTGGCCAGCACGTTGGCCCGCAAAGTCATCGCCGCCCGCACCACGTCCTCGGGTTGCGGATCGCCCGTGCCGGCTGAATGGCTATAGATGATGCGCCGTTGAAGCTCGGCGCTCTGCTCGGCCGAGATACGAATCCGGGCGAATTCGCCGATGCCCGTGGTTACGCCGTAGATGGCCATGCCCTCTTTGATGCACTTGTTCACCAAGTCGCGCGAGCGCTGCATGTTCCGGCGGGCCTCGGGGGCCACGGATACCTTGGCTCCCTCACGGGCTACCGCACGGATCTGTTCGATGGATAGGGAATTCCCGTCAAGTACGACTTCCATGTTGGATCCTTTCTGGCCTGCATCGGCGGTCGAGTCCCCTGCGATGGCCGCATGCCGCCGACCGCCGCTTCACAAAAGGTAGGTCTCGGAGGGCATTATAATCCTTCGGGGCAAAGCGCCCAAGGTGAGCGGCCTGGGCCCGGCGGCCGTCTGGGCCGACCTCCGCAGCGCGACTTTGCCTGGAGCCCGGTTCCTCAGTAAACTGGTCGGATGCACGACGTATTGATTACCCGGCGTATTTCCCAGGCCGCCGCCGACGCCCTCATCGAGGCCGGCCTGTCCTTCGACGTGGGCCCGGATGATCGGGCCATGACGCGCCCCGAACTCCTGGCCGCCGTACCCGGCCGGCGCGGCGTTATCTGCCTGTTGAACGATCAAATTGATGACCAGATCCTGGCCGCGGCCGGTCCGCAATGTCGCGTCTTCGCCAATTACGCGGTGGGCTACGACAACATCGATCTCCCGGCCGCCACGCGTCGGGGCATTTTGGTCACCAACACGCCCGAGGTGCTCACCGACGCCACCGCCGACCTGGCCTTCGCCCTGCTGCTGGCCGCCGCCCGACGAGTGGTCGAAGGCGATCGCCTGGTGCGCTCCGGTCAGTGGACCGGCTGGGCCCCGCTGCAACTGCTCGGCCGTGATCCCAGCGAAGCTACGTTGGGACTGGTCGGCGCCGGGCGCATCGGCACGGCCGTGGCCCACCGGGCGGCGGGCTTCCGCATGAAGATCCTTTACTTCGACCAGGGCGACAACGCGGAACTCGACCGGGCCGGAGCCAGGCGCACCGACCTGGAGACCCTACTAGGCGAGAGTGATTTCGTCTCTATCCACCTTAGCCTGTCGGAAAAAACTCGCGGACTCATCGGTGCCGAACAGTTGGCACTGATGAAGCCCAGCGCTTGCCTGATCAACACCGCCCGCGGCCCCATCGTCGATGAGGCCGCCCTGGTCCAGGCCCTCGCCTCGGGGCGGCTGGGCGGCGCCGGATTGGACGTCTACGAAAACGAGCCCAGCCTGGCGCCCGGACTGGACCGCTTGGATAACGTGGTGCTCCTGCCCCACCTGGGCTCGGCCACCGAGCAGACCCGGGCCAAGATGGCCCGCCTGGCCGTGGCCAATATTGTGGCCGCCTTGCGTGGTGAACGGCCGCCGACCCTGGTCAACACGGAGGCCTGGCCGGCTGGCTAACCCGCCGGTTAGAACGAACCGTCGATCGTTTTCGAGGATGCCCATGCCCGGACGACGCAAGAGACTCATCCGTGAGGACGACCTGTACAAGATCAAACAGATCAAGCAGGTGGCCTTGTCACCCGACGGCCGGCGCGCCGCTTACACGCTGCAGTGGGCCGACCCCAAGACCCACAGGCTCTTCACCAACCTGTGGATGGTGGACACCGCCGGCCGGAACACCCCGCGCCGGCTGACCCGAGGTAAGCATCACGATCACTCGCCCCGTTTCTCGCCGGACGGCAAATGGCTCGCTTTCCTCTCCGACCGGGAAGACCACTTGCCCCTGCTGTTTCTCCTACCGCTGGATGGGGGCGAGGCCCGCCCGCTCTGCGGGAAGAAGGGTTACTTCGGCCCGGCCGCGTGGTCACCCGACTCCAAACGGATCGTCTGTACTTTCTGCGAAAAGGATCCCGAAAACGACTCGGTTCGGATTAAGCCCAACGGTGATCGCGAAGTCATTTACCGGCGCATCGAGCGCGCTTTCTACAAGCTCGACGGCGTCGGATTCCTGCCCCGAAACCGCAGGCACATTGGGGTCTTCGGCCTGGCCGGCGGTCGAGGCCGACAGCTCACCGACGGTGACTTCGACCACGATAACCCCGTTTTCGCTCCCGATGGCCGGACCGTGTTCTTCGCCGCCAACCGTAACCCCAAGGCCGACTTCGACCCCGAGAGCCTGGACCTGTGGCGTGTTGATCTTCGCGGCGGCAAACCCCGCAAACTCCGCCTGCCGGACGGCCCCAAGAACCTGCCGGCCTGTTCACCCGAC
>Ga0315550_1002742_pt1 | contig 10722 bp, 10 predicted proteins | sample SalMarSW160190MG_2_FD_203100 | JGI IMG/M metagenome (GOLD analysis project Ga0315550, IMG submission 203100) | Salt marsh sediment microbial communities from the Plum Island Ecosystem LTER, Massachusetts, United States - Salt Marsh Sediment SW1601-90 ... | reverse complement strand
GGACAACTAATCGGTTTTGACGCTCTTTTGACTTGACAATGCCGACAGTTTTACTATATCATTTTTAGCTTAAGAGCGCATGAGGCGCTGAATCAGAACAGGTGAAGGGGGGTAGAGGATTGCATGCTTTAGGTACCCACTTATTGGTAGAATTGAGGGAATGCAACCCCAAGATTCTCAAGGACCTCAACAGGGTCAAGGACGCTCTGGTCTCGGCCGCCAAAGAGGCCAAGGCTACGATTGTAGATATCTCCTTCCACGAGTTTAATCCTTTCGGCATCAGCGGTATGGTTGTCATAGCGGAATCACATCTCTCGATACACACATGGCCGGAATATTCATATGCCGCCGTTGATATTTTTACCTGCGGCGACGTCATCAAGCCGGAAGTTGCGGCGTCGTTTCTAATAGAGCAGTTCGAAAGCAGGAGCCCATCCGTGGTCGAACTGAAGAGGGGAATACTTTCTCACACCAACGAGAAGCTGCCGCACAAGGTTTCCGATTCATTATACGAACATGCGCTCTGAGTTTCGAAGGCTCCGGCAGGGCTGATCTGTTCGATCCACGAGTGGTATCAAGACCAATAACCCCCGGTGTGCGCCTGCTCACCGGGGGTTATTAATCGCTCAGCGCCGGTGTCAGTGATTAGTGCCCGTAAAGCATCTCTTGCGGACTTACGCTTACGACTGACGTCGACATCCTTCGTGACTACTCGGTCTTCCTGTCGGTAAGCGAGGCTATGCCGGGCAGTTCCTTTCCCTCGAGGAGCTGCAGGGACGCGCCTCCTCCCGTCGAAATGAACGAAAGCGCATCGGAGACCCCCGCCCTGTGCACCGCGAGGTCCGTGTCTCCTCCTCCCACTATGGTCAGGGCGTAGGCATCAGCGACGGCGTGTGCGATGGCGAAGGTGCCCCGCGAGAAGGCGTCGATCTCAAAAATGCCCATCGGTCCGTTCCACAATATGGTTTTCGCATTTGCGAGAGCCTCGGAAAAGAGCTTTACCGTGGCGGGGCCTATGTCCAGTGCCCTCCAGCCCTTCGGGATCTCCATGGTGGGGACGATCTTTGTCTCCGCGCCCGGCTCCAGTGACTGGGCGATTACACAGTCCACCGGGAGATAGAACTTTATCCCCGCCGTCTTCAGTTTTTTCCTGATCCTCTGGGCCGTATCTATCATGTCTTTTTCCACGAGAGAATCCCCGACCTCGTAGCCCATCGCCTTGATGAAAGTAAAGGCCATTCCGCCCCCTATCAGTACCTTGTCGACCTTGGCTTCGAGGTGTTCGAGAACGCCTATCTTGCCCGAAACCTTTGCGCCGCCCAGTATCGCGACAAAAGGACGCACCGGGTTGTTCACGACCCCCTTGAGATACTCTATTTCCCTCTTCATAAGGAAACCTGCCGCCGAGGTCAGGAACTTGGGGATTCCGACAGTCGATGCGTGCGCCCTGTGCGCCGTCCCGAATGCGTCGTTTATGTAGAAGTCCGCAAGTCGCGAGAGCATGCGCGCAAATTCCTCATCGTTTTTTTCCTCCTCCGGGTGGTATCTCAGGTTCTCCAGAAGGATGACGTCCCCGTCGTTCATCTTCGCCACCAGGCTTTCCACCTGCGGCCCCACGCAGTCAGGCGCAAAGGTCACGTCCTTCCCGAGCAGCCTGTGGAGCCTCTTGGCAACCGGCGCCAGGCTGTATCTCGGGTCCGGCCTGCCCTTAGGCCTTCCGAGGTGGGAAGCCAGTACCACCTTGGCGCCCTCGTCGATGGCGTAGTTGATCGTGGGGATGGTGGAGCGTATCCGGCTGTCGTCGGTAATGCGGAGGTTTTCGTCTAGGGGTACGTTGAAATCGGCCCTTATAAAGACCCGCTTCCCACGTATGTCAAGTTCGTCGACGGAAAGCTTGTTGAGGACGTCCTTGATCGAAAGGGTGTTTGAGTTGCTTTTCCTGGCCATAGGTTGTTATCCCGTCTTTTTTATGATGAAGAGTATGAGGTCCCTCAGCCTGGAACTGTATCCCCATTCGTTATCGTACCATGAGAGCACCTTGGCCATCCTCTTTTCCATGACCTTGGTTACCGATGCGTCGACGACTGAGGAATGAGGGTTGTTGTTGCAGTCAATGGATACGATGGGGTCCTCCGTATACTGGAGAATGCCCTTCATCGGCCCCTCAGCCGCCTTCCTGAGGGCGGCGTTTATCTCTTCCGCCGACGTGTCCCTTCCAAGTTCCGCCACGAGGTCGACCACGGACACGTTCGGTGTCGGTACACGGATCGCCATGCCGTCCAGTTTACCCTTCAAACCGGGGAGGACGAGTCCCACCGCCTTGGCGGCGCCCGTTGTGGTGGGGATCATCGAGACCGCCGCTGCCCGCGCCCTCCTCAGGTCCTTATGCGGGAGGTCGAGGATACGCTGATCGTTGGTATAGGAATGTATCGTCGTCATGAGTCCCCGCACTATGCCGAACTCGTTCATGAGCACCTTGGCGACCGGGGCGAGGCAGTTGGTGGTGCAGGAGGCGTTGGAGATTATCCTGTGCTTTGAGACGTCGAGGGTTTCATCGTTAACCCCCAGGCAGACCGTTATGTCCGGCTCCTTTGCAGGAGCGGATATCAGCACCCACTTTGCGCCCGCCTCGATATGCTTCGATGCCGAAGCCCTGTCGGTAAAAAGTCCCGTAGATTCCACGACGATGTCCACACCGAGGTCCTTCCACGGGAGCTTCTCGGGCGCGGTGATGGCCGTAATCCTGATCTCTTTCCCGTCTACCGAGATGCCTCCCTCCGTATCCCTTACGTCGGCATCGAAAATACCGTGAACGGAGTCATACTTCAGGAGATGGGCGAGTGTCTTTGCGTTCGTAAGGTCATTTATGGCCACGATCTCGAATTCCTTGCGCCCTCTGCTCGTCCTGAGAAAGTTTCTCCCTATCCTGCCAAAACCGTTAATTGCCACTCGCACAGCCATGAGGTCCTCCTCTAAAAAGTATTTTTAAAGACATTCAATACCAAGCCGGTCAGAAGCTTCGGGTAAAAATACGTCGATTTGGGCGGCATCCGGAGAGACGCCAGCGCGACTTTCTCTACCTCGCTTACCAGGGTCGGATTAAGGAAAAAAGCGGCTTCGAACCTGCCGTCCCTCACCAGGTCCAGACACTTCCCGATGTCCATTTCGTATGTGATGCCCTCTGGATGGAACAACCTGCCCAGCACAAGCTCGTGCAGGACCGAGACGTCCAGTTCGGACAGCACGGGCGGGACGTCCGAGACGAGGTCTCCCCGGTAAGTCAGCATGTACCATTTGTCTGCGTCGCCCTTATAAAATCCGATCACATGGCGCCGGCCGGCGAGGGTATCGGATATCCTGAAATTTCCGGCTACCTCTTCTATCTCAAAATGGGCTGAGAGCCTTTCCATGCAATCCGCCGGCAACTCCTTTACGAGTCTGTGGGTCGGGAGGATGGTAAGCCCCTCCTCGGCCATATTTGAAAGGAACATCATCACATAATCATAGGGCCGCGGACCTTCCGCCGGACCCTCTTTCTCCCTCATCTCCCTGCAGTATTCGAGTGCCGTCTCGTACCGGTGGTGGCCGTCGGCAATGAAAACGGGCTTTTCCGCAAGCTCTTTCCTGATCGTCCCGAGTGCGACGGGATCGGATATCTCTCTCAGCCTGTGGACTGCAAGGTCCGCGTCTCTTGTCTCGATATAAGGCGGCCTTTGGCCTGCATCGGTCAGCACCCCGGAGATGCCCCTCTCCCTGCTGCTGTATAGGGCGAAGATTGGGCTTACGTTGGAGCTGCTTGCTCTCATGAGATCCAGCCTGTCTTTCTTGGGTTTGGAGTGGGTGCACTCGTGGGGGTGTATATTACCCTTCCCCAGCTCTTCAAGCCGTACGAGCCCGAGAAAGCCCCTGAGTGTCTGCTCCCTGTCATCAATTGTATAAGATATCTCGTAGAAATAGAAGCGGGGCCCCTCGCTGCGTATCAGCACGCCTTCCCGCAGCCAGGTGTCCAGGAAGGCCCTTGCCCTCGTGTATCTGTTGTCTTCCGGGCTGTCGTCGCCGAATTCCTTCCCGAAGTCGATCCGGATGATGTTGTAAGGGCTTCTGCTGTAAAGCTCCTCCCTGTACTGGGGCGTGACGATATCGTAAGGCGGGGCGAAAAGGCCCTCCCCGGACGAGACAGACGGACTTCGCATGTTGTATAAAACCCCTTTGAAAGGGACTACTTCAGCCATGAAGTGACATACCCCTGAGAAAAAAAGATTTGATATTTTAGCACGCTGTTTCCGATGAATTCCAGTACGGGCCTCTCCCTGTGAGGAGACACGTCAGTGTAACATTTCCTGAATCTCTTTACATGTAAGTCTGAGGAAAACCCATCCCGGGCTGAAAACCTCGATGACAGGTGTGTCGTCATTACCGCAAGAGGAATATCGCCCTCTTTGGCAAGGTCGAAGCGAACCCGCTTCGGGGGGGACGAGGGTAGATTTCCCGGCCGATGCGCACCCGATTACGGGACTTTTGAAAGCCGCCGTTAACCCGGCGGTTCCATTGAAAAATAACGCGGCCTTTTGTTACTATTTTAGATGTCAGAGGATCAAAGAAGAGCGGGGCTTCTTTTGAGGACGGCGGCGAAAATCATCGACGTCATTCTGATCGCGGCCGCCATGGAAGTAATTCCAAAGGCCGGATATTTTGCCGGGCTTGCCTATCTCCTTCTGGGAGACGGTTTTTTTGACGGCAGAAGTCTGGGCAAGAAGCTCATCAGATTACAGGTTCTGTCAAAGGGAACTCTTGCACCTTGCTCTTTCAAGGAATCCATCCTGAGGAACAGCACTCTTGCGATCGGATACTTACTCTGGGGTATTCCACTTATCGGCTGGGTCTTCATTCTTGGTACGTTCTGCGTTGAATTTGTACTGATTCTGGGAAGCAACGACGGTGAGCGTCTCGGTGACGTCATCGCCGGAACGATGGTGGTAGAAACCTGACGGCTGTTATGGAGGCACGATGTTCCAAAAGATACTCGGTTTATTCTCGAACGATCTCGCTATAGATCTTGGCACCGCCAACACCCTCGTTTACGTAAAGGGGAAGGGCATTGTGTGCGATGAACCGTCCGTTGTGGTGATAAGGAAAGACAACAAGAAACCCGTTGCCGTCGGGGCCGAGGCCAAGAGGATGCTCGGCAAGACGCCGGCCAACATAACCGCCCTCAGACCGATGAAGGACGGGGTCATCGCCGATTTCGACGCCACCGGCGAGATGCTCAAATACTTCATCAAGAAGGTCCATAACAGGACGAGCTTCGTATCTCCGAGAGTGATCATAGGGGTGCCGTCAGGGATAACCCAGGTGGAGCAAAGGGCCGTAAAGGACGCGGCCGAGGCCTCCGGAGCCCGTGAGGTCTACCTTATCGAAGAGCCGATGGCCGCCGCAATCGGCGTCGGGCTGCCGGTGGGGGAACCGTCCGGAAACATGATAGTGGATATCGGAGGCGGCACCACGGATGTTGCCGTGATTTCCCTCGACGGAGTGGTATACAGCAAGGCGGTCCGGGTGGGCGGCGACAAGATGGACGAGTCGATAATGGGATACATAAAGAGAAGATACAACCTGATGATCGGCGAGATGACTACGGAACAGATAAAGATAGAGCTGGGCTCGGCATACGTCTCCGAAGGCCGGGAAAAAAGGGTGATGAACATCAAGGGAAGGGACCTGATCTCGGGTATTCCGAAGACGATCGCCATCAACGAGGACGAGATAAGGGAGGCCCTCGCCGAACCGGTCAACATCATCGTCGATACCATCAAGGTGGCACTCGAGAACACGCCGCCGGAACTGGCCGCCGATATCGTCGACAGGGGCATTGTCCTTGCCGGGGGCGGGGCCCTTCTCCGCGGCCTGGACGGGCTTATCAAGGAGGAGACGAGCCTGCCTGTCATCGTGGCAGAAAACCCGCTGACCGCCGTCGTGCTGGGCGTGGGGAAGATGCTCGATGAGCTTGAGATGCTTCGAAAAGTAGCCATAAACTGATAATGCCAAAAAAAAGGACGCTTCTTTTTTTTACGGTGGTGATAATCGCCTTCGCATTGATGACCTACCAGAGCAAGAAGGATCACGCACGGTCCGGCAATTTCATAGATCTGCTCCTCGACAACTCCGATGCGGCGGTCCACTATCTTGGCGAGGCTGTTTCGGCGCCGTTCAGAAAGTTCACGCTGCGCGAAGAGGAGAATGAAAGGCTGAAGCGACGGGTCGACGAGCTGCTGACGGAACGGCAGAAATACAGGGAAGTCCTGCTTGAAAATGAACGCCTGAGAGGGCTCCTTGCGCTCCGGAAGGAGAAACAGACCTTTGTTGCCGCTGCCGAGGTCGTCGGACGCGGGGTCGACAGGTGGTCCCACATCCTTGTCATAGACAAGGGCCGCAAAGAGGGAGTGCAAAAAGACATGGCAGCGGTGACACCGATGGGGCTTGCGGGAAAGATACTGAACGTTTCGGGCTCATACGCGGATCTGCTCCCCCTCACTGACATCAATTTCTCAGCGGCGGTGAGACTTGAGGAGAGCAGGCGGGAGGGGGTCCTGTCCGGCACGGGCGGCAGCGTATGCATGCTCAGGTATGTTCCCCATGACGAGGATGTCAAGGTTGGTGAGGTAGTGGTCACGTCCGGTCTGGACCGGATGTTTCCTCCCGGCATACCGGCGGGTTATGTCTCGAAGGTAGACAGGGAGGGCAGAAGCGGGATGTTTCAGTATATCGAGGTGACCCCCTTCCAGGACGAGGCAAAGCTGGAGGAAGTGGCGATAGTAAAGTGAAATATCTTGCCTGGGCCATTGCCGTTTTTCTCGCTCTTTTCCTTCAGGGCAGGCTTTCCTTCTTCGGCGTTAAACCCGACCTCACCGCACTGTTGGCATACTATGCCGGAATACGCTATGGCGAGGGACGCGGCCTGCTGGCAGGAGGCCTCATCGGTGCCGTCGAGGACAGCGTGTCTTCGGTGATGATCGGACCCAACCTCCTTGCAAAGGGAATGATCGGTTTCCTGGCCTCCTTTTTCATCTCGGGAGGCATCTTCAGGTGGACCCCCCTTCTGGGGGTGATCGCGGTATTCATGCTGACCTTTGTCGACAACTCCGTTGTCTTCCTGCTCAGAAGCATTTTCGAGGGGATGCCGGCCATGCCTACCACCGCACTTTACATCGCCGCAATGCAGTCTCTTCTAAGCGCCCCTGCAGGCATATTCATAAGGCCGCGCCATGCTGACTGAAAAAAAAGGCTACGAGAAGATCGCTGTCATCGGTTATCTCATTGTAATCGGGTTCCTGATCATCGTTGTCAGGCTCTGGCAGCTCCAGATACTCCAGGGCGACGAATTCAGGAAGATGTCGGAGTCGAACCGGATGCGGATCATAGGTATCCCCGCCCCGCGCGGCATCATATACGACAGAAACGGGGTCGCCCTTGTGAAGAATGTCCCTTATTTTTCAGTTGCCGTCATGCCCGCCGATTTCGACAGGAGCAGGATACCTGCCCTGTCCGCCATGCTCGGCATGCCGGCCGGGGAGATAAAGGAGAAACTTGTAAATACGTCCCGCAGCCCCATGATCCCGGTAAGGCTGGAGGAGGGCCTGTCCTTTGCGGAGGTCGGCTTCATCGAGGCCCGCCGCTCCGACTTCCCCGGACTTTTTATCGACGTCGGGGTGAGCAGGAAATACCTCTACGGTTCTGCCGGGGCCCATCTTATAGGATATCTCGGAAGACCTACCCCGAAACAGGCGAAAAATCCGGCGTTCAGCGATGTACCCCCCGGTGCTTTTATCGGGCAGTGGGGCGTGGAGAGGCTTTTCGACAAAAGCCTGAGGGGCGTTGCCGGTCAGAGGATCATCGAGGTGGATGCCCTCGGGAGGGAGATAAGGCTTTTGAAGGAGACCCCGCCCGTGAAGGGAAAGAACCTGGTGCTCAGCATAGATATGGCCGTGGAGGAGGCCGCGGACAAGGCGTTCAAAGGGAGGACGGGGGCCTTTGTGGCGCTTCAGCCGGGAACAGGGGAGGTTCTGGGACTGGTGAGTTCTCCTGAATTCGACCCCAACAAATTCGTGAAGGGGATAAGCTACGACGACTGGCTCGCCCTCAGTGAGAACGAGAAAAAGCCGATGCTCAACAGGGCACTCCAGAGCCAGTATCCGCCGGGCTCGACATTCAAGATAATCGATTCCATCGCCGGCCTCGAGGAGCACGTCATCGACGACAAGACGGTAGTCGACTGCAAAGGCCAGATAAGAGTCGGCAGGTGGCGCTTCCGCTGCTGGAAACACAGCGGGCATGGCCGCATATCTCTCCACAGGGCGCTGGTCGAGTCCTGCGATGTCTATTTCTACGAAGTGGGGAAACTCCTGGGCATAGACAGAATACATGAATATGCGCTGAGGTTCGGCCTGGGAAGAAAGACGGGCATCGCCCTCGGCGCCGAAAAGGCGGGACTGATCCCCGACACCAAATGGAAGGAGAGGACGAAGAAGAAGCCGTGGTATCTGGGGGAGACCTTCGTGAACGCGATCGGACAGGGGTATGTGTCGGTGACGCCCCTGCAGCTTGCGGTGATGATGAGTGCCGTTGCAAACGGCGGAGATGTTTACAAACCCCTTATTCTCAGGGACGCCGAACCCATCCTTGAGATGAAAGCGGGCGTGAGCCCCGCGACGCTGGAAACGGTCAGGAAGGCCCTTGCCGGCGTTGTTAACGAGCCGCACGGAACGGCCAGGTCCGCCAAGTCCGACGTTACCGTCATAGGCGGCAAGACCGGTACGGCCCAAGTCGTCGGCATGAGGAGAACTTCCCGCCACATGCCGGAAAAGTACAGAGACCACGCGTGGTTTGTCGCCTTTGCCCCCGTAGACAAACCGGCGATAGCCGCTTCCGTACTGGTCGAACACGGCGGCCACGGCGGAAGCGTTGCCGCCCCGATCGCGAAGGCGGCGATAGAGGCATATATGCTGACGCCCGAAAAGAAGAAGGAGTTTCTGGAAAAAGCCGTAACGGCGTCGGAAGAGGCGAAGGTGCAGGCCGATGTTCAGAATTGACAGGAGGCTGATACAGAATTTCGACTGGATCACCTTTTTGACTGTCGTGGCGATATCGGCGGTGGGGGTTATGACAATCTTCAGCGCCACCCGCCAGCCGGGGACGACCGTCCAGTCACCCCTGTTCCTGAAGCAGATGGCATGGTTTGCGATCGGGATCGCCGGGCTGATTGTCTTTGTGAGCTTCGATTATGTATGGCTCGGCAGGGCGGCCCTGGTGGCCTATGTCGTGGGACTGGTCCTTCTTGTAGCGGTCCTCGTCATGGGAAAAACGGGCATGGGGGCGCAGAGATGGATAAGCCTGGGGCCGGTGACCTTCCAGCCCTCGGAATTCTTCAAACTGCTCTTCATAATGATGCTTTCCCGGTACCTGAGCGGAATGAAGGGACCGCTTGGGATCCGGGAGATGCTCAGGGTCTTCTTCATGGTCGTCTTCGTCCCTTTCGTACTCCTCTTCAAGCAGCCCGACCTCGGAACCGCCGTCGTAGTATTCGCCATATTCCTCTCGATGATAGTTTCGAAGGGACTGAAGAAAAAGGCTGTCCTCCTGATAGTGGCCATCAGCATCGTCTCCCTTCCCTTTCTCGGCAATATAATGTGGAGAGGACTCAAGGACTACCAGAAGAACAGGCTCGTTGCCTTCATCGATCCCCAGGTCGACCCGGCGGGGATCGGCTATCACATAAACCAGTCGAAGATAGCTGTCGGTTCGGGGGAGTTCCTCGGAAAGGGCTATCTGAATGGGACACAGGGGCCTTTCAGGTTCCTTCCCGAGCGACAGACCGACTTTATCTTCGCCGTCTTTGCCGAGGAATGGGGTTTTGCTGGATGCATTGTACTGCTCGGGCTCTATTTCCTTTTGATCATGCGCGGCCTGGACACAGCCCGGAAGGCGAAGGACGGCTTCGGGAGGATGCTGGCCCTGGGGATCACCCTGATGTTTACGATATATTTCTTCATCAACATCGGCATGACCCTGGGCGTGATGCCCGTGGTGGGCATACCCCTACCGTTCATGAGCTACGGCGGCACGGCCCTCCTGTCCAATTTCATCTCGGTGGGGGTCCTGATAAACGTAAGGACCCGCAGGTTTTCCCTCTTTTATTAGGGGAGCGGGGTATAAAGTTTCCTTTACATCCGTATTCCGTCATCATTCCCAAGGCAGTAATCGGGAATCCACTGTTCTTAAAAACAAAGAAGGCTTGGATTCCCGCCTGCGCGGGAATGACGGGTGATAACAATCGAGCCGTTGATGATTACACTGGATTTATCTCTTCTGTTATAATTATAGTCTCGTTGTTTGGGTGGTTTTCACGGCCGGTGTCCGGCAGTGGCTTCCGGCCTCCCGGCTTCTGGACTTTTGGGTCAAAGTTTTTTCAGGGGCGGTGTAGCTCAGATGGTTAGAGCATGCGGCTCATATCCGCAGTGTCCGGGGTTCAATTCCCTGCACCGCCACCATTCCCCTCCTAAGCGGGCTTGCTGCCTGCCCACGAAAAAGCATAAAATAGCCGATGGATGCAATACCAAGGGATCTCACTGAGAGGGTGTCGAAGGCGGTCTCTCATTACTGGTTGACCCGCGAAAATCAGACCATGAAGCAACAGGGCGCGGGCCGCGCTGATCAGGGATTGAGAGG
>Ga0315550_1002741_pt1 | contig 10725 bp, 9 predicted proteins | sample SalMarSW160190MG_2_FD_203100 | JGI IMG/M metagenome (GOLD analysis project Ga0315550, IMG submission 203100) | Salt marsh sediment microbial communities from the Plum Island Ecosystem LTER, Massachusetts, United States - Salt Marsh Sediment SW1601-90 ... | reverse complement strand
AATAATCATCGATCGGAACGACATAAGAATTCGTGTTTTGTGTATGCGCTTTGCCCGCTGTCACCGATGTTACCAAAGACCGGAGTTAGTTGTCCTGTCTACGCAGCATAAAAACGCCTAACGAAAAGAACGTAAACCCAATCGCCAGCAACACCAGACAGGGGCTTATAATTTGCGTCAGGCTTAAGTTTCGCCAGACGGCCCCTTCGAGAGCAAATATGCTCCATCTCACCGGGCTGATATGGCTGAACGGGCGCAGCCACGAGGGCATGAAAATCAACGGGACCATCCCGCCGCCGAGCATTGCCATAATCATCAGCATCGCCCATCCCGCCCCGCCGACACTCTGCTCGGTCCGTCCTAAAGTGCACACGAACATCATAAGGCCAACGAAGCATAGCACCGTGCAGACCGCCGCCAGAACCAGAAGAAACAGGTTGCCTATGGGCATCTTGAATATTAGTTTTGCACCGGCATACTGAACGCACATAATAAAGATACAAGTGGCGAAACATGCCAGCCCTTTTCCCCCAAGAATATGAGCACGCCCTATAGGCCCCACCCGCAGACGCGCAAACGTACCATTTGTGCGCTCTTTGACAATTGAAATCGCAAACGTCGCCGTACAGCCGAGAATACCCCATATCATTGCCTGCGGAAACGTAATCTGAAATGAAGATACAGGCCCCTTATTCTTTCTTTCTATTTTCACTTCCGCCACATTCAGAAATCCTCCCCCAAGACCTGCATTAAAACCTTCGTCGCCGGCATCATCGAGCAGGGTTTCGAGAGAATCGAAAAACTTCGAATAAATATCCGTTTGTTCCTGGTCCAGTGAGTTCGCAATTTCATCGCGCCAAATGCCAATCTGACCGCGAAATGATTCACTGTCACTGAACTTATCACTCAGGGCCTCAAACTGCGCCTTGGCCAGAAGCCCCTGAAGATATCCGCTTTCCATCTTTCGAGATGGGTCCGAGGCTATCTCAAGTTTGTTTTCGCCGCCCCCGAACATTGCCCCGAGGTTATCACCGAAACCTTCCGCCAAAAAGACCGCCGCTGCTATTTTCCCGGTCCTTATCCTCTCTATCGCCTCGTCCCGCCCCAGGCGCACTATTGTTAACGCCTCGTACGAATCAAGCTTCGATATATAGGAGTTTGAATAATCGGAATTGTCCTCGTCAACCACGGCGATTTTCATCCCCGAAGGCTCCTTACCGATACCGGAATATATAGCCCCAAAAAACAAAGCAAACAGAACCGGAAAACCAAAGACCCAGAAAATATTGCCCTTATCACTTAGCAGTACCCGCAGGTCTTTTAGAGCAAGTAAAAGCGCTTTGTTCATCAGTCTCGAAGCCTCCGTCCGGTCAGGTTAAGAAAAACGTCCTCAAGATCGGCCGTTTGAACTTTCAGCGAGCTAAAACGCACCCCGCTGCGGTTAAGCATCGCCAGAGACTCCATCGGCTGGCTGGTCGCGAACCTGATTTTCGTCTCTTCAAACTGCACATTCTTATCTTCAATAAATGGCTTTATTTTATCAAAGTCTGACATTTTTTCCTCAATTTCGGCCTCAATATGGGATGGGCCTCCATGCTTGACAATAAGATTCTCGACGCTGTCCATATCCAAAATCCTGCCATGGTCGAGAATCGCCACCCTGTCGCAAAGACGCTGGGCTTCCTCCATATAGTGAGTTGTATAGATGATCGTCCTGCCCTGTTTTTTCATATCCTCGATTGTATCGAATATCAAATTTCGAGACTGCGGATCTACTCCAACCGTAGGCTCATCAAGCAATAAAATCGGCGGCTCGTGCAAAAAAGAGCATACCATATTAAGCCGGCGTTTCATCCCACCGCTGTATTTCGAGACTCGCCCCTTGCTTCGCTTTCTCAGCCCTGCTATATCGAGGCATCTCCTGAGGCGCTCTTTTAACTGTTTTCCCCCAAGTCCATATATCCTGCCAAAGAAACGCAGATTCTCTTCCGCAGAAAGCTCCTCATATATCGCCAATGCCTGCGGAACCACACCCAAAGACAAACGAACCTCAACCAGACTCGGGTCTCTCTTTCCATCAAGTTCCACCTCTCCGCCGTCCGGCTTCAAAAGCCCGCAGAGCACTTGAATTGTGGTCGTCTTACCCGCTCCGTTGGGCCCCAACAGCCCAAAGGTTTCCCCCCTTTCCACCTCGAAGCTCACATCGTCCAGCGCAACAATGTCCCCATATCGCTTCTTTAGATTTGCAGCTTTAATCATGCGAACCTGTCCCACGAATGAGGACTCAGCCCACTCGTTTACTATTTTGCAAGTTCCCTTCCCCTGTCGCGCGCCCTGGTAATAGCAGCCGATATCAGCTCACTAATCCTGCCTTCCGCAAATACCTTAAGCGCCGCTTCGGTTGTTCCGCCGGGCGAGGTAACCTTCCGCCGAAGCTCAGCGGGGCTTTCACCATTCTTGTCCGCCGCGACCGCAAGCAGACCGGCCCCCTTAGCGGTCTGCAGAACCAGGTCTTTCGCTACATCTTCAGGCAGCCCCAATTCTACACCTGCCTTTATCATTTCCTCCATCAAAAGAAAATAATAAGCAGGCCCGCTGCCGCTCACCGCCGTTACCGCGTCAATCAAATCTTCATCCTCAACAACCACGGCCTTGCCCACCGCTGAAAAAATGGCCATGGCCTTGTTCAGCATCGGTTTTGCCTTATCATTGGCGAACAATGCGCTGGCCCCCTCGCCAATCAGGGCCGGTGTATTGGGCATAACGCGCACTACTGCAATATCACCTAAGACGGCGGTAATATTAGCGACCTTTATACCTGCCGCGATGGATATGAAGAGCTTCACGGCACTGATAGACCCTGTTATACTCTCTAACGCCTCGGTCATATTTTGCGGCTTAACACTTAAGACGACCGTCTCAACCTTCGCGGCCAGCTCACTGTTTTCTTCGCAGACAATAACATTATACTTTTCAGCAAGGAATTTAAGCCGCTCGGCCCGAATATCACTTACGAAGACATTTTCAGGCTCATAAACCTCGGCCGCTATCACGCCCTTTATCAAAGCCTCCGCCATGTTCCCGCTGCCGACAAAACCTATCGTATCCACTTCTTTCTCCTTGTTAGACTTAACCTGAGAGCTTATAATCTTACGAGTATTTTTCTGTGGTAAATATAAAACTATCTCTCCTCTGTCATCTTGAGCGGAGCGCAGCGGAGTCGAAGGAACTCAATACGTTTATGAGACTAAAATTCTATCGTGTATTTTTATTTGTTAAATATAAAGATAGTTACGGAGAATAGCAATGCAAAAAGAAACTGAATATTCCGATGCAATTAAAACCAAATATCCCGAACAGGTGGTAATAGCCGTCGCAAAGGACAAAAACGGCAAAGCCAATCCTATCACTTTAGGCTGGACAATGATTGTATCAGGGGCACCGCCGATGATGGCAATAGCCGTTGCAAAGACGCACTATTCGATAGAAGCCATCACGCACTCAAAATCCTTTACGATTGCATTTCCATCTTCAGAGATGGCTGAGGCGGCTTTATTCTTCGGCTCAAAGTCCGGCCGAGACACCGACAAATTCGCCGAGTTCGACTGCAGAACCGAACAAGCAAAATCCATCGATTCGGTCCTGCTGACCGATGCTGTCGCCAATTTCGAATGCACATTGGAATCGCAGATGCCCGCCGGCGACCACATTATCTTCATCGGCGAGATTGTTTCCTCCCACATCAACACCGAGCCGAAGAAACGGCTATACACCACCGGCCCTGGCCATAAATTGGGCTCGGTTTCCTGAAAAACCACCTTTTACAGTTAATGGGGATTATTGCGTAAAGTTTGAATATGTGACTTGTCATTCCTGCGAAACTTGTCCTGCTTGCCCTCCGTCTTGTCCGTCGTAGTCTGTACGAAGACGGAAGCTTTAGCGAAGGTGGGAGCCTGCCGAAGGGACAGATTTCGAACATCGCTTGTCCGCCATAGCTTCAGCGACGGCGAAAGCATCGAGTATCCAACTTTAGCTCATTTTAGGCACTTTAGTTCACTTTAGGCACTTTAACTTACTTTAGCTCACTCCTCACTAACGACGGGTGGCAGCTATACTGGCCCCTTAACGGCCTCGATTTCATCGTCGAAATATCCAACGGATTTGTGTTGGCCGTTATAGCATATCTGGACATTCCATTTCTTTGAGGATTTGTGCCAATATACTCCCTTGTATTTTGAGGGTGAATTTTTTCTTTTAAAGTTGTACTGCCTATTGAGGCAGTTCTGTGCCCGAGTTACCGGCCGCAGGTTCGCCTTTCTATTATCCAGCTATTATCCAGGCCGTTACGGTTTATGTGGTCAACATCCAGATGGTTGGGCAGGTTGATAATTTCTCGGTGCATCTTAATACCGATTCGCTTTTTCCCAATCCGAAAGTTTCGGCATGCATAATAAGTGTTTGTACCCTTGTTGACGTGCCATTTGTACTTATTTAATCGCTCGTAATCTTCCGGGTCCACTATGGCGTATTTGCCCTGTGTAAGTCGTATCCGCCGAAAGGCATAGCCGTATCGTATCCCCCGGTACAGTAACGCCAGAGCCACCAAAGGCCTTGCCAGCCAATCCGGAATCGTAAAAGACAAAACAACCTTGATAATTTTCTCCCCCACGAATTGAAAAAAAAACGAAGCACGAAATTCGAAATCCTAAACAATATCAAAGATTCGACCCGCCAACGGCGGGTATTCATCGGAACCCGGCGCTGCTGGGTCAAATGTTCAAAACAAAAAGTTTGAGATTTTGGATTTTGGTCATTTTAATTTGTTTCGTGTTTAGATATTCGGATTTAGGATTTTCGGCTTTCGGCCCTCTGCCGTAAGCCGTGCCTTCTATAATTGGATGTATCTGCGTAAATGATGCGAAATCTGGCTGATTTTTTGGAATGCAAATTTACCTAAGTGATTACCAGGAAATGAATAAAAAAAATTTGAAAATTTCGATTTTTGCTCTCAGGTATCAGCGTTTTTGATTGTTTTTTATCGAGAATTTTACCTATTTTAACGCTAAATTCCGAACGCCAAGCGTGCGAATAATCAACAGGATTGCACCCTTAGAATTTGCCCCATTAGTCCATTTTTACTATTTTCAAGCAAATTGACCCTTACTAAGTCGTTTTTTTTCAGCTTTTTCCCTGTTTTTTCGAGATACACCATAAAATACCTTTCGCTTCGTCCGCAGAATTGCCCATCATTGTTTTCCAGCAGGATTTCAGCGGTTTCGCCAAGAAATTGTTTTCGATACTTTCGGCTCAGCTCTATGTTTAAATTATGCAATATTTTCGAGCGGTCTTTTATAACTCTATTATCAACAGTATCTTGCATCACCGCCGCAGCAGTGCCTTTGCGCGGCGAAAAGCTGAAAACGTGCATTTTTGCAAAGCCTACATCTTCGGCCAAATCGACCGTTTGTTCAAAGTCAGCATCGGTTTCACCCGGAAAACCAACGATAATATCGGTCGTTATGGCTGGCCTGTCGAGCTGATCTTTAATTAGCTCAATCTTTTCCCTGAATTCATCTGCACTATATTGTCTGCGCATCTTTTTAAGGACCGCATTGGAACCGGACTGCAGCGACAAGTGCAGGTGTGGCATAATTTTACGGTGTTTACAGAAAGTGTCGAGCAATCGCGGCGTTACGTCGGCCGGCTCCAGCGAGCTTAATCTTATCCTTGCAAGATGCGGTATTTCTGCCATTTTATCGAGCAAATCAGCCAAATTATCGTTTCTCTGATTGGGCCAGTTTTTTCGTTTGACGCTTTCCCGGCCGTAAGCTCCGAGAAATACCCCTGTTACAACGATTTCCTTATGTCCGGCTTCTACAAGCGCCTGCGCCTCCTGAAGAACGGCATTGTCCGGTTTACTGTGAACAAACGGACGAGTTTTGGGTACAATACAATAGCTGCAGTACCCATCGCAGCCATCCTGGATTTTTAGAAAGGCTCTGGTATGGTCTTTGAAGGAAGTTATTGGCGGTAACTTCCGATAATTCTTCGATTCATTTTTATACTTGATTTTTGAGTTGTTTTCTGCTTTAATTATAGTGTTAATGTATGGGCAGGATTGAGGACTTTGGGAGCCCAAAGCGGCAGCTTTGTTGCCAGCTATTTGGCTTAGCATGGCAGCAAGGTTGTCTCGATTGTTGATGAGATGAACATTGTTGCCGGTGTTATGTAATTCGCCGATTTGTACAGTTGGCAGACAACCACAGACAACTACAACAGCATCAAGGCTTAGCTTTTGGGCTTTTCGGATATATTGTCGGCTCTTGGCTGAGGCAGTGTGAGTTACACAGCAGGTATTGATAACAGCCAGATCGGGTTTTTTGGCTGGTTCGACTTTGTGGAGGCCGAGCTGTTCGAGCAGCTCTCGAATCTGCTGGCTTTCATATTGATTGACTTTGCAGCCAAGAGTATTTATGGAAAAAGTCTTCATAGTATGGTATAATCTATATTTGTTAGAACGGATTTACAAGGCTAATTGAAAAACCAAGCGGGAGGTTTGTTATGGCTGAAGAAACCGGTACGGTTTGGGCAATCGATATAGGTAACAATTCCCTGAAGGCATTGTACCTGAGCACAGAGCGTGGTGTTGTCGAGGTAATCGGCTTCGACAATATCCGGCACGGCAAGATTCTTAGCGGAGACGGCGTGACAGATGCTGAGAGAGACGAGCTTGTTGCATTAAGCTTGCGCAAGTTTGTCAATAAATACGATTTGAGCATGGACGAGATAATAATTTCTGTGCCGAGCCAGAATAGTTTTGCGCGGTTTGTGAACTTGCCGCCTGTCGAGGCGAAGCGTATTCCTGAAATGGTCAAGTTCGAGGCTGTCCAGCAGATTCCTTTTGGCATTAACGATGTGCAGTGGGACTGGCAGCTGATGACGGAGGAAGGCAGTCCTGAAATCAAGGTGGGCATTTTCGCGATTAAAAATGAAGTGGTGGACTCGGCATTAGAGCATTTAAACAGAGAAGATGTGCAGGTTGGCTACGTACAGATGTCACCTATGGCTCTGTACAACTATTTGGTGCACGACCGTCCTGATTTGGTCACTTCCGACAACAAAGCTGTAGTTGTTCTTAACATAGGTGCGGACAATACCGATTTGGTTGTCTGCACAAAATCAGCGGTCTGGCAGAGATGTATTCTGATAGGAGGTAATGCCTTTACCAGGGCGATATCAGATGCATTCAGACTTAATTTTGAAAAAGCTGAGAAGCTCAAACGTACGGCTCCTGTGAGCAAATATGCCCGGCAGATATTACAGGCGATGAGGCCGGTTTTTACGGATTTGGGTTCTGAAATGCAGCGGTCGTTAGGCTTTTACAATAACTCGAATCCCGATACTAAAATCGAAGAAGATTATCGCCTTAGGTGGCGGAACAAAGCTGCGAGGTCTGCTCAAATATCTACAGCAGACACTGCAGATACCGGTGGAAAGGCCGGATTCGTTCAAGAGGCTTGCGATAGGTCCGGGTGTCTCACCGGCGAAATTCCACGAGAATGTCTGCGATTTTGGTATTGTCTATGGTCTTGCTTTGCAGGGCCTGGGTCTGGCCAGGATAGAAAGCAATCTGCTGCCTCGGAATATTGCCCGGTCAATGGCCTGGGCCAGCAAAGGCAAGTATTTTATCGCCGCGGCGTGTATACTGCTTGCGGTTTCACTTTTGTGCTTTGCGAAAACCGGACTGGACGGGATGAATTACAACAAGAACAGTCCGGTCCGACAAAGAATTGGGGGCATTCTTAGTACTGTCGAGGATGCCAAAAAGAGACTCGAAGAAGAAAAGCGTAAAGGTTCCGAGTCTGAAGCGATAATATTAAAGGAGCTTGAACTTTTCAAATATCGTGAAATGATTCCGTATCTTCATGAGGTTATCATCTCAGCTTTGCCGAATGAGAAGAACAATCCCAAACAAGCCAAGCTCTATAAGGCTTTTGCCGAGGGTGACGTGGAAGGGATTTTGGAGATACCTCGCAAGGCCCGAGAGCAGATATTTATAACGAATATGTCAGCTTTCTTTACAAGTGACCTTGCCGCAGCCCAGTTTGGCGGGGCGGATTTGTGGCGGAGGACCCGCGGCACTCCCGGAGGAGCCGAAGGTGAAGGGTATGATATGATGGGGGAAGAGTACGAGTATGAAATGATGATGGAAATGGAGAGGATGGGGGGACAGTATTATCCGGGTGGGATGTACGGCATGGGGAACGCTACTGAAGAGAAGAAGCCGGGCTTTGTGGTAACCGTAGCCGGTTACAGTCCGTATGGAAAGACCAAAAATGACCTGCACAAATTGATAGATCCTTCCGGCGTCGAGAACAAGCAGGATGAATGGGGGTTTGTTACCCGCTTATTGCACCTTGACGAATTTGTTGCTGACGGCAACAGCCCCTTCGAGGTGTATGAGAAGACCGACCCAAACCAATTCAAGCTGGAAATAGAGGAAGTAAGCTGGGAAGTTGAGATGCCTGCGGGGATAGGTATCAGGGATGTTAGATACAAGCCAACACCACCCGGGTCCACGCAGGAGGAAGAAGCAGAGTGGGTTTTGATTGACCCGATGACAAAGGAAGTAATTAGTAAAATCGCTGAGTGGGACGCGAACGGAAGACCAAAGCTTGACAAGGGCTTGCCTGTTCAGACAGTCAATGACCGTTGGTTCGTATTAAACGTTAAATTTGTCTGGGTAGATGCGCCTAAGGCCGTCAAGGCTGTTGCTCCTACGTTTCCGGGGATGCCGGGGATGATGGGGCGGCCAGGTATGGTCAGTCCGGCTGCGCCGAAGAGTCCCCCTTCAGGTGGCAGAAGAAACTTGACAACTGAAATAGAATAATTTTGTGAGCTAAAAAATGAATTTACCGAGTTTCAAAGATATTTTACAGAAGTTAAGCGTTTTTAAGAATAACTTATGGCTGTTGATGACGGTTATTATAGGGCTGATTGCTGTGCTACTTTTTATCCCTACGCTGCTTATAGGCCGTAAACTCACGGATGAGATACAAACAAAAAGCGTTTCGATTGGTAAAAGAGTGCAGAGCGAGATCGAAAATGCTGTTTCCAGTGAGGGATGGAGACAAGAGCAGGAGCGTCAGAAAGAACATGCCAAAGATGCCAACGAGATAGCACTTTTAGCGATGCAAAACACTCAGAGGGAATTATTAAGCTATGATATATTTCTTGACCCTAACATTTCCTCTACGCTGGTTTTTCAGGAATTTGGCCAGCGGTATCGCAAAGCAATAGACGAGCTGATTATCCGAGCAAATGCGGGTGATTGTCCTACAGAAGCCGAGATAGAGAGAGGTCTGGAGGACTCAGCAGTAAATTCCCGCTTGAGGCGGGGACGCTCTTCGATGTATGGACGTTCTGCGATGTCGGGAAGTTCTCCGATGTCGGGACGTTCTGGTATGTCGGGACGTTCTGGGATGCTGGGACGTTCTGGGATGCCTGGACGTTCCGGGATGCCTGGACGTTCCGGGATGATGGGACCTTATTCGATGGGAGGTACAAGAGCATCATCGCGGGGGATTTTGGGTCGGTCGATGATGATGGGCGAACTTGAGCTAATGATAATTGATGAGATTTGCCGAGAGAGGGCGAAGTCTGTATCCGTTTATGTTAATCCGATTGATTTAAGTGGATACGAATTCTGGGCGGATTATAAACTTGCGGTTGACCCGAATAAGGCCGTCCAGGATTGCTGGTATTTCCAGTTGGCTTACTGGGTCTTCGAAGATATTTTCGATACTATAGGTGCTGTGAATTCGGGGTATGACAGCGTTCTGACAGCGCCTGTCAAACAGCTTATGCGGACAAGTTTTACTATGGGCCTGAGGAGGCCCGGGGCAGCGGGCTCTGTGTTTACGGGACGCAGGCGGCGTAAGTCGGGAACAGACAGAGACGATGCTGATAAGCCCGTTTACGTTCTTACTAAAGACGATGCTCTGACAGAATCCTGCACGGGAAGAGTTTCCAATGATGCTAATAATATTGATGTTATACATTTTAATGTTACCTTTGTGCTCAACATAAAATCTATTTTGCCGTTTATAAAGGAGCTTTGCAGTGCCAAGGAGCATAAATTCAGGGGGTTCACCGGCAATGAGCCGGAGCAGACTTTCAAGCATAATCAGATAACGGTTTTAGAGACTAAGTTCAGGTCGGTCGAAGAGGATCCTTACAGTCTTTACGATTATGGCCAAGATGTTGTGGTAGAATTGGATTTAATTTGCGAATATATCTTCAACAGGAAAGGCTATGAGGAAATAAAACCGGAAATTGTTAAGAAAGCGCTAAAGGCAGAAGAACAAACTGCAGTCCGGTAAAACAGTCAGAAAAACATGAAACGGGGTTTGCCCCTTCACTTCGTTCGAGGGCATGGATATGATTAAAATAGGCAGCTTTTTCGAAGAAAATGTAGAGAAGATGGTTTTGGTAATCGTTGGGCTTGTGTGTGTGTGGCTTTTGATTACGCGTGTTATTTTCAGCCCCAACGAGGTTGCATACGGCGATGGGAAATACAGCCCAGGTTCAGTCGATGACCAGGTGTACGAAGAGGCTGTGCTTTTGAGGGATAAGATTAACACCCCTCCCACGGACCCGGAGCCCTATCAGTCGAAACTTTCTGAGTTTGTTGCTCTGCTTGATTCGTCCATAAGTGATATTGAC
>Ga0315550_1002739_pt1 | contig 10730 bp, 11 predicted proteins | sample SalMarSW160190MG_2_FD_203100 | JGI IMG/M metagenome (GOLD analysis project Ga0315550, IMG submission 203100) | Salt marsh sediment microbial communities from the Plum Island Ecosystem LTER, Massachusetts, United States - Salt Marsh Sediment SW1601-90 ... | reverse complement strand
TTTGCATCAAATGGCTGCTGCCGTTCCTGGTATGGCTGATTTTCAGCTATCAACATCTCGGAAACTTTCTTTCACCCGCCAGAAAGATCTCTCATAGGCGACAGTCGAAGTCTGAGGAACAGTGATCCGCCGGGCTTTCTGAAGGAGCGATGCTGTTCCCGGGACATGGAATAGTCATGGAAAGCTAGCTGATTCCACAATAAGTGCTGGGTCAATGGTTGGCCGAAAACGGGTCAACTTCCGTCATTGTCCGGGCGGGGGGGGAGGAGGATAGTTGGCTGGAGGCGCTTCCCCACGATCAGCTCCAGAGGACGGAGAGATGAACCTCCCGTTAACGGGGACACGGTTCCCCTTGGCGTACATGCACTGCACGTATGCGTTATCGTAGCGACGCTGATTTTCGTAGTAAGAACCCTCTGCATAGCCGGACCCTGCCGCACTTCCCAATAACAGCCCGCTGCCGGCGCCTATGGCCATGCCCTCGCCCATATGGCCGGAGGCGCTTCCGATGGCCGCTCCCGCGACGGCGCCCAAAGCCGTACCGACGGCCGCGCTCTTGACGGCAGATTGCTGGGCCGCCTGCTGACCTGTCGCTCCGCCGACCTGCTCATAGGCGAACTGGCGGCAGTAGTAGTCGTCCATACGGAACTGATCGAAGCTCTTGCTTGAGCCTGGAAGGACCATGACGCTCGGTCCGGTCGGAAGTGTTGCGCAAGCCGGTAATGCTGCTACCATTATCAGGATTGAAAATATCAGTAAACGACGCATGGTATCACCTCTCCTCGGGCCCGGCTGCAGGCTTTGCAGGTACCGTCTGCCAGCCGCCCGGGCATTTCTTGACATAAGGATAATAAGCCTTTGAATCGCGGCAATAGAACCAGACTCCTGAAGGCGCGGACGATTTCGAAGGCTTGACCTGTCCGCTTTCTGAAGGCGGCGTCGACGGCACTGTCTGCCAGCCGTCCTTGCATTCCTTGACGTAGGGATAATAAGCCTTCGAGTCGGGGCAGTAGAACCAGTCCTGCGGCCAATTCGAAGCAGTCGGGGAAGGTTCAGGCCCTTCCCGTTCTATATAACTCTGCGGCGTTTCCGGAACAACGGAGGGTGCGTAATAGTAAGGGGAAAAGCCATAAGAGTAAGGATAGGAGTAGTAAGGATAATAGGTATAATAAGGATAGTAATAGGGGGACGCGTAACCCCACCAGGGGCCCCAGCCCCAGGACCCGCCAATCACTACGTTAAAGTCGCCCCGGTAATGACCGTGACGGTCCCGGTCGCGGTAATAGCCGCCATGGTGCTCCCCACCCCTGTAATATCCGCCCTCGTGACCGCCACCACGATAATCTCCTCCCCGGTGAAGGCCGCCCCGAAAACTGTCGGCAGATGCAAGACCAAACGTAAGCAACGTTATCAGCGATACAGCCACGATTGATGCCAGCCTGAACGATCTCAACATCACTCCTCCATAATTGAATTGTACTTCAATCCCGTTTCGACTTCAAGATAGCGGAAAGTTTTGAAGAAAGTATGAAAAGCCCGGCATCATGAGATTCTGTGCCTTAATGTGCCGGTCCCTGAGCTATTATGGGCGAAATTCCCTCTGGTCCGTCGCAGGCACCTCAAATGTTGCCGTCCCTCTTGTCAGTCCTGCCGGCGACACGCTCTTTTGGCATTTCTTTACAAAGAGCGGCCTTTCTTTTATCATTTACTATTACTATGCTTAAGAAAGACGATGCCGACAGAGTCCTGCGTCTGGCCCTTGCCCAGATCAACCCGACCGTCGGGGACCTTGCCGGTAACGCCTCCAAGATCCTCAAATGGATGGGAAAGGCAAAGAGGAAAAAGGCCGATATTGTGGTGTTCCCCGAGCTTGCAGTTACGGGATATCCCCCTGAAGACCTGGTCCTGAAACCTCAGTTCATCGCCGACAACATGGAAGCGGTCCGGAAGCTCGTTCCAAAGGTCAGGGGAATCGCTGCGATTGTCGGCTTTGTCGACAGAGGCAGGAAGAGCGAACTCTATAATGCGGCGGCTTTCATTTCCAATGGAAGAGTGGTCGATATTTATCACAAGGTCTTTCTGCCTAATTACGGCGTCTTCGACGAGTTCCGGTATTTCAGGCCGGGCGCGAGGTTCCCCGTTTACAACTTCAGAAATATAAAGTTTGGTATCAATATATGCGAGGACATTTGGCACAGTGAAGGTCCTGCCCGCAGGCAGTCGGAGGCGGGAGCCGAACTTATCATAAACATCAACGCCTCGCCTTTCGAGAGAGGCAAGCCCGAAACGAGGGAACGCATCCTGGCGGAAAGGTCGACTGAAAACGGCGTCGTGATCGCCTATCTCAACACGGTTGGCGGGCAGGATGAGCTGGTATTCGACGGAATGAGCATGGTCTCGGACCATGCGGGACGGATAACGGCGAGAGGGAAACAGTTCGAGGAAGACATGCTGACGGTGGACCTCGACATGGGCGAGCTCGCACGGGCGAAGAGGAAGTTCAGGAGCAGGCGGCACGGCCGGCCGGCCGCTTCGGGTGCCGCTGTGAGAATAAAGGTGCCCGCGCCTCCCGCATACCCAAGAAAACCTCTCGGGACGCCGTCTTTGATAGCCAGGCCGGGCAGGGAAGAGGAGATCTACCGTGCACTGCTCCTCGGCACGGCGGACTATGTGGGGAAAAACGGTTTCGGCGGGGTGGTCATCGGTCTGAGCGGGGGGGTTGATTCCTCACTTGTTGCGACGATTGCGGTCGACGCCATCGGCAGGGACAACGTTCACGGACTCTTCATGCCCTCTCAGTACACTTCAAAGGAGAGCAGGGACGACGCCCGTGGTCTTGCTGATAACCTCGGTATCAGGGTGACGGAGAAGCCCATCGGCCGCATTCTGGCGGCATATCTGAAAGAATTGGAGATCGATTTCGCGGGCAGAGAGCGGGACACGACTGAAGAAAACCTGCAGGCGAGGATCAGGGGAAATCTCCTCATGGCCTTTTCAAACAAATTCGGCTGGCTGGTCCTTACGACGGGTAACAAGTCCGAAATGAGCGTCGGATATGCTACACTTTACGGCGACATGGCCGGAGGGTTCGCCGTCATAAAGGACGTGCCGAAAATGCTGGTGTATGACCTGTGCAAGTGGAGGAATGCTTCCGGCAAAGGCGCTGTAGTCCCGGAAAGGGTGCTGTGGAAGGAGCCGACGGCCGAACTGAAGAACGACCAGAGAGACACCGACAGCCTCCCGCCCTATCAGTTGCTCGATCCTATACTCAAAGCGTATATAGAAGACGAGATGAGCTTCGGGGAGATACTCAACCTCGGCTGTGATGCCGAATGCACGCGTAAAGTCATACGGATGATTGACAGGAGCGAGTACAAGCGGAGGCAGTCGCCGCCGGGGATAAAGATAACGCCGAGGGCCTTCGGCAGGGACAGGCGTTTCCCCATAACCAACGGCTACAGGAGCTATTGATGAAAGGCTTCAGGTTTTTCCCCGCATCCCTGATAGTGGTCCTCTCAATCTTGCTTTCCGCGGCCTTGCTGCCCGTTTCCGCGGCCGGGTCTGCAGAGGACGGTGGTTTTCATTTCACAAAGATCAGCGAGCTTCAGCGGATACAGCCGAAGAGGCCGGTCCGGATAAAATTAAAGAGGACGGTCAAAGGTGAATACAGCTGGGAGCTTTCCGGCGATGACGCCGGTGAGATCCTGAAGGTGGACATGGAACTCAGAAAGGTGCTGATACCTTCGCAGGAACGGAAAAACCGCGGGGATGTCAACAGGTAAGCTTTACATTGTTGCCACGCCAATCGGCAATCTTGAAGACATTACTCTCAGGGCGCTGCGGGTACTGAAAGAGGTCGACGTGATCGCCGCCGAGGACACAAGACATTCCCTCAGGCTCCTGAACCATTACGGGATTTCCAGGCAGCTCGTCAGCTACTGGGGCGAAAAGGAAAAGGTGAGGGCGGAGGAGACGGTCTCACTGCTTAAGGCGGGAAAGAATGTGGCCCTCATTTCCGATGCCGGTACCCCCGGCGTGGCGGACCCGGGCAACGTTCTCATAAGAAGGGCCTGGGAGGAGGGGATCAGGGTAGAACCTGTTCCGGGCCCCTCAGCCGTCATAGCCGCGTTGTCTGTTTCAGGCTTTTCGACGGAGGAATTCATATTTTGCGGATTCCTTCCCGCAAAACAGTCCCGCAGAAGGAAATTGCTTGAAGAGTTGAGCCGCGAGAAAAGGACGGTTGTTTTTTACGAGGCCCCTCACAGGATACTGGAATCCTTTGACGATATTGCGGAGATATTCGGCCGAAGAAGCACATTCCTCGTGCGTGAGATGACCAAGATGCATGAAGAGCTGATGAGGGGAGATGCCGCCGGCATCCGGGACAGGCTTGAAGGCTCCGTAACGGCGGGAGAATACGTAATTGTCATTGAGGGAAGGCGTGACGAAAAGAACCGTCCTGGCGAGGAGGCCCTGAAGGAAATCGAGTCTCTGATGAAAAAAGGCCTGGGACGGAAAGAGGCGGTAAAACGGGTGGCCGAGGAGTATGGCCTCAGCAGGAAGGAACTTTACGACAGGAGCCTCTCAGGCGCATAGCCCACATTACTCATAAACTTCGGGCATAGTACGACGGAACAAGGCGGGGCCGGGATTGATTCCCCGGCCCCATGCCCTTGCGCCGGCAAGGCATTTATTCAATCCTGACCCGGATTTTCTTCTTCTCTTCGGCGGCCTTCGCCGTCTTCGGGAGGGTGATCGTCAGGACGCCCTTTCTGAAAGCCGCTTCGATTTTGTCCGAATCTACTTCAACGGAGAGGGGGACCGTACGGCTGAAGCTGCCGTATGATCGTTCCAGAAGATGATAATCGCGCCCCTTGTCTTCTCTTTTATCCTTCTTTTCTCCCTTTATCGTGAGGGAATCGCGATTAATAGAAACTTCGATGTCCTTCTCTTCCATCCCAGGGAGTTCGGCGGTCACCGTGACCTCCCTGTCGCTCTCGGACACATCGACCTTCGGACTGAAGGCGCCGGCAGACATTTCAAAAGGCCGCAGGTCGAAACCGCTGAAGAAATTGTCGAAGAGGTTATTCATCTCCTGCTGGAGCAGGGAGAAAGGGCTCTCTTCGTCGTGTCTTACAGGGACACCCTTCTTCCTGAAAGACCATGGCACAAGATGTCTCATCGTCATCTCTATTCCTCCTTTTTCCGCTACGCTTCGGACTTCACCTCTATTTTTTTCGTTTTCATTTTTTCCGCCTTCGGAAGGACAAGTCTCAGTTCGCCATTCTTTACGGACGCCTGGATCCCTTCCCTGTCGATCTCGTCCGAAAGAGTAAAGACCCTCTGGTAGTCTCCGACACTGTATTCGGCTGCAACGAGTCTGTGATTTTCCGGTATCGAGGGCTCTACCTTTCCGTAGATGGTCAGCACGTTCTTCTCAAGGGTAATGTCGACGGATTTTTCGTCTACACCCGGCATGTCGGCTGTTACGACAATGTCTTCCTTCCTCTCCAGGATGTCTACGGAAGGGGTATAGACCCTGGTCGCCCTTGTCCTTTCGACGCCGGTCTGGAGTTCGGCCTCTTTCTTCTGGACTTCCTTAACGGTATCAGTCATTATAATCACCTCCTATTCAGACCTTATCTCGATCTTTTTCGGTTTTTCAGCTTCGGCCCGGGGCAGGTCCACGGAGAGCACCCCTTTTGAGTAACGGGCATTTACCTTGTCAGTCTCGACATTGAAGGGCAGTTCCAGAGACCTGCTGAACTGACCGTACCATCTTTCCCTGCGGTGATACTGTTCATCTTCCTTCGTCTCCTCAGGCCTGCGTGAACCGCGCACCGTGAGGGTCTTGCCTGCGACGGAGATATCGATCTCCTCGGGGGCGATACCCGCTATCTCCATAGTTGCCGTCGCCCTGTCGGCAGCGACCCACAGATTAACGGCAGGAAATTCTCCATCCGAAGGCGCCGCTGACCTTGCGAAGGCGCGGCTCATGCGATCAAGTTCACGCCACGGGTCAATCTGTCGTCCGAATCTCTCAAAATCCGTCCATAACATAGCTTCTTCCTCCTTGCTGTTTTTTTGTGCAGTTAATTGCGAGAAATCTTCTCGTCACTCTTTGGTAGCAACGAGGATGCCAACTTGGCTCTGTACTAAATTCAACCAGTTACGGGTAGGCAGAGGCCGGACGGGGGGGGAAGCGGACAAAATGTCCCGTTATGTCGGCCATCTTGTCCGCGGGTGGACAAAATGTTCCGAAACATTTCCTCAGGTGGAAGTCTTGTTGAGCTTTCTGCGAAGGGTGCGGACGCTGATGCCCAGCATTTCGGCCGCTCTTGTCCTGTTGCCTCTTGTCTTGTTGAGAGTTTCTCTTATAACCATTTCCTCAACCTTGTCGAGACTGGTCCCCACCGGAACGACGATATCAGAATCGGTCTGCGTATGCAGGGACGGCCGGCGTATCTCTCCCGTGTCTTCCAGATGAGGCAGGACATGGAAGGGGAAGATCTTCCTGGTATCGGAAGGAAGAAGTGTTGCAATCCTGGTCATGATATTTCTCAGCTCACGGACATTTCCTCTCCAGGGGAATATCTGCAGGAGGTGAATGGTCTCCGGGGAGAGAGCGGGGTAGGGCGGTTTGCGGCCCATCTCGGCAAATGCTCTTTCAAGGAAGTGCAAAGCCAGAAGCGGAATATCTTCTACCCTTTCACGCAGAGGCGGGAGATTCAGCCTGAGCACGTTGAGACGGTAATAGAGGTCTTCCCGGAAAAGCCCGTCTCTTACGGCCTTCTCGAGCTCGACCGCCGTGGCCCCAATGACCCTGACATTGACAGGGACAGGCCGTTCCGATCCTATGCGGTAGACCTTCTTCTCTTCAAGGGCGCGCAGCAACCGCACCTGCAGCCCAAGCGGCATATCCCCGATCTCATCGAGAAAGAGCGTGCCATTGTCGGCCGTCTCGAACTTCCCTTTTCTTGTAGCATACGCCCCGGTAAAGGCGCCTTTCTCGTGACCGAAAAGCTCGCCCTCGATAAGGCTTTCCGGTATGGCGCCGCAGTTGATCGGTACAAAGGGTCCCTGAGAGCGGGGACTCAGCACATGAACGGCCCGTGCCACCAGTTCCTTGCCGGTCCCTGTCTCGCCCGAGATCAGGACGGTCTGGTTAGACACCGCCATTTCGGAAATGTTGGCCAGCGCCCTCCGCATGGCCGGGGAGCGAAAAATAAAATAGGGCTTCACCCGGGCCACTACCGGCTCGATTACGGCAAGGGACGTGCTGCCAGTGCGCGGCCTTCCGAGGTCGGTCCCGATCATTCCGGCAAACCTCCCGGCATCCACCGGCTTGCGGAGGTAATCGTCTACGATGAACCTGACGGATTCTTCGGAGCTCTCTACAAGATCGTAGTCTTCTTCGGTAAGGAGATAGAAGAGGGTCCCAGGATGGGCCGTCTTATAGTCCCTCACCATGCCGATAAGCCCTTCGTCGGCCATGACAAGAGATGCTGTAATTACGTGAATGTTGCCATGGGAAAGTATGGCAGCAGCATCCCTCTGGTCAGACGCCGTAAACACGCCGGCCCCGAACTTTTCGAGTGACAGTCTCAGCGACTCCGCGAATGAGACATCATGATCAACTACCAGCAGCGAAATGCCCGTTAAATCGGGTGTTCCGTTTGTCATCAGATCCTCCCGGCGCAAATTTCAATTATGAAACAACGGGGAGGTAAATTCAAGGGCGTTTAGTGACTTCCAGAAAATGGCCGGCAGACCCCTCTATAGGGCTGCAGGGTGTCGCTACTAGACATTTTTCGCTGTCCCTTCCGGACTTTCCGGAGATTTTTCTCGCAACTGTAAGGTTTGGTAATGCCGGGAATTATCAGGGGTGCCGGCGGTCATTCATAAATAAGGGGAAAAAAGGCGCGCGACACCATCGAGGAGCTTTACGGGAATGTTGCGCCTGTTTACGGCGTCGAGTGTGACCCGTTCCGACCGTACTATTCCCGGTTCTATAAGCAGGTTGGTGAGGTCCGAAGCAAGTTCGCGGCTGTAACACTCAACATTGAACTCAAAGTTCAGCATGAGACTTCTGGGGTCCCAGTTGCCGGACCCGAACAGGACCCAGAGACCGTCCACGACCATAAGCTTTGTATGATCGAACGGCGCAGGAGAAAGCCAGATGCGGCATCCCTCTTCGATCAATTGAGCAAATGATGCCCTCGAAGCCCAGTGAATGAAGGGGAGATTGTTTACGGAAGGTAAAATGATGTCTACGGTTACTCCTCTCATGGCTGCGAGCCCCAGTGCCCTTATGAGGTCCTGATCAGGGAGGAAGTAGGGAGTCATGATCTTCACGGCCGATTTGGAGCACGCAAGCGCCCCCTGGACGGTCCAGAGCAACTTTTCAAAATCCTCATCAGGTCCGTCGGGGATGCCGCGCGCAGCTACCTTGCCACGAGGCTCAATTGCGGGGAACCATTTTTTCCCTTTCAGCAATTCACCTGTGGCAAAGTACCAGTCCTGGGCAAAGACGTCCTGGAAGTGGCCCACAACAGGTCCTTCTACGCGAAAGTGCAGGTCCTGAACGGGATGGCGCGGGTGGGCGCCGATTACGTGTCCGGAGCGTATGTTCATCCCGCCCGTAAAACCTTTCCGGCCGTCGATAACCAGTATCTTCCGGTGGTTCCTCAGATTCATAAACGGCATGCGCCAGGGCAGCACCGTCGGCATGAACCGGGCAGTCCTTATGCCGGCCTGTTTCAGGGAATGGTCCATAGGCGGCCAGGAATAACGCAATCCGACCGCGTCGATGAGGACCCGTACCTCGACCCCGCGGGAGGCGGCATCAGAAAGGGTCCGGAGGAAGGACTTGCCGGCCTCATCCCTGTCAAAAATATAGGTAGACATGGCAACGGACTTTTCGGCCTCTTCTATCGCCCTGATCATGGCTGGGTATGCCTCATCACCGTTGACAAGGGGAGAAACACTGTTACCTTCCAGGGCCGGTTTTTGAACAATAACGTCAACCAGGCGCACAAGATCGGGATAATGATCGCCTGAGGGAGCGCCATGTGCGGGGACTTCTGTCGGCGCCGGCCGGACGGACGGCGTGCCCGTACGCCTCTTCCGTTCTCCGCGAAGCAACCGTGCCCGCCGTCTGATCCGGTTTATCCCAAGCAACAAATACAGAACGGCCCCGAAGACAGGCAAGAGCCATATAAGGCCCACCCATGCAACAGCGGCGTGGGTGTCGCGCTTGTACAGGATGACATGGCCGGAGGCCAGCAGGGCGATCAGCAGGACGAGTGTACTTGCGATATATGGCCAAATCTCAGCCATGTGTTCAAACATCGGCTGCCTGTATTCCTCCTCTGACGAAGTCTTTTCCGCGGCGCCGGTTTTGACGTGCAGGCGGACACTTCCGGCAGTATTTTGTTTTTGCCGCAAGGCTGCAAAGGTGACGGCGCGGATTATTGATATAAGATTACAATAAAACTCTCTTCCCTTCCACCTTGCCGGCGGACGGCAATCCGGGATGTCTGTTTTGCAGAAGTTTTGTTCTTGCGGTGGTGATGGATTAAAATATTCGAAAATGTTGTGAAGGAGCGGATATGTCAAAGGTCTACTTTGCCTCTGCGAGGTCCCTGAAATGGAAGTATGAAGACAGTATGCCGGGAAAGCTCGAAAGGCTGCTGAACGAGTTGGGCCTCATGCACTATTTCAGTCCCGACGAATGGGTCGCGGTAAAGACGCATTTCGGATCTGAAGGCGCGCACCGGATAGTGCGGCCCGTCTTTCTCAGAAAGGTGGTAGATTCCCTGCGGAGGATCGGGGCAAAGCCTTTTGTTACCGATACGGTGAGGATCAAAGGGCTCGACTACCTGGATGTGGCCAACCAGAACGGTATCAACCACCTTTCCCTGGGTGCGCCGGTGGTCCTGGCCGACGGGTTGTACGGGAACGACAACATCATGGTAAAGGCGGGGGAGGTCCTCGGGGAAGTCGCCGTCGCATCTCTGATTCATGATGTCCCTGCGATGGTCGTCTGTTCACACGTCAAGGGACACATAGCCTCCGGCTATGCCGGTGCGATCAAGAATCTTGCGATGGGAGGGGTGAGCGCCTATCACCGCACGGGGGGATGGAAATGCGGAAGGGGTTCCATGCATACCTTTGGTGAAGGGGAACTTGTATGGGACGAGGAAAAGTGCGAACTGTGCTACCAGTGCAGGGACGTATGCCCTCTGGATGCGATAACCTTCAGGGACGACGCTCTCGTGTGGGAAGGGGACGTCTGCTTCAGGTGCGGCAGATGCGAACGGGTCTGCCAGACCGAGTCGCTTTCACTGCCCGCGGACAGTGAAAGGTTCATGGTCTCTCTGGCTGAGGCGGCGAAGGCTGTTCTTGGCACCTTCGAGCCGAAGAAGGTGGTATTCGTTAATTTTCTTAGTGAAATTCAGCCCGAGTGCGACTGCATGCCTTCAGCGGATGTGCCCGTCATTCAGGACAAGGGCATCCTGGTGTCTGACGATCCGGTTTCGATAGAGCAGGCGAGTATCGATCTGCTGCGTGAATCAGGTCCTTTACCGGAGTCACTGGCCCGGGACAGGGGCGCAGAGGAAGGAGACGACATCCTGATGAAACTCCACGGAAGGCCGTATCTGATCCAGTTAACGGAGGCCGAGCGGCTCGGCCTCGGCGTCAGAAAGTACGATCTGGTAAGTGTCTAG
>Ga0315550_1002738_pt1 | contig 10731 bp, 6 predicted proteins | sample SalMarSW160190MG_2_FD_203100 | JGI IMG/M metagenome (GOLD analysis project Ga0315550, IMG submission 203100) | Salt marsh sediment microbial communities from the Plum Island Ecosystem LTER, Massachusetts, United States - Salt Marsh Sediment SW1601-90 ... | reverse complement strand
CATGCTGCCCGACCTCAACGGGATAGAGATTCTCAGGTTCAGCCGGGAACGGTGGCCTCAAATGGACGTTATCATGGTCACTGCTCATGCATCGTTAGAGAACTCTATCGAAGCGCTGCGGCTAGGCGCTTATGATTATATCACCAAACCTTTCTACCCCGACACTGTGTGTTCCACGGTCAAAAGAGCGTTGGAGAAACAGGGTCTGGCGAGGGAGCGGAAACAGGCAGAGGAGGCGCTGCAGCGGCTCAGTCGTAGACTGGCATTGTTGAATCGCGCCGCGCAGGTTTTCAGTTCCACACTTGATCTGGACCAGGTACTCGTCACGATCTTGGAGGCGGTTCGTCATTTGCTAAACGTGGATGTTTCTTCCATCTGGTTGATCGAGCCGGGCACGGACGAAGTGGTCTGCTTGCAAGCCACTGGTACCCAGTGTGATGTCGTGCGTGGCTGGCATTTGCCGGTAGGAGTGGGCCTGGTCGGGCAGGTGGCTCTCAGCGGCGAGAGCTCGATCATACCAAATGCGCAGGCCGACGAGCGTCACTTTACGGGAGTGGACGAGCAGACTGGGCTGACATTGCGTTCTATGATCAGCGTTCCGCTACGCGTCAAGCAGAAGGTCACCGGCATTCTGCAGGTAGCAGATGAAAAGGCTGGGCAGTTTGAGTCAACCGACCTGAGATTTCTAGAGTCCCTCGCAGCATCTGCCGCGGGCGCCATCGAGAACGCACGGCTGTACGAGGAAACGGACAGACTGCGTGCCTTTAATGAGAACATCGTGCAGAGTATGGATGAGGGCATCCTGCTCACGGACGCGGAGGGGCACATCACTTTTGCCAATCGCAGTGCTGTCGATATGTTGGGGTACGATCGAGAGGATCTACTAGGTCAGCACCGGAAGCTCGTCGTGATGCCGGAGGAGGCAGTAGGGGTTGAGAAAAAGACCGTCGCGTGGTCTCGCGGTATGAGCAGCCGATACGAGACGGTTTTGTTGACCAAAGAAGCTCGGCGGGTTCCCGTCATCGTTGATGCTCGGCCTCTGTTCGATGACGAGCGTCTCGACAGTGTCCTTTCCGTTTTTACCGACATCACTGAGCGTAAGCGTTCGGAGGAGGCGCTCCGGCAGGCCAAAGATGCCGCCGAGGCAGCCAATCGAGCCAAGAGCGAGTTTCTGGCGCGCATGAGCCACGAGGTCCGTACCCCGATACACGCCGTCTTGGGTATGGTCGATCTGACCCTCGACACTACTCTGACGCAGGAGCAACTCGGGTATCTAAATGTACTCAAAGCCTCCGCTGACTCTTTGATGGAAATCGTCAACGATATCCTGGACTTTGCCAAGATCGAGGCGGGACGCATGGACTTGGAGGAGACCGATTTCGACCTGCGGGCCGTTGCTGAACAGGTGGTCAATATGTTGGCGACGCGCGCGCACAGGAAAGAGTTAGAGCTGGTTTACTATATTCCACCTCAGGTGCCGACGGCACTGGTGGGTGATTCGGGACGGCTGCGTCAGGTGCTGCTCAATCTCATCGGTAATGCGATAAAGTTCACACAGCACGGCGAAGTCGTCTTCCGTGTAGACATGGAGCAGGAGCAGAAAGATAGTGTAGAGCTCTACTTTACTGTCCGTGACACTGGTGTCGGTATCCCGGTAGATAAACTGGATGTGATCTTTGAACCATTCGGTCAGGCTGATGGCTCTACCACGCGTGAGTATGGTGGAACTGGTTTGGGGTTGGCGATATCGCGCCAGTTGGTGGAATTGATGGGTGGACGCATCTGGGTAGAAAGCTGTTTGGGAGAGGGTAGCAAGTTCTGCTTCAAGGTGACGTTAAAGATGCAGTCTGAGGAGCAGCGTGCCGCCGGCAGGATCGAGATTGCGGCGGATTGGAAAGGAGAGCGCGTGCTGATAATAGACGGCAATGCGACCAACCGCTTTGTCCTGCGAGAAATGTTGGCCTGTTGGGGGTTCGAAGTGACAGATGTCGAGAATAGCTCAACCGGGCTACGAGAGTTGGAGCGGGCACAACAGACTATGACTCTCTTCCGATTGGTGTTGTTAGACTGTAGGATGCCGGGGAAGACTGCCCCAGCCGTGGTTCAAGAGATCCAGGCCGCAGGTGTTCCGACAAATTGTATCGTGCCGATGGTTTATTCGGGCCAGGTCCACCATGACGCATATTGCCGTCGCGAACTTGGGCTCTCTGTCTGCCTGATCAAACCGGTTGGGCAATCCAAACTCTTCGACGCTGTCACGAAGGCATTGACGGGAGAACGAAAAGATGAGAGTGAACGATCTCTCTCTGCCGGAACTGAAGGGGTGGGGCTGCGCATTCTTTTGGCCGAGGACAACGCCGCCGCTCAATTCGTGGGGAAGAGAACGCTCGAAAAGGGAGGTTACGAGGTACGGGTGGCGTGCAATGGTGTCCAAGTGCTGCAGATGTTGGAGAATGAGACGTTCGATCTGGTTCTGATGGATGTGGAGATGCCTCAAATGGATGGACTGGAGGCAACGCGGGCGATTCGGGCGCGGGAGGCAGGATCTGGCCGGCATATACCCATTTTGGCTGTGACAGCCTATGCTTCTAAGGAGGATCGGAGGCGATGCGCGGAGGCAGGTACCGACGGCTACCTCCCAAAACCGGTCGGCCCGACAAAGTTGCGCGCGGCGCTGGCCCGTTTCCTATCCCCAGATCGAGACGCCGTCGCTGCTCCCCCGGTGGACCTCAAAGTGGCTTTAGAGGCAACGGATGGGGATCGAGATCTCTTGCGGGAGGGTGTCGAATTGTTTCTCGAACGTGACTATCCCAGGCACTTGCAAACACTCGAAGAGGGACTTGAACGGCGAGATGCGCGCGCTGTCAAGGCAGCGGCTCATGGTTTGAAAGGAGTTGTGGGCAGCTTTGGGGGGCAGGCAGTACGCGATGTAGCGCTGCGGCTTGAAGCGATGGCGCAAAGCGATGATCTCGACGATGCCCTAGGTACACTGGATGCGTTAAAGACAGAGATGGAGCGATTTGCGGCTTTCTTCACGCGGTCTGGCTGGAACGAGTCTCATATCTCGGGGGACAGTGATGGGATCTAGAACTCGTATTCTCGTCGTCGATGACAACCACTCCGTGGTGCACATCATCGAGGCTTTGCTGCAGAAGGGGGGGTTTGAGGTACTCACCGCCTTCGATGGCATGGAGGGACTGGAGAAAGCGCAGGATGAGAAGCCCGATCTCATCATCCTGGATATTGTTATGCCGAGAATGGATGGCTACGAGGTGTGTCGTCTTTTGCAGGATAGCCCAGACACTGCGGCCATACCGATTCTCATACTCACCATCAGGGGACAGGTTGACATCCCAGACCCGGATGATGGTTCTTTGGATTTGTCTATCCAGGAACAGATGGCTGGTTTCGAGGCTGGTGCCTTGGACTTTGTGAACAAGCCGATCAAGGCGAAAGAACTGCTGAAGCGGGTGAAAGCTTTGCTCTGGTTCGAGAGCTTTTCGGCGAGGAAATAGGGAGAATTTGATGGCTGGCAAGAAAATCGCGTTGGTTGTGAGTGAGCCTCAGTCTGCGCAGTTGATCACCCTCACGCTCAAGAACGAGGGGCATCAGGTGATGACGGCCGAAGACGGTCCCAGAGGGCTAAAGACGATCAGGAAAGAACAGCCGGATCTCGTGATCGTGGACTTTGAGCTGCAAAATATGGAGGGTGAAGAGTTCTGCAAGCGCTTGCGATCAGACTCGGCGACGGACCATATACGCATTATCATGATCGCGGATGAGAAGCGGTTGGACGATCTAACGATTGGTCCTGGGGCAAGCGCTGACGATTATCTCATCAGACCTTTCAGCCCCGCAGATCTGATGACCAAGACGATGCCGCTCCTCGCTAGCCGCGACGCAAGCATCGTGATTTCGACGGGGAACGTCGAACTCGACAACAAGATGGGAGGAGGAGTGCCCTTAGGCTCGTTGACTTTGATCGAGGGGGACTCCGGGGCAGGAAAATCCGTGCTTTCGCAGCAGATGATCCACGGCTCTCTGGAGGATGGATTCAAGGTAACAGTCTTCACCAGCGAGAACACGGTAAAGAGCCTGACCAGGCAAATGCGAAGCTTGAGCCTGGAAATACTGGACTATCTCCTCCTGGATAGGCTCAGGGTGTATCCAATTGAGCCCTCGCGGTTGGGTAAGGAGGCTCCTCCCAAGCTGATGGAGGCCGTAAAGAAGGAGAGGCGGCGCGACGTAATATTTGTGGATTCTCTCACCTCTTCCATTCCTCACTCCTCTGACAAAGAGGTCCTGGCCTTTTTCGAGGAGTGCAAGAGGGCCTGTTCCGAGGACACGAGCGTGATGATCGTCGTTCACTCCCATGGTTTGAGCAAGGAGGTGCTTACCCGCATCCGGTCGCTGTGTGACGCTCACCTTCAGCTTCATACTGAGCAGGTGGCGCAGAGATTGATAAAGACCTTGGAGGTAACCAAGGTGAGAGGGGCAGACAAAACGACGGGCAACATCATAAGTTTTGAGGTAGAGCCGGGATGGGGTATGAGGATCATACCCATAAGCAAAGTCAGGATATGAGTTCTATGGATGCTCGAGGATATGCGAAACTGCCTTTTTCCTTCGAAAAAAGCGTCGGCACAATTACTTCTAGCTCTCAGGGCAATCTGGAAGCTATTCTCTCACAGCCTCTACGGGAGGTCTGCGAAGAATACGCTTCCCTCTCCGACTATTTGCACGTCCTGCCAATGGGCGAGATAGGCGTTCCCGAGTACTACCCTAAACTCACGCGGGATCTCGTGGATCTTCCAAAACATAATCTCATATACCCGATCAGGAATGGCCTGTTCGTCCACGTCTATCCTACTCTCGGGGCGAGAAACATCTACGTTGCATTAGAGCCCCATTTGACCGTAGACTTGGGTGAGATCGAGGAACAGATGGAGTATGAACTTTTGGACTGGGTCGAAGAGATCGGCTCGGCAGAGACAGAGGAAGAAAAAAGAAAAGCGCTCGTGACAGCCCTGGACGCCATCCTCACCACGGATGGTCGAGGGGGCAAGATTGAAGTAACACCTCGGCAAAAGGAGGCCATCAAGTACCTCGTCTTGCGAGACAAGGTAGGGCTTGGCGTCCTACAGCCATTGCTGGGGGACCCGCACATCGAGGACGTGAGCTGTAGCGGGGTAGGGAACATCTTTATCGAACACAAGATCTTTAAGAGTCTCCAGTCTACGATCCACTTTGAGACCGAGGAAGACTTGGACGAGTTCGTGGTGTGGATGGGCGAGGCGATCAGGAAGCCTGTCACCGTGCGTGACCCAATCGTGGATGCTGTGCTTCCTGATGGCTCTCGAATCAACATCGTCTATGGCACCGACATTGCCAAGCGAGGCAGCAACTTTACGATTCGCAAGTTCAGCGAGGTGCCTCTCAGCGTCATGCAACTGATCGAATTTGGGACCTTGGATTATATGATGGCAGCGTATCTCTCGTTCGTTCTCGAAGAGGGGATGAATATCTTCATCGTGGGGGCCACGGCGTCGGGCAAAACGACCACGATGAATGCCATCACTACGTTCATGCGCCCCGACACCAAGATCGTGTCCATCGAGGACACGCCAGAACTGCAGGTTCCTCACGAGAACTGGGTGCGGGAGGTCACCAGGGGATCGAGTCGCAGCAATCCGGGAAGTAAGGTGGGCATGTTCGATCTCCTCAAGGCAGCTCTGCGGCAGCGGCCGGACAGGATCATTATTGGCGAGATCCGAGGTGAAGAGGGAGCCATTGCCTTCCAGGCTATGCAAACGGGGCACGGTGTGATGTCCACCTTCCACGCGGCCTCTGTGGAAAAGCTCATCCAGCGCCTCACCGGCGACCCTATCAATATACCAAAAGCTTACGTGGACAATCTCGACGTGGTTGTCATTCAGGCTGCCGTGAGAGACCCCACGGGGGGTATGGCGAGACGGATTACGAGTCTCAACGAGATTGTGGGGTATAATGGGGCCACCCAGAGCTTTTCCTTCATCGAGGTTTTCCGATGGAACGCGGCGACGGATGTGTTTGATTTCCCCGGATATATGAATAGCTTTCTGCTAGAAGAAAGAATCGCCATGATGCGCGGTATCCCACCGTTCAAAAGAAAAGCGATTTACACAGATCTCAAGAGGCGGGCAAAGATCTTTGAGAGACTCCACAAGGAGAGAAAGTTGAGGAATTTCTATGCGGTCTTCCGAGTCCTTGCAGAAGCACACCGGCAAAGGCTCCTCTGACGAGAAGAAATCCGCCGAGACAGAGATTCTGGATTTCGATCTCTTCTACCAGTTGACGTACCTGTCTGCCACGGCAGCCGCAGGAATCTCGAGGCATCGACTTTTTGATCTCGGTCGCAAGTTGCCTTCACTTTCCTCTCATTACTTTGACAAAGTCTACAAACTGGTCGAGAATTTGCGGTATAATTATCCTGATGCCTGCCGTATGGTCGGCGTGGGCGTGAAATCGGAGAACCTGAGGACGTTTTTGCTCAGATTCTCCGACGTGCTCAGGTCGGGGGAGCCAATACCGGCCTTCCTGGCGCGGGAAGCGCAAGTACAGGGAGAGAGCTATATAAATGCGTATGAGCGCCAAATTGAGAGCATGAAAAAGTGGAACGATGGTTACATCGCCATTGCTGTCTCGGTGGCGTTGATCCTGATTATTAACATGGTTTCGAGTATGATCTACAGCATAGGCACTGTCGGTATGGTTGGGATGGTAGTGGGGGCTATTCTGATGGACTTTGTCGTGGCCTGGGTCTTGTTCCGGGCATCGCCACAGGAGATCAAGTTTGTCACTTTGAGCGAGGGAGCCAGGGAGCAGCGTCTCAGCCTGAAGCTTCTCGCGTTCCTTGGGCCGGCGGCGGCGGCAAGTCTCCTTCTCGTAGCATGGAGGGTAAATTGGGGGTGGGGTTTGGTCTTGGCGGGTCTCGTTCTGGCTCCTGTCGGAATGGTGAGCCGGGTGGCCGACGAGAAAATAACCAGAAAGGATGCAGAGATCACGTCTTTCCTGCGCTCTTTGGGAGGAACAGCTTCGTCGAGGGGGACGACTCTGACGGATGCGCTGGCCAATATCCGAATTGACCCCTTTCCTACTTTGCAGCCGGACATAAGATTCCTGACTTTGAGACTTTGCGCCTTGAGCAGGCCTGAGCTTTGCTGGAAGAAATTCGGGGTCGAAACAGGCAGTAAATTGGTAAGCCAGACCACGGATATTTTCTACGAGGCGATAAGCCTTGGGGGAGATCCAGAAAATGTGGGGATTCTCTCGAGCCTGTTTGCTATGCGGACTGCTATGCTGCGCGCCAAACGAAGAGGAGTTGCCGCCTCTTTTTCATGGCTCATCGTAGTCATGCATGGCGTACTGGTCGCGCTTAAGATATTTTTATTGGAAATCCTCAAAGCCTTCAGCGAACTGCTGCAAGGAGTGATGTCGTCGGACCAACAGCAGGCTGTGGAGGGAATGAGCCTGTTTGCTCTTGGCATTCCGAATACCCAGTTTCTCACAAGCCTGGTGATCGGCGTGACGCTTGCGCTTTCTTTGGCTAATGCGTTTGTGATTGTTGCCAGTGAGGGAACACACTTCATCAAGATCGCATTCTATCTGTCCCTCATGCTGTTTGTCTCTGGATTGGGTTTTCTCATCGTGCCTTTGGTGATGCCGAATCTGGCGCTCGGGTTGTAATGATGACAGAAAAGCGTTCACCCGTGTCAGCAGACCTCGTGGATATCTTTGCATCCTATCGCATAGAAGAAAGCGAGACTGGGGTCGAGATGACAGTCGAAGGTGAAACCAGGAAGCCTCTGGCTCACATTATTGGCTCCCTGGGTTTCCGCATCGGTTTGACTTTCACGATAGGGTTGCTTGTGGGCTGGATTGTCCTGGGCTGGTGGATTTGGCCGGTGCAATGGATCAATGTGGCCCCCAGCGATCTCCGTGTGGACTATCGACGGGAATTCGTCAGTCTGCTTGCGGAGAACTATTGGCAGACCGGGGATATCCCTCGGGTGAGGAGGGCTCTGGCTGATTGGGACGAGGAGGATTTGACCAGGCTCATTGCCACGATGGAGAGAGAAGCATCCACCGCAGAGGAGCGCCAGCGTTTGGCGGCACTGGCTGAGACTTTGGCGCTACCAGAAACTGAAATATCTTTGGTCGACTCCCTTCTTGGTCGGGAGATTTTCCTGATCAGCGCTTTCTTAGCAGTGTTACCGCTGCTGGGAGTGGCGGCCCTCGCTATTCTTCCCCGTACAAGAGATAGAGAGAGACGGCCTGAGAGAACGCTAGCCCAAGAAGAAGAACTGGTCGAGGAAGCGTTTGAAGCTCTACTCGCTCGAGAGGAACAACAGGGTGAGGAAGAGTCGCCCGTCGACCGGCCTTCGGAACAACAGCAACGACAGCAGAAAGAGGAACTGCCGGAAAAACAAAAGGGAGCACAGGAGGCGGAAGAGCTGGTTGAAGGGCAGCCCAAAGACCCGGGCGAAAAGCAGGCGGATGAGGAAGAGCCTGAGGAAGAGCCTGAGGAAGAACCTGATGAAGAAGCGGATGAAGAGGAGGAAGAGGAGCCAGAAGAAGGCGGCGAGTCGTCACAGGATATCTTTCTTGGCTTTTTCGACGAGGATGAGGGGCTTTCCAGGCTCGAAGAACTCTGCAAGGGGTTGACAGAGATTACTGTGGATGATTTGCTGCAAGAGACCAGGAAAGTAGCAAGTGAACTCGCGCGGGGTAATATGATGTGTGGAGCGAACATATCTACTGATAACCGAGGATAGACTACGCTATGATTATTCTGTGTGCGTTGCTGGGGCTGGTGGTGGGAAACTTTCTCAACTGGACCAGTGACTATCTGCCGCGCCTCTCCTCCAGTTGCACGGTGTCTTTGTCTGATCCCCCCACGCGGCCTATACCTGTGCTGTGGCGTTTATTGACGTCATCCTCGTATCGGAGGGGTTTGGCCCTCTTTCAAAAACCACCCTGGCTGGAGATCGCAGTAGAGCTGCTCGCTGCATTGCTCCTTGGCTATCTCTGGCTGCGGTTCGGGTTCTCCAGAGAACTGGTCCTATTGGCATTTGCCGGTTCCTTCTTTCTGCTTATCGCTGCCATCGACCTGAAGTATCGACTAGTGCCGAACGTGCTGGTTTTCCCCGCTGGGGTTGTAGCTTTGCTTCTTGCGTTCGTGCCTCCTGGACATCGAACGCTTCTGGCTCTTCTGGGCGGCGCAGTCGGGACATTGCCTTTCTTGCTGGTTGTCTTTCTTAAACCCGGAAGCATTGGTGGGGGCGACGTGAAACTCGCTACTCTCATTGGACTCGTTGTCGGTTTCCCACAGGTCTTATGGGCCCTTTCGATAGGTATCTTGGCTGGTGGGATCGCGGCTATCGTTCTCTTCCTCACACGTCGATGGGGACCAAAGAGCCACATTCCATATGCCCCTTTTCTCTGCCTGGGTACGATGATCTCGCTGCTTTGGCCGTTTCCCCTCGCGTTTCCTCAGTAGGGCTTTCCCAAAGTACAAGGGATGGCCGCCCGCCCTCCCGCAGGCTAAGACTTGCATGCCGCGAGACCTTTACTGACTCGAGGGAACCCGCCTCAGTGGCCACAATCTGTGGGAGGGTGACCTGCTTTGGGAAAGCAATCGTGTTTCCCGGGGGTTTGCATGGAGGATTGCTTTGTGGTAAGATAATGTACGTGTCCTAGAAGCACATAGATCCAATGCCATTGGCTGGCTTGGGCAGAAAGTCATGTGCTTTGGTTTGGATTGTGCATAATGAGCTCACAGAATTCTCCTGAATCTGGCACCTTACTCGATCAGCTACGTGGGTTAAGCCGTCGTACTATTATCCTTTGGTTGGTAGCGGCGAGTTTGATACTTCTCTTCATCCCACTCTCCCTCATCGTCGTTGTGACCCGCGACGATAGTACCCGCTTGGAAAACGAACTCCAGAATGTTCAGAGCGAATTAGCAGGTATGAGTACGCCGGCTCCCGAGGTTCAGGAGCTGATGGATGTTCTGGCTCAGGTCCAGAGTTCGGCAAATGAGATCGAAGAGGCCCGGACTGCCCTCGCAGCCAGCCACGTCGACTGGCCGTCTGTGATGATGGCCATTGGCAATTACAACCCAAATTATCTCGCACTGACTTCTCTTGCGCAGGCTGACAGTCGAATTACGCTTGAAGGGCAGGCCGTTGACAATGCGGCGGTGACAACCTATCATCGCGCTCTCGAAGAATCCGGCCTTTTTTCCCGCGTCATTCTCCAGTCTGTGAGGACGGTTGCCACGCCCTTTGCGGCGACGACAGTCTCGGTGACGGAAACGCCCGGAGCCATCGTCACGTCCACGGCTGCCATCACGCCGACTGTGACGCTCACACCAACTCCCTCTCCCAGCGACGAGTACGAGACAGATGATTTTGAGCCTAAGGATATCTTCCTGGGCCAGCCACAGCGCCATAATTTTCATCCTGTCTATGATGTGGACAAGGTCAAGTTTTTGGCCAAGTCCGGACGATGGTATCGGGTGTTTACCTCAGATCTGTCGCCTGGGGTGGACACGTCCGTGACCGCGGACGTGGGAGGCGTCACCTATACGAACGATGATCGTGGGCCGCGTGATTTGAGCTCCGAGATCATATTCCAGGTTGGGAGCGGCTATGATGTGGACGTTGTCGTCAAGGTGACAAATCGGGGACA
>Ga0315550_1002736_pt1 | contig 10732 bp, 4 predicted proteins | sample SalMarSW160190MG_2_FD_203100 | JGI IMG/M metagenome (GOLD analysis project Ga0315550, IMG submission 203100) | Salt marsh sediment microbial communities from the Plum Island Ecosystem LTER, Massachusetts, United States - Salt Marsh Sediment SW1601-90 ... | reverse complement strand
GAGGCCGAGAGACTGCACGCGGGGGTGGGCCGCGACCTCGGCGGCGTAGCTCTTGGCGAACGCCTGGGTGAGATCGGCGTTCGCCGCGGCGATCGAGACGTTGGGCTTACGCTCGACCATCACCTGCGCCCACGTCCAGAAGTACGTGGTCCACCAGTTCTCGCCGGGCATCCGGATTGACGCCCCCGTCTCCGCGCCGCGCACGCTCGCCGGGACGAAGAGCGCGGGCGGGGTGTCGGGCCAGACGCCCACGAATCCGCGGGGGGCCACGCCGACGATCGTGTAGCGGGTCGCGCCGACCTGGAGCGCCTGGCCCAGCACGTCGCGCCGGCCGCCGTAGCGCGTCTCCCAGAACCCGTAGCTCAGCACGGCGAGGGGGACGCCGTTGGGTGCGCTGTCCTCGGCGGCGGTGAAGTAGCGGCCGAGGACGGGCGGCGCGTCGAAGAACCCGAAGAACCGGGCACTCACGACGCCGATCTTCAGCTCGTGGGCATCGGTGCCGGTGCCGACGGCCATGTCGTTCTCGGTGAACAGCGCGGTACGCTCGAACGATTTCGTGTCGTTGGTGAGATCGATGAACCGCGCGTACGGGATGTAGCTGTTCGTGACCTCCTTCCCGCGCCACGTCTCGGAGAGATAGACCCGATGAATCCGCGACGCCTCCTGCATCATGGGCGGCGGGCGGAAGAGCAGGCGGTCCACGATCGAGAACATCGACGCGTTCGCGCCGATCCCGAGGGCGAGCGTCAGCACGACGGCGCCCGCGAAGAGGGGACGGTTCTTGAGCCCGCGGAAGGTGTAGCGGAGATCCTGCATGCGACGCTCGAGCCAGGGCATTACGCGCATGTCGGGCTGCTCCTCGGATGGTTTCCGCCGGAGGCGGGAGGGGAGTCAGGAGATGGGGCGGCTTTTCCCTTGACGCACGTGGCGTCCAAAAGGTTGCAATCGAACCGGGGGGAGGTTACTCGGCGCGGAGCGCCCGCACCGGATCCACGCGGGCTGCGCGGCGGGCGGGGATCCAGCTCGCGAGCAGCGCGGTGACGAGCATGACGATCGCAACGCCGGCGAGCGTCGGGGGATCCACCGGCTTCACGCCGTAGAGGAGCCCGGCGAGGACCCGCGTGGCCACGAGCGAGAGGCCGATGCCGACGACGAGTCCCGCGGCGGCGGGCAGCAGCGCGCGTGCCACGACGCCACGCTCCACATCACGCACGTCGGCGCCAAGGGCGACGCGAATGCCGATTTCCCGGCTGCGTTGCTGCACGCCGTACGACAGCACGCCGAAGAGCCCGACCGCCGCGAGCGCGAGCGCGAGCAGTGCGAAGCCCGCGAGCAGCAGTGCGTAGAATCGCGAGGCCGCGAGAGCCTCGTGGATGAGTCCGTCGCCGGTGGTGCTGCGCGTGATCGCGACGGAGCGATCGATGGTTCGCACCAGCGACGCGATGCTCGCCGTCGCCGTTGCGGTGCTGCCCGTGGCGCGCCCCACCAGCCAGAGCGGCATCTGGGCCGGCACCATCGCCGGGCGGAACGGCTCGTACACCTGATAGCGGTTGGTATTTTCATCGCGCATCGAGGTCGCCGCGACGTCCGACGCGACTCCGACAATCGTGAGCCAGGTTCCGCCTCCGCTCCGCACCCGGCGTCCCACGGCACTGCCGCCCGGCGCGATGGCACGCGCGAAGTCGCGGCTCACGACGGCGGCGTGCTCGTGAGCGCTCGCGAAGGTCCGTCCCTCGATCAGCGAAATGCCGAGCGTCGAGAAGTAGCTGGGAGGTACGAGCGCCATGCCGACCTCCGCGCGCTGCATCTCGGCGGGAAGCGTTCCTCCCTCCAACTGCCAGGTCGGGCCCGTGACCCCGTAGTCCAACGGCACGGCGGCGCTCACCGCTACCGGCCCGACCCCAGCGAGCCGCGCGCCGCGTGCGGCGACGGCACCGATGAAGCCCGCGACGCTCACGGAGTCGGGGTAGCGCTCCTTCGGGAGCGCGACCTTCAGGGCGACGAGACCGGCAGGACGGAACCCGGGATCCACCCGCTCGAGCTGCCCGAGCGTCCGGAGCAACAGCCCCGCACCCACGAGCAGGAGCACGGAGAGCGCAGCTTCGGCCGCCACGAGGAGCGTACGGCCGCGAAGCCGGTGGCGTTTGGTGCCCTCGCGGCTCGCCTTGAGCTCCTCCGCCGGGCGCGTGTTCGATGCGCGAAACGCCGGCAAGAGTCCGAAGAGTAGCGTCGCCACGATCACCGCGCCCGCCGTGAACCAGAGCGCGCGCTGATCGACGCTGATGCCGGTCAGATCGGAGAGCGATGCGGGACGCAGGCGGGTGACCGTGCGGAGTCCCCAGATCGCGAGCCCGACGCCGGCCGCACCGCCGACGCCGGCGAGCAGGGCGCTCTCGGTCAGTAGCTGGCGCACCAGACGCGCGCGACCCGCGCCGAGTGCCGTGCGCACCGCCATCTCTCGAGTCCGCGCCGCCGCCCGACCCAGGAGCAACGATGCGACGTTGGCGCAGGCGATCAGCAGCACCAGCGCGACCGCGCCGAGGAGCACGAGGAGCGTCGTGCGCAGCGATCCCAGGACGAAGTCCTGCGGGCGGAGGAGCTTGGCCCGCCAACCGTCCATGAACGGCGGCAGGTCGGGTGTGTGGCGCATCACCGAGGTCATCGCCGCCACGACCTGCGCGTCCGACGTTCCCGGCGGCACGCGCGCCACGACCCGCGCTCCGAAGACGTCGAGATGGAGATCGTGGCGGAGCGGGAGCCAGAAGGCGGTGTTGCCCGGTGAATCGAGGTGGTCGGCGAGCGCGGGTGCGACCCCGACGATCGTATACGTCAGGGAGTCCAACGTGACGGTTCGTCCGATGACGTCGCGGGATGATCCGTACTGCGTCTTCCACGTGCCGTAGCCGAGGAGCGTCACGTTGGATGCGCCGGCGGTCATGTCGGCCTCGGTGAAGCCGCGCCCCAGCTCGGCGTGCAGACCGAGAAAGCTCAGGTAGGTGGCGCCGATGTAGGTGACCTGCACGTCACGGGGCCCGTCGGGCGTCGACAGCTTGAGCTGGTCGCCGGTGTACTCCTCGATCTGTTTGATCGGTCCCGGATGTGCTACCCACGCGTCGGCGAGCACGCGTGGCGGGGTCACGCTCATCGGATTCTTGGGGGACGTCGTCCACAGATAGACGATGTTCGTCGAGTTCTTGAAGGGCAGGGGATGCAGCAGCAGCGCATCCACCGCGCTGAAGACCGCGGTGTTGGCCCCGATCCCGAGCGCCAGCGTGACGACTGCGGCAATCGTGAACCCAGGACGTTTCCTGATCCCGCGGAGCGCATAGCGGAGATCACTCCACGCGTCCGCCACGAACCCGATGCCCCGCGCGTCGCGGTGCTCCTCGCGATACCGCTCCACGCCGCCAAACGCGACGAGCGCTCGGCGGCGCGCTTCTTCACGTGTGAGCCCCTCGCGCGCCATCAACGCTTCGGTCTCGAGCTCGACATGCAAACGGATCTCGTCGTCCAGGTCACGGTCCACATCGCGGCCGCGGAAGAGCGCGCGGAGGCGGCGGGTGAGGCGGGCAAACGGGTTGTGCACGGTCGCCTCCTATTCGGCTCGAAGGGCCTCGGCGGCGTCGATTGCGGCCGCCCGGCGCGCGGGAATCCAGCAGGCGGCGAGCGCAGCGACGAGGAGCACGGCACTCGTGCCCGCGAGCGTCGCGGGATCGGTGGGGTGCACACCGAAGAGTCGCCCCGCCAGGCTCCGTGTGGCGAGCAGGGCGATGCCGAGGCCGAGACCCGCGCCGATCGCGGCGTACCGCATGCCTTCCCACACGATCGCCCTCACCACGCTCGCGGGCCGCGCGCCGAGCGCCATCCGCACGCCGATCTCTCGCCGGCGCTCGCTCACGGAGTACGAGAGCAACCCGAAGACGCCCACCGCGGCGAGGGTGAGGGCCGCCAAGGCGAACGACCCGAGCAGCGAGGCGGCGCCCCGCGGCGCCGAGACCGAACCGTCGACGCGCTCGCTCAACGGCGCGGCGTCATCGAGCGGCACGCCGGGATCGACGGACCGGAGCGCCTCCACCACGCCGGTGAGGACCTGAGCGGCCGGGCGGGTGGTCCGTACGAAGAGATTGGCGCGCGAGGCACGCGCCAGCGCGGCGGGCTCGTAGATCGCCTCGTCGGTGCCGTTGAGCCCCGCGTACTTCACGTTCCCCACCACGCCCACCACGATACTCGGCGCGCAGGTCACGCATCCGCCCGCCACGAGACGGCGGCCGAGCGCCGATCCATCGGGGAAGTAATGCCGCGCCCAGGCGCGGCTCACCACGAGCGGTGTGGCAGGGGAAGCATCGGCCGCGGTGTCGCCGGGTTGGAAGACGCGACCCTCGAGCAGCGGTACGCCGAGCGCGTGGAAGTACCCGGGCGTCACGGCCACCCACGGCGCGGTCGGTTGCGCGGTGCCGGGGGGCACCGGCCGGTCCACGAAGTCGAAGTTGTTCTCGTCGAGATTAGGGCGGGCATCGGGAAGCATGGCGTCGTTGAGCGTGGCGTCGGCCACGCCCGTGACGGCGCGGACGCGGGCCATGGCGGTCTGCCAGTACGCCTGCGTCGCGGAATCCGTGCCGTAGCGGGCGGTCGGGAGCGCGACCGGCACCGCGAGGAGATGCGCCGTGTCGACGCCCGGCGCCACGTGCTCGAGCCGCATGAAGCTGTTGATCAAGAGCCCCGCGCCGGCGAGGACCGGGAGCGCCAATGCGAACTGGGCGACCACGAACCCGCCGCGCACGGCGTGACTCCGCGGCGCTCCACCCAGCGCGCGCGCGCCGGCGCGCAGCCGGGGTGCCAGGTCGTGACGGAGCACCACCACGGCGGGATACGTGCCGATCGCCGCACCGGCGATCAGCGCGAGAAGCGCCACCACGACCGCGGCGCGCCAGTCGAGATGCACGGCCCCGGCGCTGGCGAGCGCGGGCCCCAGGGCGCGATAGCCCCGGACGGCGAGGGCCCCGAGGCCGAACCCCAGCACCGCCGCTGTCATCGCGAGCACGGCGCTCTCGGTGACGAGGAGCCGGATCAACCGGCCGCGGCCCGCGCCGAACGCCGCGCGCAACGAAACCTCATGCCAGCGGGCGCTGACCCGCACGAGCATGAGGCTCGCGACGTTCGTGACGGCGACCAGCAGCACCAGCGCCACGGCACCCACGAGGAGGCCCGCGGCTCGTGGGGCGTCACCGAGGAGCGCGCGTCGGAGCGACACCGGCGTGAGCGTCGCCGACCGGTCCTGAAACGACGTGGCCCATTCGGGGAAGAGCTGCGCGCTCACCTGATGAAGATCCTGCTCCGCCACCTGCAATGTCGCGCCATCCGCCAGGCGTCCGACGACGAACAGCCCAAACGGTCCGCGGCGGGTGGGGGCTCGGAGCTCGAGGTTGGGCCACACGTCGGCCCGAAGCGTGCTTATCGTGGGCACGACCCCAACCACGACGTGCGCGGCGCCGTCGATCGTCACCGTCCGGCCGATCGCCGCGCGGTCACCGCCCAACTCGCGCACGGCAAAGGCGTGCGTGACCACGGCAACCGGCGGCGCACCGACGGCGTCATCAGCGGTGGAGAGCAGGCGGCCCGCCTCGGCGCGCACCCCGAGCGTCTGAAAGAACCCGGAGGTGACGTATCCGACCGGCATCTCCACGGCCGGACGGCCCGCCGTCGCGAGCGGCACTTGGCGCCCTCTCAGGACGCCGACGGCCGCAAAGGCGTGCTGCCAGCGCTCGATCCCCCGAACGTCCGCCACCGAGAGCCCGAAGCGATTGGTCGGCGAGTTCTGCTCGTAGATCTGGACGAGCCGTTGTTCGTGAGGGAAGGGAAGCGGCGCGAAGAGCACCGCGTTCGCCAGGGCGAAGACGGCGGTCGCGGCGCCGATCCCGAGCGCCAGGATGAGCAACGCCGAGAGCGTGAATCCCGGCGTCCGGCGCAACGTGCGCACGGCAAAGCGGATGTCCTGTCCCAGCTCCCGCAGCCAGCGCAATCCGCGGGCATCCCGATGCTCCTCGCGATACCGCTCCACGCCGCCGAACGCGACGAGCGCGCGGCGGCGGGCTTCTTCAGGTGCGAGTCCCTCGCGCGCCATCAACGCTTCGGTTTCGAGCTCGACGTGCAATCGGATCTCGTCGTCGAGATCATGGTCGATCTCCCGCGCATGGAAAAGCGCGCGGAGGCGACGGGCGAGGCGGGGAAACATCTCCGGCATCGTCTCGCCCTAGTCCGTCCGGAGCGCCTGCACGGGATCCGACCTGCCGGCCCGCCGCACCGGGACGCCGATCGCGACGACCGCGACACTGATCAGCACGAGGGCGGCCGCGACCACCACCCGCGGATCCATGGGCCCCACGCCGTACAGCAATCCCGCGAGGAGACGCGTCGTGGCGAAGGCGGCGAGCACGCCCACCGCCAGTCCCGCGGCGAGTGGCGCGAGTCCGCTGGCGAGCGCCGCGCGCATCACGCCACTCGCCGTGGCGCCGAGCGCCATGCGCAGACTGAACTCGCCGCGGCGCGCGCCCACGGCATACGCCATCACGCCGTACACGCCGACCGCGCCGAGCGTGAGCGCGAGGATGCCGAAGAAGCTCAGGACGCTCGTGAAGAACCGCTCGCGCGCGAGTGACTGATTGAGCACGGCGGACAACGGGCGCATGTCGGCGATGGGCACGTCGTTCCCCACCGACTGAATCGTGCGACGCACGTCCGGCAGGACGATGGACGGCTCACCGCGCGCGCGGACCATCACGACCATCCCGGTCACCGGGAACTGCGCGAGCGGGACGTACATCTCGGGATCCGGCGCGTCGCGCAAGGCATGCTGATGCACGTCGCCCACCACGCCGATCACCGTGAACGGCCGGTTGCCGAAGAGGCGGATCACCTTGCCCACCGCGTGCTCGCCCGGCCAAAGCTGCTCGGCCATCGCGTGGTTGATGAGACCGACGGCCGGAGCGTCGGCGCGGTCGCCGGCCTCCACGTCACGTCCCGTGAGCACCGGTACGCCGACCGCCCGGAAGTAGCCGGGCGTCACGACCCGGAAGCTCGCGGCGGGCAGACGCCCCGCCTTGCCGGGCGCGTGATCCTCCGCCAGGTAGGGAAAGGCCCAGTTGTTGTGCGTGAAGGGCAGGAGCTGCACGGCGCCCGCCTGCGCGACACCGGGAAGCGCGCGGAGCCGTCCGAGAAGCTCCTCGTAGAACCGGTCGCCGCGCTGGCCACCGTAGGATTCCGACGGCGGCTCGAGACGGGTGGCGAGGACATGGTCCACCCGCATGCCGGGGTCCACCGACGCCAGCGCGCGCAGGCTCGAGAGGAGCAGTGCCGCGCCCGTGACGAGCACCATCGCGATCGCCGTTTCGGCGGCGATGAGCGCGAACCCGAGGCGGCGCCCATAGCGCGTCGGCCCCGCCGAGCGCGTGCCCGCGCCGAGATGGGTCTTGAGCTCGCCCGACGACGCCCGGAGGGCGGGGAGCAGTCCGAAGGCGAGCACGCACAGGGCGCAGATGCCCGCGGCGAAGACGAGCACGCGCCAATCCAACGAGAGCGCTGCGACACGCGGCAACCCGGAGAGCTCACCCACTCCTACCGCGCTCAACACCACGCGCGCCACGACCACGCCGGCCACCCCGCCGACGAGCGCCAGGACGAAACTCTCCACGAGCTGGTCGTGCACGAGACGCCGCCGTCCCGCGCCCAAGGCCGCGCGCACGGCGAACTCCTGCCGGCGCCGCTCGCCGCGCGCGAGCAGGAGGTTCGCGAGATTGGCGCACGCGAGCAGGAGGACGAGCCCCACGGCCGCAAGCATGATGAGCAGAGGCGTGCGGACGTCGCCCACCATCGAGTCGAGGAGGCTCATCGCCCCGGCGGTGCGGGCGACCTCCGCATCGACGTACGCGGGGTACGTGCCCGACAGCCGTTCCATCGTGGTCCGGATCTGCGAGGCCGCGGTCGCCACGGTGGCGCCGGCCCGCAGGCGTCCGACGATGTGATTGACGTACCAGCTGCTGTCGGTGGCGATGGTTTCACCCGGCGCCCGACTGAGCGGCGCCCACGCCTCGATGTCGCTACCCGGTGGCGCGAGCGGCGCCGTGAAACCGCGCGGCATCACGCCGATCACGGTCCGCATGCGGTGCCCGTTGCCGTCCAGTGCGATCCGCCGGCCGATCACCGATGGGTCACCGCCGAAGCGCCGCTGCCAGAGGCCGTAGCTCAACACGATCACGTCCGACCGGCTCGGATCGCGTTCGTCCGCGCGGAAGGGCCGGCCGAGGAGCGGCTTCACGCCGAACACGTCGAAGAACGCGGCATCCGCGCATTGCGTCTCGATCACCGCCGCCTCGCCCTGGCCGGTGAGCGTGAGATCCCAGATCGACAGTCCTGTGCTCGCCGCGAGCGCGGGCGTGCCCTGACCGATCGCGTCGGCGAGCGCGATGTTGGCGTTCTGTCCCGGGAGCACCTCGACGAGGCGCTCGGCGTGGGGGTAGGGCAGGGGACGGAGCATCACGGCATCGATCACCGTGAAGATCGCGACCGCCGCACCAATGCCGAGCGCGAGGACCATCGTCGCCGCGGCGGTGAACGCCGGGGCGCGGCGGAGCGAGCGCACGGCGAACCGCAGATGCCGCGCGGACTCTTCGATCCAAGTCACCCCGCGCGCGTCGCGATGGGCTTCGCGATACCGCTCCACCCCACCGAACGCGACGAGCGCGCGCCGGCGGGCCTCCTCACGCGTGAGGCCGCCTTGCCGCATGAGCTCTTCCGTCTCGAGCTCGACATGCTGCCGGATCTCCTCGTCGAGCTCGCGATCGACGTCGCGCGCGCGGAAGAGGGCGCGGAGACGGCGTGCGAGCCGGGAATGCCAGGAGGTCATTCGGACTCCATTACGTGGCCTGCAGGACCTGGTTGACCGCGGCCGAGAAGACGCGCCATGCGGAGCGCTCGGCGGCGAGCTGCTTCTTTCCTTTGGGCGTCAGGGTGTAGATCTTCGCGCGGCGGCCCTCGTCGCTCGTGCCCCACTCGGCGGAGATCCATCCCTTGTCTTCCAGCCGATAGAGGGCGGGGTAGAGACTCCCCTGACCGACGTTCAGCACCTCGCTCGAAAGCTGGTGCAGCCGTTTCGAGATGGCCCAGCCGTGCAGGGGTCCCAGCAGAAGGGTCTTCAGGATCAAGAGATCGAGCGTGCCTTGCAGCAGATCGGCGCGTTGAGCCACGAGTGCCTTGCTCCCGTTGTTACTATGACGTTCGACAACACGATAGGGTTTCGTGTTGTCGGATGTCAAGGTATGGGGGAAAAGTGTTCGATTATGGGATTCGCCAATCCCAATATCGGGCGGTTCGCACCGCGTTGAATTGCGGAGTCGCTCGTGATACGGGTCGGATCGGTTTGCTATTGTGGCGGCTGGGATCGGCATGGACCGTGCATTGCCGGCTGTGACTACTCCGCGGGATCCGCCGTTCGCACATGATCACGGGGTGAGCATGCTTCGGGCACTTGGGGACACGGTCGCCGCCAACACACGCTGGGCATTCCGGTTCGCGCGCAAAAACGTGCGGTTCACCCTCACGGTGGTTCTCACCCTTGCCATCGGACTCGGCGCGAATCTCACGATCTTCCTCTTTCTCGATGCCGTGCTGTATCCTCGCCTGCCGTTCCCGCGCGCAGAGCAACTGACCGTCGTCCAGCAGACGTGGCCTTCTGGCATGGATGCTGGGTCTGAGAGCCGTTGGGACTATCCCTACTACACGGATCTCCGATCCAATGCCGCTCCCTTCCAAGGTCTCGCGGCGTTCCGCGCGTACGAGTTTCTGTACAAGGCGCCCGTGGCGGGGCGCATTCGCACGGAGCTCGTCACTCCCAACTACTTCCGCCTCCTCGGCATTCACGCCGAGCTCGGTCGCGTATTCCGTCCCGGTCAGGATAGCACGCCCGGTGGAGATCACATCGCGCTGATCTCCCACCGCGCTTGGATGGAATGGTTCTCGGGAGATCGTTCCGTGCTTGGCCGGACACTTCGCCTTGACCAGGCAGTGGTCACCGTCGTTGGCGTCCTCCCGAAAGACTTCGACGGCCTCAGCCGTGGCGTGCGCGTGTGGATGCCACTTCACATGGCCACTGCGATCATGCCTGGCCAGATCCTCACCTACCGCGGAAAGGTGCATTGGCTCGAAATCGTGGGACGGTTGCGGGATGGCGTGACGATTCCCAAGGCCGAGGCAGCGATGAAGGTCGTTTGGCGCAACGTGGAGCGTGCCCACCCGTCACCGCCCAGGTCTGCCACCTGGGGTATTGCGGTCCAGTCGTTGAGTGACACCCTCGTCGACCCCGTCGTGCGGCGCTCGGCGGTTTGGCTGTTCGGAGCGGTGTGCCTCGTGCTCCTCATCGCGTGTGCGAACGTGGTGCATCTGGTGCTTGCCCGATGGACCTCGCGCCGACGTGAGATCGGGGCGCGCATCGCGCTCGGTGCGGGGCGGAGGCGCATCCTGGCCCAGCTCGCGACGGAAACCGCCGTGCTCGTGGGTGCGGGAGGCGTCGCAGGCCTCGCCATTGCAGCCCTCGGCGCGGCGGCGCTCCAGCGTGTGCGGCTCTCGGCGACCTCGGATCTCGGACGCCGTCTCGGTGATGCGCTCACCCTGGCGCACATGGGCCTCGATGCGCGGGTGATCGCGTACGCGGTGGCCGCGCTCCTCGGCGTGGCCGTCGTCG
>Ga0315550_1002735_pt1 | contig 10733 bp, 10 predicted proteins | sample SalMarSW160190MG_2_FD_203100 | JGI IMG/M metagenome (GOLD analysis project Ga0315550, IMG submission 203100) | Salt marsh sediment microbial communities from the Plum Island Ecosystem LTER, Massachusetts, United States - Salt Marsh Sediment SW1601-90 ... | reverse complement strand
GATGTGATCCATGGCTGCCGTGCAGCTCGGGCAGAACGTGCATTCATACGTGCAGATGAACGCCTCGCCGTCCGGGGTGAGGGCGGCGCCACAGCGTTCGCACGTGGTTCGCATTTCGAGACTCATTGGAGTTTTCCCGCCATCACCGGTGCCTAGCCCAGGCGCGCGTCATCGATCGTCGGCTGAAACAGCTCGATCGGATTGCCGGACGGGTCCTCGACGAGGATCTGCTTGCCACCCACCCCGGTGACGATGTCGTTCCGGAAGGTGGCGCCTGCCGCTCGCAGCGTCGCGACCTTCGCTTCCAGGTCCTCGACCTCGATGGCGAACCGATTCCACCCGCCCGGTGCCGGCGTCGTGCCGTCGGGCATCGATTGCCCGCCGCCGCCCATGGGATTCGGCGCACTCAGTACCAGTCGGAGATCGCCGCGCGAGAGCATGGCGAACGGCGGCGCCGGATGCATGACGAGCGTGAAGCCCAATTGCTCGGTGTAGAACGGGATCGCCGCGCCGACGTCGTGCACGATGTAGCGGACTTGGACCGTGGCCATGGTACGTCCCTCCGATGTGACACGATACGCGATCTGCACCGAGACACAACTCGTGGCGAGGAGGTGCCGACGCAGGCATGCGCGCGGGCTGGTGGCCGCGCTGACGGTTCACGAACCCGGTGCGAGCAGCGGGAGCAGCCAGATGATCCAAATCAGGGCGAAGGGCAACACCACGCCCAGCAGCGCGAGATGCCGGAACCGCACCTGATGCCGCATCCACATCACTTGTAGGGGGATGAGCGCGGCGCTGACCGGGATCACGAGGAACACGAACGGGATCCAGAAGCCACTTCCCGACGGCACGATATGTGGGAGGACGAGCGTCACGTAGAACGGAAAGAGCCACATGCCCGCGAATCCCTTCCAGTGCGTGCGGGCGGCGGCGGCGAGGGAGCCGGGGCGCTCCGGGAAGCGATCCGTCACTCCCCGCACTCCATGTCGGCTTTGCCGTCGAAGAGCGTCCGCTTCGGGACGCCGCGTGGACCGGGGGTGCGATCGACGACGGTCGTGTGCACGTCGTACATGCACGTCTGCGTGGAGTCGACCTCGACGTCCACGATCAACACGAAGCGCTCCGGGACGTCCCGTATCACGAGTGCCGTCGTATCCGGCCGACCGTGGTGGACCGCACGGCTCCACTCGGCCAGGTTGACGCTCGGGTAGGCCGCCAGCTCCTCGCGGGTGGCACGCCGCGGACGCCAGGGCAGCGCACGCGCGGTCCACGCTAACGGTACGCGTTGGAGGTCGACCGTGTAGAGCGAATCCCAACCCAGGAGCTCCACGCGTGAGGCGTCGCACCGCATTCCGTGCACCTGAAAGATGGGCAGGACCAGGCTGTCGGCTTCCCCGATGCCCCGCGTCGCGCCCAAGGGGATCACGTGCAGCACGTGTCGGTTCCCGGGGACGCTGAACCAGAACTCGTAGGCGAGATAGCTGGGGCCGACGCAGTAGTATCCGTCGCTGTCGGCGCGCGCGGTGTCCGCAACTCCCCCGAGCACGAGTGTGCCGAGCAGCGCTCCGATGAGAAGCGTGTGGATGCGCACGTCTAACTCCTCGTCTGAAGCCAGCGCCCAAGCGTGAAGATCACCCCGCCAACGAACAGTATCCCGAAGATGGTCTTGTTGTGCCGGGCAAGCCAGAGCGGAAGGTAGATGTCGAAGTTGTCTCGCCGCTTCTCGGTATAGCGGGCGGCGACGTCGGTGAGCGGGCAGCGCCAGCGGTTGAGCACGAGGATGACCACTTCGACCGTAACGATCGCGATCAACCCGAAGGCGCGGCCGAAGCGCCCCGTCCAGGTGTACCAGGGGACGGCGAGGATGCACGCCGCGAAGAACGCCCAGATGACCGTGTGCGCGAGCTTGATCGCCTCGAGGCGCAGGCGCGGGGAGGGGGTCACCGCTCCGGCGGATCATGCGACAGCATCCCCTCCATCGCGGCGAGCCTGGTCTGAATCTCCGCCAGGCTCGCGGTTCGGAATCGGACGAGCATACCGACGGTGCTGAGCACGGCAACCAGGAGGCTCAGCACGCCGAGCACGACGAACAGCGGGGTGAGCTGCTGGAGGACGAACACGATGGCCTCCCAGACGCCGTGCGTGCCTCCCGTGACCGTCGCGTAGTGGAGGCGGAACGCCGTCTGCGCGATGACCATCACGCCGTACGCGACCACCGCAATCACCGTGGCAACCCACGCGCCGTAGCTGATCCGCCGGACCTTCCGGTCGAGGCGCTTTTCGTCGTCCACCCACTTCGTGAATTCGTCGTTCATCGTTCGGTCTCCTTGTCGTTCTGCGTTGCGTTCGCGTCGATGAGAGGCGATGCCAGGGCGTCGCGGAGCCGCCACTTGGCGTGTGCCAGCCTGGAGCGTACGGTCCCGAGTGGCGCCCCGGTGACCAGTGCGATCTCGGGATACGAGAGATCCTCCCAGAATCGGAGCAGGAGCACCTCGCGGTGTGGTGCCGTGAGCGTCGCCATCGCGGCCCCGATCGCCTCGTCGTCCACATCCAGGCGCTCCGCGGTGTCGTCGGGTCCCGGGTCCTCCCGCTCGACCCGGTCGAGCATCTCCCGCTCGCGGCGCATCCCGCGCAGGGCGTCCACCGCGCGGTTCCGGGTCACCTGGAAGAGCCAGGTGCGAAAGCCCCCCGGGTTGGTGAGCGTATGCACGCGTCGGTACACCGTGAGCCACACCTCCTGCTGCACGTCATCCTCCGGGCCTTCGTCGAGCACGCCGCGCAGGTACCGACGGGTCTTCGGGCCGAAACGCCGGTAGAGCTCGGCGAACGCGGCTTCGTCTCCGGCCTGACATCGCAGCACGAGTACGCGTTCGGCTAACCGGTCTCGATCCAGTGCTCGGCGCTCCGTGTGGCTGTTCGAGGTAGGGACGTTTCAGGGGAGGGAAGGGTTCAATCGCCCGGCCGGCCGCAGGTCACCTCAGCGCATACCGCACCACCGTCTCGACGCCGTCCGCATCCACCGCGACGCCGAGCACGTAGTCCGCGCCGATGTCCGTGGGGCTGAACCGCGCGGGCATCGTGACGTCACCGAGCCAGCGGCCTTGGGCGTCGAAAACGCTCCAGACGCTCGGCACGAGCGGGAGACTGTTGAGCCCGCCGGATCCCGGCGCGTCGGCGAGGTGCGGCTCGCGTACCCAGAGCCTGCTCGTACGATCGGCGATGAGCTGTGAAAAGGCGGGGACCTCCTCGGCGTACGCGTCGTCGAGCAGGTCCCGCCGCTGCTTCTCGACCGCCGCACTCGATCCCCGGCCCCAGTGCTTCACCCACTCGGCGGCGTACGTGTCGATGTCGTGCTGCGTCACGCGCACGGGGGTCCACCGGCGTCGGATGATGCGTCGAACCGTTCCGTCGGGCGTGAGCTCGCGGATCGCGTATTCATCGCCGTAGCCCGCGTACAGTGTGCTGTCGCCGCCCACGAACACGCCGATCGCGCCGAACCACGGCGGCCCCGGCTGCGTGCCCTCCCGCGCCATGGCCATGACGGGGAAGGTGCCGAGCGGCGCGGGTGCGTCGGCATCGCGGCGGAGGATTGTGAGCGGGACGGAGTCCACCCAGCGCGTGACCATGCCGGGCGGTGTGGGACTGGGTGGTGGGCCGATCACGAGCGCCTGATCTCCCAGGACCGCATAGATGATCTTGATCCCACTCGCCATTCCTTTCGCGGGATCGAACGCCTCCACGCGCCGCAGGAACCTCCCACGCCCATCGAAAAAGGAGACGGTCCAGGACCCAGAGCGCACGGCGAGCGTGTCGCCCAACAGCACGGAGAGGTCGCGGAGACTCGTGAACTCGCCCGGTCCATGGCCGCGGCCACCGACCGAATCGAGGATGATCCCCGTGCTGTCGAAGAACCGGAGCTGGAGACTGCCCCCGTCGGCGACGACGATCCGGCCGTCCGCGAGCTGCGCGGCGCCGCCGACGCGGCTCAGCGCGTACGCCGGCTCGGGGCGGTTGCCGATCACGAGCGAAGGAGACGGCGCGAGGTGCAACGCCTCTGTAGTCGTCCAGGTGGGGCGATCGTTCTGCACGATGGTGATACCGGCGCTGTCGCGGGTGACGACGCTCTGTTGAGGCGTCTCCGCGCCGCCGCACGCCGTGGTCGCGGCGAGCGTGACGATCGTTGCCGTCGCGAAGAGGCGCTCGCGCCGGAGGCTGCGGACCGCGTAGCCGAGCTCGGCGAGCCACTGGCTTCCAGGAGTCATGCGGGGCCCTCGTGGTGAGACCGGTTCCCGCAAATGTTCGCTCGAGGCGCACCGCCCGATAGTGGCACTTTGGGACATGGGCCGGGCGGCCCGATCTCACCGCCGCTTGGGACGCTTCTCTTTGCTGTTCTCCCCGACCACAACCTACTCGAGCCGCAAGGCGCTCATCGGCTGGAGAGCGAGCGCGCGGCGTACCGGTCCGAGCAGTCCCGCCACCGCCGTGGCCCCCAGGGTGGCCGCGATCGCGAGATAGGTCAGCGCGCTCGCGGGGTGCACGAACTCCACCTGTGCCGCCATCGCGTGCGAGAGCCCGAAGGCGATGAAGAGCCCCACGGCCGTGCCGATGCCCACGAGCATCGTCCCCTGCCAGAGCACCAGCATCACGACGTCACGCGGCTTGGCGCCGAGCGCCACGCGCACGCCGATCTCCCGCGCACGCTGCCGCACCGCGAACGACACCACGCCGTAGAGTCCCACCATCGTGAGGAAGAGCGCCCCGAGTCCGAACAGGAAGAACAGGGTGCCGAACGCGTCGAGCACCTTCTTTTCGGCGTAAATCGCGTCGTGCAGGGTCGCGACCTCGACGAGGGGGAGATCGGGATCGACCGCCTGCACGGCATCCCGCACTTGGGGCATCAGCGCGAGGGGACTTCCGTTGGCGCGGACCATGATGCGCACCACGTACGGACGTACCTGCAGCAGCGAGGCATAGACGCCGTCGGCGTTGTGGTCTCCCGGATCCTGCATCTGGAGATCGGGCACCACACCGACGATCTGCAATTGCAGGTCGCCGAACCAGATGCGCCGCCCGATGGGATCGCGAGCCGGAGAGAACTGCCGGACCCAGCTCTCGTTGACGACCGCGACGGCGGGGGCGTTCGCGCCGTCGCTCCACTCGATCGCGCGCCCGCGCGCGACGTGCGCGCCTAGCACGTCGAAGAACCCTGGTGAGACGAGCGCCAGGCCTGTGCTCCCCGTGCCGCGCACGGAATCGCTCGCCGGCCGATCGAGGGTGAACGACGAGTTGCCCGCGCCCCGGCCCGGCAACACGCTCACGAGCGCCGCGCGCTCGACGCCCGGAATCGCCGCGAGCTCGTCCGAGAGCTCACGCGAGAGGCGCGTCCGCGCATCCGCAGATCCGAGCGTCTTCTGCAGCAATCCGAGCTGGCCGGTGAGAATCTGGTGTGAGGGGAAGGGAAGGGTGATGGCGTGCAGGGCCACCGCGCTCTTCGTGAACGTCATCGTCATGATGAGAAGGCCGGTGGCGAGCGCGACCTCGATCACCACCAGCGACCGGGCGAGCCGACCGATGCGGAGTCCCGTGGTGCCACCCGACGCATCCTTCAAGATCCCTCCCACGTCGGACGAGGTCGCGCGAAGTCCCGGGATGACACCCGCGAGGACACCGGCTACGCCCATGAGGGCGGTCGCGAAGATCACGACCGTCGGATCCACCCGGAAATCGATCCAGAACGCGTCGAGGATGTTCGAGGTGGCTCGCGCGAAGAACCGCACGGCGAGCTCGGCGATCCCGAGTCCCAAGACGCCCCCGAACGTCGCGAGCACGAGCGACTCGACGACGTGCTGCGCGACGATGCGGGCACGCGTGGCCCCCAGCGCGGCGCGAATCGCCACCTCCCGCGTGCGGCCGGCGGCGCGGGCGAGCAGAACGTTCGCGACGTTGGCGCACGCGATGAGCAAGGCGAACGCGACGACGCCGAGCATGAGATAGAGAATCGTCGCCGTGTTCGCGGCCATCTCCGTCTCGATGAAGGGGAAGACCCGAGCGGACGTTCCTTTGTGGGTCTCGGGGTACTGCTGCGCGAGCCGTGCCGCGATCACCGTGAGCGCCGCCTGCGCTTGATCCGGCGAGACGCCGTGACTCAGGCGTCCGAAGACGGCGAGCGCGCCGTCGCGCCCGGATGGCTGTGGATTGGAGGCGATCGCGAGCGGACGCCAGAGCTCGCTGTGCACGGGAAATCCGAATCGCGGTGGCATCACGCCGACCACCGTCGTCGGTTGCCCGTCGATGCGGATCGTCTCGCCCACGATGCCGGAGTCGGCATCGAATCGTGTCCGCCAGAGATCGTGGCCCAGGATCACGACGGCCGGGGCGTCCGGTGCCGCGTCGTCCGGCCGGAGCGTGCGGCCGAGGAGCGGCCGGGCACCCAGGAGACGAAAGGTGCTGGGTGTGACCAGCGCGCCCGAACGGCGCTCGGGTCGCCGCTCGTCACCCGCGAGGTTCATGCTGCGCGATTCGAAGGCGCCGAGTCCCTGGAATTGGTCCTGCCGACGGGACCACTCGCGATAGTCGAAAGCGCTCGGATGCAGGTCGTTCCCGTGCACCGAGGTCCGGGTGATTGCGACGAGCTCGTGGGGTTTGGGGAAGGGAAGGTCGCGCGTCCCGCCGTGCACGATGCTGAACATGGTGGTGGTGAAACCGATGCCCATCGCCAGGGCGGTGACCGCGCTCAGCACGAGGCCGGGGCTCCGCCGGAGGCCGCGGAGGATCGTGCGCAGGTCGAAGAGATAGCGCTCCATGGTCGGCCTCCGGTAGCGTGCGGTGGGTGGGCCCGTCCGGATCACGGTACGGTTCGCGTGCGGGATGAGTTTCAGGGCCGGCGCGCCCCACCAGTCGCTTGACGATTCCCTGACGCCGTCGGCGGATGCTGGCTCCGATACTCGGGGCATGTGGGACGAGGGTTCGGGGGGGCGGCGTTGCGCCTTGGGATCGCACTGGCCGCGGGCCTCGGCGCTGCGGAGGCGTGCGGCGACAACTGGCGGTGGGGATGCGATGATCCCACCCTGGCGGATGGGATCGCGTGGGTGGGCCTCGCTGGGATTGCGGTCTCGGCGACCTACGACATCGCGCACGCCGGCCGCTCGGCCGCGCCGCGCGTCCCGCACCCTGCGCGAAGACATGGTAGGCGGCGCCGACGATCAGTCGTACTCATGCAGCCAGTGCGCGATTTCCTGCATCACGTTCAGTCGTTGCTCCCACTCGCTCGGGAAGTGCCCTGATCCGGGATACGTCACCATCCGCACGGTCTTGCCGCGGGCCTTCAGAATCTGGAAGAATTCGAGTCCTTGATACGTGGGCACGCGAACGTCGGACTCGCCTTGGAGAATCAGCAGCGGCGTCGTGACCTTGTACGCGTAGGCCATTGGCGAGAACCGCCAGAACGCCTGAGGATCCTCGTCCGTCCAGCGCGCGTCGTAGTCGATCTGTTGCACGTCGCTGGTCCAGATGAACGAATTCCAATCGGTGATACCCGCGCCTTCGATCGCCGCTTTGTAGCGATTGGTCTGGGTTACCGTCCATGACGTCATGAACCCGCCGGCGCTCCATCCGAAGATCGCCAATCGATTCGGGTCGGCCCATCCCTGGGCCACCGCATAGTCGGTCGCACTGTTCACGTCGTCGTAGGCACGATCGCCGAAGTGCTGGTAGATCGCCGCCAGGAAATCGGCCCCGTAGCCGATCGATCCCCGATACTCCGGCTGCATCACGACGTACCCCAGCCCTGACACGACGCGCGCGAGCGCATCGAGCCGCAGCGGATCGTTCGCCTCCGGTCCACCATGTGGCAGCACCACGAATGGGTACGACTTCCCTTGGACATAGCCTGCCGGGAACGTCGCGATGGCCTGGAGTGCAACCCCCTGCTTGCTCGTCCAGTTCACCACGCGTACCGGTCCCAGCTCGATGTCTGCGAGCTCTCGATCGCCTTCGTGCGTGATTCTCTTCAGGCCGTCGCCATCCGGAACCATCACGTTCCCCGCATGGGTCGGGTCACCCGCCGTCACCACGATCTGGTTGCCTTCGCCCGTGTACTGCGGTGTCACCGGCACGCCGTAGATCGTACCCGCCGGCCACCGGTATGCGCGTTCCAGCGTCCCGCCGTCAAACCGGTCAACCTCGGCCTGCACGCCGTGATACACCAGCACCCACACGCGCCCCTGCACATCGCCCGCGATCTGCACGGCAGTCCCATCCAGCGCCGGCGTCCGATCTACCGGCGTTCCCCCTGCCGCGGGCATCGTCCATACGTGATCCGGCGTCAGGACCTTCGACGTGGTCGAGAGGACGGCGATCTGGTTGCCATGGTCCATCCACGTAATGCCGTTTACCGCGTTGGGAATGTCCGCGACGTGCCGCGAGCCCGAAGCGCTGCACACATCGATGGATGCGGCGACGTAGTGGTACCCGGTGCGGGGCGTCTGCGACAACACCGCGAGTTCATCGCCGTGCGCGTTCCACGCCGCCGCGTTCGCGCCTCCGCCCACCGTCAGCATGCCACTCACCTGTTTGAGACTTTCGCACCACCACGCGCCGTCGGTGCCATTCGCGTTCACGACATACAGGCTGGTCTGGCTCGCCTCATGCACATGGCGGAACGCATTCATGGGATCCACCGGACGCGGATCGGCCGTCAGGGCAAAGCGCTTCCCGTCGGGCGAAGGCATCGCGCCCTCGATCCCCCGCGGCAGGATGACGACGGTTGACGGAGCCGCAGCGGCCTTGCCGCCATCGAGCGCAAAGATAGCAAACTGCTCGTGGTCATTCACGCGCCATCCGCCATACAGTCCTTTTCCATCGCGCGTGAAGCCCATCGGATGAAATCCCTTGGGCAGTTCCAGTTCCCGTGTGTCGCTGCCGTCGGCCTTCACCGTCCACCACTCCGTGTGCGTCGGTCCCTGCTCGGCGCCATGGTAGACGACATACAGGATCGTGCTGTCGCCGGAGACCGCCACCGCGGAGGCGCTGCGGAGCTTCGCCCAGGCCTGCGCCGTAAACGGGTCTTTCGCCTGCGCCTCCGCGATGCCTGGTAGACCCAGCACCGCGCACACCATCACGGCCAACGCGCGCTTCAACCCCATACCGACGCCCTCCGCGTTTGACGAGTTCAGCGGGTCAAACCCGCCTGGCAGATTTCCAGGAATCTTGGCGAGCGCAAGCATCTGTCAACGGTGGCGGTGTTTGACGAAGCGGTTCCCACGCACTCGATTACGTGATTGGCGCCGCACATTTCGCACTGCAAGGAGGGCAGCTGTGATTCGTCGAGACGTACTCTTCGCCATCGGTGTCACCGTTTTGCTCGCCGCCTGTTCGCGCAAACACGAAGAAGCCTTGCCGTTGACCCAGGCGTCATCGACGTTCGGCGAGGCCGATGTCGGCACGGTCAAACAGACCGAGACCATGGCGATGTCGCCATTATCCGACGGGACCATCCACTACACGCTGACGCTGGTCACGTTCGACACGCGGATGCCGTCGAACCGCGATGAGCGGGTCATGACGAACTACGTCACCGACAAGGCGGGCTACGTCATCGGGTTCTACGAGGAGGGCAAGAAGTTCAGCTCGCTTGGCGAATCACAGGTCAAAGGGCGGCTCGTTCACATGTGGATGCCGACCGCTGCCCGCAAAGACGGGGGCGAAATCAAACTGGAGGGCTTCCCCGAGCCGCTGAAGGTCTCAGGGCCGGTCGATTGGAAGAAATGGAGCGTCTGGAAGGCCCAGTACAGAGATCAGCAGTACCTCTACGATGTGCAGACCGGGTTTCTTGTCGGTAACGTCGCGGGCTCCGATACCTGGGTGCTCCAGCAGTCCACAGTCCCGGGGTTGGTGCCGTAGCGGCATTCCGGGACGTGTGGACGGCGATTCGGGGCAAAGCGGCTCGCCGAACCCCGGCAATCGCGGTGCCGAGGCGGACCCTCCAGCCCGCTGGCACCTGGGGTACGTGTTCCGGTACGAGTTCGATACCTGGGTGCTGGAACCGGCGGGGATGCGGGAGCGGGCGTGGGGAGCCGGGCAGAGCCTGGTGGGGTAGGGAGAACGGCTCACGAACCTCCTATCCCTCAGCCAATCAGGATCTTGAAGGTGAACAGCACGACCGAGCCGTCACTGCACTTGCCGGTGAACGGGTCGTCTCCGCGCCATCCTTGCGGGGGGGCTGCGCCGGATACTCCAGACGGGCCTGGTAGCGTCCGTCCTTGGAGAGCAGTGGGACGCAGATGCGGCCAGATGCGCCGGCCGGGAGTTGAACGAAGAAGATCTCGGGACTGACGGGGGCGTCTCCGACCCTGGCCAAGATGCCCGGCACGGATGTGCGGCCCACGGGCGTGTGCTCCGCCAGCGGCTCGGTCATCTCCGTGGGACGGATCGGCGCGATCCCGCCGACTTGGGCCGTGCTCGCGAACGCAAAGAACACGGTTCCGCATACCGCAAGCACGGAACTCCCGAGGGACACGTGAAAGGCGTCTCCGGGAGATCTGAGCAGGTGCCAAAACATACTCTTCGATCAAGACTGCTCGTCGAGTAACGAGGCGTCGAGAGTGGCCGAGCCGCACCCCAAGCCGAAGTCCCCGCGGAACCTCCTGAATCATCGGTGCACCCAGCGCGCCCCCATCCGCCCCCGTGCCGACTCGAGGTCCCCAACGGCATCGCGCACGTCGCTCGCCTTG
>Ga0315550_1002732_pt1 | contig 10742 bp, 11 predicted proteins | sample SalMarSW160190MG_2_FD_203100 | JGI IMG/M metagenome (GOLD analysis project Ga0315550, IMG submission 203100) | Salt marsh sediment microbial communities from the Plum Island Ecosystem LTER, Massachusetts, United States - Salt Marsh Sediment SW1601-90 ... | reverse complement strand
TTTATAGTCGGCCAGCGCCTGGCGGTGCGATAAAAAAGCGATTTTTTCAGGGAGCTCGTCAAAACCGAAGAATTTCACCTCCCCGGCATCATCACCGGCTTTTAACTTCCCTCCATTAATCGATGCCAGATACAAAATGAGAACAGCATTCATCCGGGGATCATCCTGCCCCGAATATATTTCGAAAATCGACTTTAGTTCGACATCGAGGCCGGTTTCTTCCTTTAATTCCCTTACGGCCGTGTCGGTCGGATGCTCCGACCATTCCATAAATCCGGCCGGAAGACACCACCAGCCTTTTTTCGGCATGACCGATCGTTTAACCATCAGGATTTTTCCGTCCTCGACCACCACCGCACCCGCGGCCGGAATCGGATTATGATAATAAATAAAATCACAGTCTTTATCCGGACAACTAAGCCGCCGATAACCATCGATCGATTGTTTAACCATCTCCCGCCCGCAGCGCGGACAGAATCTATACCCGAGGAAGTTGTTTTTTCTTTTGAATAGCGCTTCTTCATCGATTTCATTTTTCTCGGTCATCTATAATCCTCTCGTCACTTTTAAAACGATAATCGTCGTATCGTCCTGCGGCGGATAAGTCGGATCGAATTGTCTGACATCGTTTAGTATCCCTTCGATAATTTGATTCGTATCCCATGCTCTCTTATCCATCAGGTAATTTATTATACGTTCCTGACCGTACTCCTCTTCATTTTTATTCATCGCTTCCGAGAGGCCGTCAGTATAAAGAAACAACAGATCGTCATGATTCAATACCGTAGCTTCATCCTCGAACTGTGCATCGCTGAAAGCACCGATTATTGTCCCGCCCTTTATTAACAATTCGTATGAACCGTCGGCTCGAATCAATATCGGGTGGTTATGTCCCGCGTTGGAATAACGGAATTGGCCGCTTTTCGAGCAGTATTCTCCGTAAAATAATGTTGCGTATTTTTCCACGCCGGTCAGTTCCGTGATATGTCGGTTTACGTTACCGAGAATATTGGAGATGCTGTTTTCATTGTCGATTTCCGCACGCAGCATCGCCTGAACCTGCGCCACCATCAAAGCCGCCGGCAAGCCCTTGCCGGAAGCATCGGCGATAACCATCCCGAAGGTGTCATCCTTCTTCAAGATGAAATCATAAAAGTCGCCCCCGATAGTCCGCGAAGGAATCGAAAAGGCACTGATGGTGCAGGAGCTTGAGGACGGCGGACGTTTGGGCAACAGATCAAGCTGGATTTGTCGCGCCATGGCCATCTCTTCATCGAGCTTCTGCTTTTCGAGTGAATCGATATACAACCGGGCATTGGTCAAGACCGTAACCAGTTGATTGGATATAACTCCCAGCATCGTCCGGTCCTCGGCATTGTATCGGTAACCGGACACTTTTTCGGTTAATGCCAGAAAACCAAGCAAATGCTCGGCATCTTTAAGCGGCAGTATCAACTGAACCCGACGTTTCTCCATTTCATCGGAAAGGATACTGCCGTGCCTGTATAATCCCAGACGATTTATCATTGTAGATGCATCAAGCTGCCCGACCCCGCCCAGGAAAATATCATTACGATCGATGACAACACGGTCGGGATAGTCTTCGGAGGACAACAGGACATAATCATCGAGTTTATCGTCGAATAGTACAAAATATACTTTATCAACTAAAATAGTTGTTCTCAGCGTCTTCTCAATCATATTTCTTAATTGGACCGGATCAAGCACCGATATCAGCCGACGCGACAGTTGTTCGAGTATATTGCGATAGTCGCTACTTCTCTTTATAAAAAATCTCTTGATGAGATTATCCAGTCGAATATTAATCGGCTGAAAGAGAATCAGGGCGACGACGATAAACGCGATATTGGCGACAGCGGTCTGCTCGCCGAACATCGAGGTCAGCCAGCGATTGGCCCGGCTGACGATTAATATATATAATCCGACAAGAATACCGGACGTAATCGTATACACCAGAGATTGTCTGACCAGTACTGTCACATCCAGAAACTGATAACGTATAATCGACCATATTACCGATCCGCCGCCGACGGTCAATGAAAGAAACAGAATAGTCGTCCGCAAGGTTTCGGATATTTCGATCGAGAACATCCGGGGAATCAAAAAACCGAGCGTATACAGGCCGACGGCGAACGACACGCCCCAGATGAAAATAGTCGACTGCCTTTTCAATTCAACGTTCCTTATTTGACCTCGGCCTCTGTTTATGAAATATAGCCCGACGATTACATAAATAATGTTAATTGTCGAAAAGAGTGTTACTTCCGAACTGAGAATAAGCGTAAAGCCCAGGACGACCCATTTAAGGACATAAGACAGCGGTTCTATAATCAGGGAGGCAAATCCCTCCCCCGATTCGACGTCAAGCAGATTTAAAATTTTATCCGGATCGCTGAAAACCACTACCAGCAACAGGTGAAAAATCTGGGGAAGAAAAATCAGGTAGCGCAATTTCGGCCATTTCATTTCCGATAAACGATCGACCGGAAAAGCCATCGAGAAAAGAAGAAAGGCCGGGAAAAACAGCTCCCAGGTATAAAGCATGTTGTATAAAATCGACTCCTCGAACGGCGCCTCGGCCGAGACATTGGGCCGAACAATCGCTGCAAATGCCAGAAGAATCGGGCCGAGAGCGGCAAAAAAAAGCATCAAGCCGGTGATTCGATTCAGCCGATTGGATAGATTGTCCCGCATGACGCTGAACGCCAGAAATAAAAAAATGCCGCCGAAAACAAAGTAGGCCGCCGTAAATACGGGATTAATAGTTTCCATCCTTAGATTAGACCAATAAAATTCTAAAAATGTTTAGTCATGGTTACCGTCGTTCCCTTCCCCGGTTGCGAATCAAACACGACTTTATCCATGAGAGATTTAACTATGAATACCCCCCGTCCAACCTCTTTTAGCAGATTCTCGTTTTCAATGGGATTCTCTATCGAATCCGGGTCGAATCCATCACCCTGATCGGTTATGGTGATTTCAATCTCCGAGTTTTTTTTCGATATTTCCACTTTCACCGTTTTTTCGAGGATTAATTTATTGGCATGGACAATTCCGTTGGTGACCAGCTCCGTGACGGAAATGGCAATATCGGCGATATCGGACCTGTTTAGCCCGTACGATTCCAGTTTACCTTCGATAAAATTGTCAACATCAGGCAGAAAGTCTTCCGATGACGGAATTTCAATGATGTTGTCGGTAATAATTGGTTTTTTCATAATTTACTTTACCATCTTAATAAAAAGGGCAGGTTGTTTTGCCAACCTACCCTGAAAGCGAATTGCGTAATTCAGCTGTTGCCAGTCATAATTTAAAACGATTTGACCGCGTCATCGACCGAGTCGAAGGCCTCGAATACAGTAACCAGCTTGGTAATGGTCAAAAGCGATTGAATCTTATCGGTAACATTGGCCAATTTCAACTCTCCCTGATTATTTCGCAAGGTCGTTAAACTCGAAATCAGGATACCAAGCCCGGTCGAATTCATCCATTCGACTTTCGCGAGATCAATAATAACTCTTTTTTTGCCGCCTTCAATTAATTCATGAAGCTTATCATGCAGAAGAGTCGCATCAGGCCCGCCCATTATTTTGCCTTTGGGCTCCAGTATGGCAATTCCATCCTTTTCGGAATCGGTAAGTTTCATCTGATTTAAGCCTCCAGCCTTTCTATTTTCTAATTTACGTTCTTCCTTTTTTGTATGTTCCCGGACATTACAAAATATATCCGCGGGATTACATGCAATTTAAATCAAAATCCGCAAATATTCTATTTATGTCAAGCTGTTTTTACCGGACACCCTTCGGCCTTTGATATGAATCGTACAGGAATTTTATGACTCTATATTTAATATAATCAATAATCAGTCAATCCGGACAAGATAAATATTTGAATGAGCTTTGATTATAAAGAGCGATATTATCCGATTCAATCGAATCGAGAAAATCCGGACACATAAAGTCTATAAATGCATAAAAACAGTCGACTAATAAATCAGAGTAATGGAGCTAATTCGCCATTATCGTAATTTGATCGAAATCACACAAGATAAAGATATGTCAATCTATTGAGACACAACATATTGGGATTTTTTTTATGTTTTTTAAGTTTTATTGTTGACAGCCTTTTTACATTTTTGTAGTCTGAAATCCGCTGTTACGAAAAGGGGCAACCTGGGGACGGGACAATAACGTGGCCCTGTAAGTTGTTGTGTGATATGGTTTTGAGAGTTTTTTTGAAAACTTGAAGGGTTGAATGTCGCCTTTATTCAAAAATGACCATAAAAAGTGACACTATTTGGAGAAAAAGAGGTTAAATTAAATGGAAAGTATTACTACCGCCGAACAGGAAAGGAATATGTCTAAAATCATCGCCAAACCATCGGTGGAATTGATGGCCATAACTCCCAATGCCGAGCAGGTTATTGAACTGGCCTGCCGGACCTGCTATCTCTCTTTTCACAGATACAATCCTCCTGCCTCTACGGAAGATTTAATCAAGAAAGTGATCAGGAAGAAACATCACTCGGTCCTGGAGCATGCCGGCGCCACGTTTAGGATAAAAGGCGGCTCGCGAACGTTTACTCACGAATTGGTCCGCCACCGTCTGATGTCACCGTCGCAGGAATCGCAGCGTTATGTTGAATATGGAAAAACACGCGATTATGATGTCGTTTTACCGCCGACCATTGAAAAATCGAAGTTCAATGACCGATATCTTGAATTAGCGGTTCAATGTGAGAAGCTTTATTCGGAAATGGTTTTGGAGGATATTCCCAAGGAGGATGCCCGCTATATTCTCCCGGGCGGAACGACTTCGCAGATTGTCATTACCGCCAATCTAAGGGAATACCGGCATATTTTTGAGGTTCGGTGCAATCCCCGGGCGCATTGGGAAATTCGCGGGATTTGCCTGCAGATGCTGGAGATATTAAAAGAGAAAGCTCCCATTGTGTTTTATGATTTCGTACTTGATAGAGAAAACAATTGTGCCAAACGAGAGGATTTATAGGAGATAATCATGGATGACGACAGAAATAAAGCGCTGTCGGAAAATTCGATAAAGGTCTTGGAAAGACGGTATCTCAAAAAAGATAACCAGGGGAGGGTTATCGAAAGCCCCGATGAGCTGTTTCGCCGGGTGGCGCGCGCCATTGCCGAATCGGAAAGAAAATATGGCGCCTCGCCCGATGAAATCAAAAACCTTGAAGAGACGTTTTACGATATGATGATGGCATTGGAGTTTATGCCCAACTCGCCGACGCTGATGAATGCCGGTCGACCGCTGGGGCAGCTTTCGGCCTGTTTTGTCCTGCCCATCGAAGATTCGATGGAATCCATTTTCGACGCCGTCAAACATACCGCCCTGATACACAAATCGGGCGGTGGAACCGGCTTCGCCTTCTCCCGCTTGCGCCCGCGTAACTCGGTCGTGGCCTCCACCTCCGGCGTCGCTTCCGGGCCCATATCATTCATGCGCGTAATTAATTCCGCCACCGAGGCGGTCAAGCAGGGAGGAACGAGACGCGGCGCCAATATGGGTATTCTTCGCGTCGATCACCCCGACATTCTTGACTTTATATCCTGTAAAGATGATCTCAGGGAATTGACCAATTTTAATATTTCGGTGGCGCTTACCGACGCTTTCATGCACGCGGTTGAAGAAAATGGTCGTTATGAATTGATTGATCCGCGAACCGGTTCGGTTTATACGAAAGAGGGACGGCCTTCGAGCCTTAACGCCCGCGAAGTTTTCGACAAAATCGTCGAGCATGCTCATCGCACCGGTGAACCCGGTTTGATGTTTGTCGATCACATGAATGACGGCAACCCGGTTACGCGCGTCGGCCTTTACGAATCGACCAATCCGTGCGGCGAGCAGCCGCTGCTGCCGTTCGAAAGCTGTAATCTCGGCTCGATGAATCTCAGTCGGATGCTCAAAGCGGTCGTGGATCTGGATTCACCACATGAATTATCCCGCTATGAAATCGACTGGGAGAAAATCGATAAAACGGTCAGAACCTGCGTTCATTTTCTCGATAACGTCATTGATGCCAACCGGTATCCGCTTCCTGAAATCGATTTTCATACCAAAGAAAACCGAAAAATAGGCCTCGGCGTCATGGGCTGGGCTGATATGCTTATTCTTCTGGGCATTCCCTATGATTCAAATGAAGCTCTGGAACTGGCCGATAAGATTATGTCCCGCATAAAAGAAGTGGGGCACACCGAATCCCGCCACCTGGCTGAAAAACGCGGTGTCTTCCCCAACTGGAATAGATCCGTTTATTATAAAGACGGAAACGGGCCGCGAATTCGTAACTCGACGGTAACCACGATTGCGCCGACTGGAACCATTTCAATAATAGCCGGGTGCTCCTCCGGCATCGAGCCGCTTTTTGCCATCTCCTATGTCAGAACGGTTATGGACAAGACGCGGATGATCGAAGTTAACCCGATTTTTGAAAGAGTTGCCAGGGCGCGCGGATTTTACTCCAGAGAATTGATGGAAAAAATAGCCAAGACCAATTCCATCGCCGAATATAATGAGATTCCCGAAGATGTCCGTCGTGTTTTTGTTACGACCCATGATGTCAGTCCCGAGTGGCATGTAAAAATGCAGGCCGCTTTTCAGAAGCATACCGACAATGCCGTCTCGAAGACTATTAATCTGCCGCATGATGCGACCTTAAAAGATGTCGAGGAGGCCTATCTTCTGGCGTATAAATCGGGATGTAAAGGTATAACGATTTACCGTGACGGCAGTCGCGCCGAGCAGGTGCTTTCGACCGGTACTACCAGGGAACCGGATGCGGAGAGTATTGAAATCGAGAAGATAACCCGCGACGTTAAAGACCGTCCCCAGGTTTTGAAAGGCGTCACCGAAAAAATTAAAACCGGCTATGGAAACCTATATGTAACTATAAATACTCTCGATGGCAAGCCGTTTGAAGTCTTCGCCCAGATTGGTAAGTCCGGTTATTCCACGATGGCCGACACCGAGGCAATATGCCGTTTGGTTTCTTTGGCTTTTCGTTCCGGTGTCCCGGTCGAGAAAGTCATCAAACAACTCAAAGGTATCGGCGGCTCCTCGCCGATCTTCGGAAACGGCGGCTTGATTTCCTCGATTCCGGACGCCATTGCGCACGTTCTCTTTAATCAGTTCGGCAATGGTCGGAAAATCCATAAAGAGGCCGATCTTTCCGAGGAATTCTGCCCCGACTGCGGCGGACGAATCGAATATGAATCAGGCTGCGTGGTCTGCCGCGGCTGTGGTTATTCCAAATGCTGATTTTGCCGATATAATTTGGGGGTGAATTATTTTTTATTCACCCCCAAGTTATAGCTATGGCACAAGCAGATTTAATACCGGCCGGGAGAACCTCGCGTATCGTCAGGGGTTCCACCGAATTGCAAATTCAGACCGAATATGCCTATCGGCCTAAGCCGCGATTGACAACCTCTGTTATCTCTAAGGGCCAGATTATCCAGAAAATCCAGCAGGAATTGTCCACTCCAATAGCTACTTTAGAGGAAAAAAACAAAGTCGAGGACCTGCTTCGCAAACAACATATGGAAGTTCTTAACATTATCGGCAGTAAAAAACGAAAGACCGATCTGACCATTCGCGATAAACCGACGCTGGAAGCAACCTCGCTCTCTCTTATTGATCGGCTGGCTGCCATCGAAGGTGTCGAAAAAGTTTATCGCATCAATAATGCCGGCGAGTTCGACTCTTCTGATGTGTCGACAGAATTCAAAAAGATGTTTTCGGCCGTTTTTAAAAGCATCAACGACATTCTCGAGATTTTCTCCCAGCTTCCCGGCGGCAAAAGGGAAGAAGGCGTCTGCGCTCTTGAACCGAATCGTTTATATCTGGTTTCCAGCGGTTATGAATGTTTTTTTATTCTGACAAATCTTGTCGATCCCGAGATCAACATCGAAAAACTCATCCATGCCGAGTTGAAAGAATAGGCTTTTTGTTTTCGCGGTCGTAGCGACTCCTGTACACTTGATAAAGTATGCTTGTTTTAGCGCATTAAGAAATTTCCCTACAATACAATGATGCCCGCCTGCCATGGCGGTCGTATGTTTGATGCGCAAAAGAAAAGGAGAAGGGGTTGCTTTGAAAAAACTCCTCAATAGATACGGTAAAGGGTTTTTACAGTCGCTTCCGGCGTTTTACTTTCGCTGCCACGCGAAGTGGGTCACGGCGTCCGTGCAGCCTTCTAAGAAGAGACGACCTTCATAATTGAGTTGTTAGAGATTTTTCAAATTCCCTTCTCCAACTCTTCGTGACGGTAATTTAATATATTTTTGATTTTATGCAATCAAAATTTGATGGCTCATTGCGAAAAAAAAATAAATCCCTTATCTTCCGCTTATGAAAAACCAGCTAAACGGAGTTGATTCAAAATGATGTATTCAGTCGGCATAGATTTGACCGATATGGAGCGTATCCGGAAAGACCTCAATCGCTGGGGGGAGAAGTTTATCAGTAAACTCCTGGGAGAAGAGGAGCGTAATCTTTATCGCGGAAGAAGGGATAAAGTAAAATTCGTCGCCGGTCGGTTCGCCGCTAAGGAAGCGGTTATGAAAGCGCTGGGCGCTATGATCAATTCAGGCGTCTATCCCCGAAATATTCAAATATTGAATGACCTTTATGGAAAGCCGTACGTTCATCTCGACGACAACATCAGGGAAAAAATATTCGATATGGAAATAAAGGTTTCCATCACTCATGAACATACTATGGCCGCGGCGGTGGCCGTTTTGACCGGGGACTAAATATGAGCACTAATGTTCTCGAAATTTTCAGAAAATCAAACGCCCTTCTGGAGGGGCACTTCAAACTTTCGTCCGGTAAACACAGCGATATTTATTATGAGAAATTCAACATTTTAAGAAAACCGCGCCTGTGCGAAAAAGTCTGTGTCGAGATGGCCAAGCTTTTCGAGAATGATAATGCCGAACTGGTCGTCGGACCGACCACCGGAGGGATTATCATCGCCTATGAAGTGGCCAAATATCTCGGGCTCGATTCGATTTACGCCGAACCGGCCGAGGGCGGCAAGGGGCGTATATTCAAACGCGGCTTTTCCATCGATGCCGGGACACGCGTGCTTATTGTCGACGATGTCCTGACCACCGGCGGTTCGATATTCGAAGTCATCGATCTGGTCAATAAGTACGATGCTAAAATAATCGGTATCGGTGAGTTTCTGGATCGTTCCGGCGGCAAAGTCAAATTCGATTATCCGTTCAAACCGCTGGCGACCGTCTCGGCCGATGCCTGGGAAGTCAAAGATTGCCCGCTATGCAAAAAAGGTATTCCTCTAACCAAACCGGGCAGCCGCAAGTTCGAAAAGGTGTAGTACAATCCTAAAGTAGGTTGGGATGCCCGAAGGGAAAATATCCCGAAGGGCTTCCGACATTATTCGAATAAGTCGAAACCCGAAGCGGGATTTCGACCTACTTCAAATATGTCTTATAATTTTTTAATTTTCTCTATTATATCCGTCGTCGACCGACCCTTGGCGAGGGTTATGCGTTTGATCTGCCCGCCATACGACCTGACAAAATCGGCCCCGGCAATTTCGGAGACTTTATAATCGGCACCTTTGACCAGTACATCGGGCTTGACCAGTTTTATCAACCGTTCCGGTGTCTCCTCTTCGAACATGACGACGTAGTCAACCGCCCGCAGCGAGGCGAGTATCCGAGCCCGATCTTTACCATCCTGTATCGGTCGCAGATCCGATTTGAATTTCTTAACCGAGCTGTCTTTATTGACACCGACGATGAGCACATCCCCCAGCGCCCGGGCTTTGGTCAGAAAGTCGACGTGGCCATAGTGCAGAATATCGAAAACACCATTGGTGAAGACAATTTTCTTGCCCCGGCGCCGAAGCCCTCTGGTGAGCCTGCCGATAGTATCATCGGTGAAATTCATATAAATATTGTCGGGCATTTTCATATCGCTCCAATAATCATCGAACCTGATGTCCGCAATTATTACCGGCCTTTGCTATACAATATTATGCACTACGGCAATTAAATGCTTACCCATGGTACAGTTTTATCGGAAATATAGGCAAACCATTATAATTTACCAAACAGTTTCACAAAAAAGCGGTGAACCGCGTGAAATCCGCCAACCGGCTCAGCATACATCAAAATACACTTACCGGTGACCGTTTTAATCCCGGCCGCTTCCGCTTTAGTCGCCGGTTTGCTGAAATCCGCCCCTCGCTGAAACCAGAGGTGTTTCATGCCTTTAGCGATGGCATCATCGACAACATTATCGGCCTTGTCCGGTTTAATCGCTATAAATGCCGCGTCGACATTATCCGGCAACGATTTGAGATTGTCGAATGCCTTATCACCTTCAATTATCTCTACCGTCGGATGTACCGGATACAGTTTATATCCTCTTTTTTTCAAATCCCTATAAGCATAATTGCCGAATTTCTTCGCCGACGGCGACGCCCCAACCACCGCGATATGTTTGGAATTAATAAAATTTTGTATTTCCGGTTGCATGGTACAATCAATCCTTTATTCAATCATCGCTTCAATATAAAATTCTTCAAGTAGGGCAGAACCCGAGTTCCGCCGATTTATCGGGGGAACGATGTGGTTCTGCCATCTTTATTTTTGATCTATTCACCATAATCTATACTATCATCTTTCAATATTTCCGGAACTGATTTGCCCCAATCT
>Ga0315550_1002731_pt1 | contig 10742 bp, 8 predicted proteins | sample SalMarSW160190MG_2_FD_203100 | JGI IMG/M metagenome (GOLD analysis project Ga0315550, IMG submission 203100) | Salt marsh sediment microbial communities from the Plum Island Ecosystem LTER, Massachusetts, United States - Salt Marsh Sediment SW1601-90 ... | reverse complement strand
TCATCCTTTAACATTACATTATATTTGGGTCGATATTTCTTTATAAGATTTCCTTCGAGTATTAATGCCTCTTTTTCTGTTGCGGTTTCAATATGGTCTATTGTGTGGGCACCCTTAAGAAGGAGAGATAATTTATAGGGCTGATTACTGCCCTTGCTGAAGTAGGAATAGATACGTTTATTCAAGTTTTTGGCCTTGCCAATATAAAGTATTTTCCCTGGTTTATCCTTAAAGAGATAAACCCCTGATCCTTGAGGAATATTGTTTGGGATATCACTACTCAGCATTGCTAACTCTCATCATTGATCAGCTCAATCATTGAGTGGTAAAATTTTAAGTGGCCTGGCTTTTTGCTGCCCAACTACTCGATGATTTAAGCACAAAGGTTGATTTTACTACAGACATCGGTCTATCATTGTTGATATATACATTATAGTTACTCCTAAGGTTCAAAGTTCAGGCGTGAACCGTGAACCTGACAACCTGCGTAGTTACAAATTATATTATAGTATAATCCTTAAACGTATATGTAACAAAAGATATTTTATTCCTAAAAATAACTTAGATTTTTAAAAGAAATCACGGGAAAAAGAGGGAAGGGGACCTTTTCTTTTTTTTTAAATAAACAAAGTATAATTTATTTTTATTTATTTGAAAGATTAAGAAAAAATAGATAGTAGGTGTGGTCTGCGGCGTAGTAAAACAAATCTAACTCAGGTTCAAAGTTCCAGGTTCACGGTTCACGGTTAGAGAGATAAAATACTGTAGAATCATCAATCTAAAGTATTTGGTTTCGATTTGAAGATAAATGAGGAGTTCATCCGATTCTTGCCATAAGCCACGCCGTATTGCATGGATGTCAACCGTGAACCCTGAACGGTGAACCCGACAACCTTAGTTACAAATAAATAACAAAAAATAGTAGGAGATTTAAAGATGATTTTAAAACCAGAGAAGATAGATAGCCTAAAACCTGAACAATATCGCCTCATTATGAAAAGATCCAGTGAAGACATTGACTCCATCTATAAAGAGGTAAGAAAAATTGTACTGGATGTCAGGGATAATGGTGATCAGGTATCTCTCGATCATTACAAGAAATTTAAACATGGTCTTACGGTAAAGGATCTGGAGGTAACCAAGGAGGACGTTGAAGAGTCTTACCAAAACGTTGATTCAAAGGTAATTGATGCCCTAAAGTTTGCCTCAGAAAATATCGTGAAGTTCCATCGTGCTCAGATGGAGAGAGAGATGTGGATGATTGATATTGCTGATGGCATTTTAGCTGGACGGATGACCACACCATTAGAAAGAGTTGGCGCATATATACCTGGTAGAAGAGCCGCGTACCCAAGTTCTATCTTGATGACAATTTTGCCTGCAAAAGTAGCTGGCGTGAAGGAAATTGTTGCCTGTACCCCTCCTGATGAGGGTATGATCATAAATCCTTCCACTATAGTTGCTGCAGATATAGCTGGCTCAACAAAAATTTATAAGGTCGGTGGACCGTGGGGAATCGCCTCGATGGCCTACGGTACCGCAATTATTCCTAGAGTAGACAAAATAGTTGGCCCTGGAAACAAATATGTTACTGCTGCAAAGATTATGGTATTTGGGCAGGTAGGTATAGACTCCCCTGCTGGACCAAGTGAAGGGATGATTCTTGCTGACAAGACAGGAAATGCAGATCTCATTACAATAGATTTATTATCCCAGTCAGAGCATGATCCAGATGCCGCATCCATTCTTGTGACAACTTCAGATGAACTTGCATTGAAGGTCGCAAATAATATAAACAGAGAACTGCCCACACTTCCTCGGAAGGAAATCATTACCTCATCGCTTACCAAGTATTCCTCCATCCTGATCGCACGGGATATAGAGCAGGCCATCGATTTTGTCAATGAGTATGCGCCGGAACACCTGGAGATACTAACTGAAGAGCCTTTTGTTACACTAAAGAAAATTAAAAATGCAGGCTCTATATTCATGGGGCCATTTTCTCCTATTCCTGTAGGTGATTATGCCTCAGGCACAAATCATGTTCTGCCCACAGGTCAGGCAGCGCGGGTATTTTCAGGTTTATCTGTAGACGATTTTATAAAGAAACCAACCTTTCAGTACCTTAGCAAGGATGGGCTTTCATCGCTAAAAGATACGGTAGTTACCTTAGCTGAAGCAGAAGGCCTTCCTCTTCACGCAAGAACGATCTTAGAGAGATTTAAATAGTTGAAAGTTTAAAGTGAGCTAAAGTTTAAAATGCCTAAAGTTAAGAGGTATGGGTATGTGGGGCAATAATAATTCGCAAGAGAGCTTGAAGAATGGATGAGAAGGCTTGCTGTAGAAATCATTCATTTGTCTTCGAGAATGGCGAGTATTTCTGAAGAAATTCTAATTTGAAACCAAATTATTAAATCCGGTACTTTGATTGGCTCTAATTTTAAGTCGTTCCCTGTGTTTAAATTTTAGGCACTTTAGGCACTTATAACTTTTAGTGCTTTTCCATTGAATTATGGATATTCATGTAATATATGATTAAACCGTTTTATTTATTTCAAAAAATTAAAGGAGGTAGGAGATGGCTATTATAAAAGGGTATGACATGCCTGATGAGCTTTATTATCATGAAGAGCACAGTTGGGCGAGGGTGGAAGGTAACAGGGTTACTGTAGGAATGGATGATATGTTTCAAAAGGAAGCAGGCGATATAGTTTTTGTAGACCTCCCTGAGGAGGAAGACGAGGTTGAGCAGGGAGAGGTTTGCGGTAAGATTCAATCACGAAAGTGGATTGGTAAACTTTGCGCACCTGTCTCCGGAGAAATTGTCGAGATCAATGAGGAATTAGAGGATGATACCAGTTTCATAAATCAGGATCCCTACGGAAAGGGATGGATTTTGGTTATCGAGGCGACTGATGCTGAAAACGAACTCGCTAATCTTATGCATGGGGACTCTCTCCTTCCTTTTATCGACCAAGAGATACAACGGACAGAGGAAGAAAGGGCAAACGCGTAATGTATTCGTGGAGGCTCTTTAAAGATACCATACATCCTGTTTCAACAGCTTTGGGACTATCGATTGATGACACACTCCCCCTATCCTTGTCCCAGCATGACTCTCCGCCCATACTTCACCTTTATATATTTAATCCTTCAGCTATCGTTGGCAAATACCAGGATATAGAGGCCGCGTTACGACTTGATAGGTGTAGGAACAGTGGAGTTGAATATAACCGCAGAAGCACCGGTGGTGGAACAGTGATAATGGGCCCAAAGGTGGTTGCTCTTGGACTTGGCATTGGTATCGACCAGCCTGGTTTAAAAAAAGGAATCGGAGGGATATTTGAATCCCTGAGCGCTGTCTTGATAAAGGCACTGCAGGATCTGGGAGTTAATGCCGGATTCAGGCCTAAGAATGACCTCGAGGTAGACGGGAAAAAAATAGCAGGTCTTTCTGCAGCGCTCGAGACGGAAAAGGCGCTTTTATTTCATGCAAGCCTGCTGGTTGACTTTAATATACCATTAATGCTGGATATTATGAATCAACCACCTTTAAAACTGTACGATAAGGGCTATAACTGCTTCAGCCAAAGGATAACTACCATTACTGAGCAATTAGGCCATGATATCGATATGGAGAGTGTTGTAGAGGCTATAGAAAATGCCTTCAGCCAGAAATTTGGTGCTTCCTTTGAAAAGGATGAACCTGACACATGGGAAAAAAAAAGCATAGAGGATCTTATTACTACGAGGTATACGAACCCCGCTTGGATTTTTTCTCACAAACATCCCCAATCAAAGATGGGCATAGGTGAGTTCAAAACACCTGGAGGCCTTTTGGAGATATACCTATCTCTTGCAGGCAGCACTATTGAGCATATTATTATCACAGGGGATTTTTTTTCCACCACCAAAGACATAAATCTCCTGGAATCATCTCTCAAATGGACATCAGCAAAAAGAGAAAAGATAGAGGAGCACCTCTCTGAGGCCTGGAGAGAGGATATGATTTATGGTGTTACTATCTCAACCTTGACAGAAGCAATTGTAAAGGCCAAGGAAAATCTGGTAAATTTCTAACAATGTCGAAAGGTGCTAACTCAGGCAATAATCAAACGGTGTATACGTTTACCCTTTACCGTTAGTTCACTTGGTTTGGTAACAAAAAAATGGTTACAATGGGAGAAAAACAGAGCCCTGGTTACGCACGGGTAAGCAGTGCAACAGCTATGTCCCTCGGGCTTAGTAAAGGCCGCTTTTATAGAGAGGCTAAAAATAGATGCGCTAATCTTCTTGTTCATTACCCTAAGGGATGTGCAGCCAATTGTGCATACTGTGGCTTGGCGAAAAGAAGAACAGGTGCCTATGACCAGAAAACATTCATTATGGTCCAATGGCCCTTGTTTCCCATGGATGCTATTATTGCAGCCATCAATGATGGCCCTCAATATGTAAGACGGACATGCATTTCCATGATCACCAACGGTAGATGTCGAAGAGATACCATTGCCATGACCAAGCGGCTAAAAAAGGAGACGAGGATTCCGATCTCTATTCTTACAAGCCCAACGGTCTTGAAGATAGATGATCTTAAAGCAATGAAGGAAAGTGGGGCGGATATGATTGGCATAGCTATCGATCTGGCTACTCCAGAGCTTTTTGATCTTTACCGAGGGAAAGGGGTATCAGGACCTCATACGTGGGAGAGATACTGGCAAACCGTTGTGGATGGTATTGAGATATTTGGTATGAGAAATGTTGGAATCCATCTCATGGTGGGCATGGGTGAGACTGAACAGGAAATGGTTTCCATTATGGAAAGAGCATGGAATGTAGGGGCTGTAAACCATCTCTTTTCTTTTTTTGCTGAACCGGGTTCCACATTAGAGAACAGAAAACAGCCACCCTGGCCATCCTATCTCAGGATACAGCTTGCACGATATCTATTAGAAGAAAAGTCAATAAAAGGATCTCACATGATCTTTGATAAAGATGGGCATATTATAGACTTTGGCCTGCCAAAAGATGCCATAAAGGAAATCATCAATTCAGGGAGCCCTTTTATGACTAGTGGTTGCCTTGACGAGGATGGAAAGGTTGCCTGTAACAGACCTTTTGGGAATTGTCTGCCAGATGAAAAACAATGGAATTACCCGTACCCACTGAATGAAGAGGAAACAGACCTCATTCAAAAAAACATATTTGTCTTAAGCCTGGATTAATAAGCCTTAGGTTTATTAACCTTTCTCTCTGTATAATTTTTTTGACACGGCACGCCATTAATGTTACTAAATGAGCGTGAATTTAGTATTGTGGGCCGTTAGCTCAGTCCGGTAGAGCAGCGGACTTTTAATCCGTTGGTCGCGCGTTCGATTCGCGCACGGCCCACTCTCCGCTTTTTTTGCGTCCCCATCGTCTAGCCAGGTCCAGGACATCGGCCTTTCACGCCGACGACACCGGTTCAAATCCGGTTGGGGACGCCAACTCTATTATAACATTAGGAAGTTAGTTGCATGCTAGTTACTCACTTCCTTGGTTCGGAGCCTTTCACGTCCCGCTGAAGCGGGATTCAAATCCGGTTGGGGACGCCATTGTGTCTATTCAAGGGGCTCATCGACTGATCGGTGGATCTTTCTTTTCGGCGTGTAAGGCCGGGCCTTTCTCATCCCGCCAACATCCCGATTCATCGGGATTGGGTACGCCAGTTTGGTTAAATCTTTTTTTATGTTCATTTATACTCTGCCCCTCACTAAATGGGTATAAAAGAATTTTGTTCTTCTCCAATTTAGTTGGTAGAAAAATAATTTACCAAAATAAAACATATTGAAATTAAATGTAATTTCACCATTAACCTTTTTGATTAATTAGGCCACATTGATTTCCCTCTGGGACATATCCCATTTTGTGTCACCTGCAGAGGCTTTGAATATATTGAAAAACCACACAATCCACTTATGCATACTATATTTCATATCAATCTCGCCAGTACTTAGCTCCGTCATCAAAGCTACGCCGATAAGTTGAGCAACACTCGAAATATTATGTTTCCGCATGTCATGTGCGCAAAACAGCAGTTGAAATAATCTGTAGAAGCTATATATCGGTCCAGCAACAGGAACAAAGCCGATAGCTGTACTTATAGCATCTTTAGCAAAGGAGCACCTATCCAATAGTCCAAGATTTTTTCTATTAGCGAGTAACCAATCATAGATTTCGGCGCTTAAATCAGGCTTTGTCTTCTCTCGGAGCTCTTTTTCTAATCTGCTAATACACCCTCGGTCTTGCTTGGAAAGTGTTTGCAAGAAAACAAACGGCAACCATATATTCACAAATCCTGGTTCTGCCAAAAGACTCCCGAAAGATAGCTCCAAGCAATTGTTCCTTTCACAAATTGAAATAAGTTGATCAAACGATTTTGACCGGTTGTAAAGGTTTCCATCGAATATGGTGTTCTCAGAAAAGAGTCCGATTGCCTTTAAAAGAGTAGCACCTCTTTGGTATTCGCGGCTATCGAAGATGCTACCATTAATCTTCTTGCAGATCATTTGTGCTGTTAAGAGCTTTGTAGATAATCGACGAAGATAAGAACGTCTATCCTCTTTGGGAAATAGGCCGCGATTTATTGCCGTCAGATCTCTTTCTGCGGCAATTTGTTCTCTCCTATACGCTTCCTTGTCTAAGGTGTTTCCAATATAAGGAAGCACTCTCTCTTTGGCTGAAATATAATCTAAATAATTTTGGTATCCAGAAAATACTATATTTTCATATCTTTTTGTATCTTGTAATAACCGACTATTCTGAATAGCCGCTAACATTTTTGATATATCAGTATTGGAACATAGGCATCTGTAGTCCTGCAGATGTAAAATCTTCATTTCAAGAAGTAAGGTCAATAAGAAATATTTCAAGAAATCCAAATCAGACTTGGATGCCAATCGTTTGTATCTAAGAAAGTCCTTTCTATCCATTAAGATAGATTTATGCTGCAACAATATGTTGAAAAGAACATTCGGACTGAACAACCAATTTGTAGACGCTTCTGGTGGAAGAACTACATACTGGAATGTGTTTGGCGATACATTTCGCATAATGCGTCTCAGTATCTTTTCATCGAACCTAAGATTATACTGCCTATTTACAGCCTTATAATACGGCAAATTGAAATTGATATTGAAATTATGTAATAAATTTATAACTACTGAGGTTGTCAGGTTCATGGTTTCCCGATAAAATCGGGATTGGTTGCTTTATTTATCACTAGGATGCATTCATCGTTTTCTAACCCCTGGCCCAGACCCGCCTGTCCCAATATAATCGGGACGGGCAGGCGTGCAACTGTGAACTTTGAACGGGAGTAGTAACGTACATGTAGCATTAGAATTGTAAGACACTAAAAGTGAGTTTATGATATGAAATTACTGGATCAGATTTGTGATGTGATTCAGAGAGAAGTATTACTCTATTCCTGCTGAACAGTCGGAGTTAATTGTATGAAACAGTATATATTACTCCACAGAAAATGTCACCCAAAAGATAGGGAAATGAATGTTATTACCTTATGATGGGTAAAGAGGATTATTGAAAAAAAAGAATTCGGGGGAACTTATAGGATTGTGTTGGAACGACCAATCTCATTAGCGGGGATGAAGCGCAGCGGAACCCCTGTATAGTGCAGCGCCTTATTCGATCATTTTGATACCATTGCTACCTTCAGTCCAAATCCAATAAAGACGCACCCGCAGAGCTTGCGTGTGACCGACTGTAGTCTTCGATTTTGCTGAAATGCCAAGGCAAGCTTGAATGAGGCGTGGGTGAGGAAAGAAAGGTATGTAACGCTTATGGTCATGAATACCAGAGTCATGACCGCGTAGGTAGCAACGAGACCATTTTCAGCCGACTTGATGAACACAGGGAAAAACGCCATGAAAAAGAATACTGCCTTTGGATTAAGAAGGGTTATGGAAACTGCCTGTCTGAAGGGCAGGCCGTTGGCCTGCGCGGCATTTGCATCCCTTTTCGGCATTGCGAAGATCGACTGCAAACCCAGGAAGATTAAGTAACCGGCACCAGCGAGCCTGATGACGTGGAACAGGGATGGGTGAGCAAGGAAAAGTGCAGACACGCCAAGCAGGGAGAGCAAGATCAGGCACGCATCGCCGACCATGATGCCAAGCATGGCCATAAGGCCCCCTTGGACACGAGAAGTGGCAGCGGTCTTCGCCACGAACACCGAGCCGGGGCCGGGCGCAAGCACAACGACTATAGAAGCAAGACTAAATCCCGTCCAATCAACACTTATCATTCATTTATCCTTTGGCCGAACATAAGATTATACTGCCTATTTGCAGTGTTATATTTCTGCAAATAAAAATTGCTATTATAATTATTCAATGAATTCAAAATATTTGCCATCAATGCGCGTATTGTTGCAAATGAAAAACACTGAAATAGAGTATGTGATTTGAAACTGCTCGATCAAGTCCAAGATGTGATTCGGAAAAAGTGTTACTCTATTCGCACTGAACAATCGTAGTTAATTGAATGAACCCCTATACATTATTCCACGGAAAATGTCACCCAAAAGAAAAGATAGGGGAGGGGGGAATTCTATTACCGTATGATGAACAAAAAGGGTTATTGAAAAAAGGAATTCGAAGGAACTCATAAGATTGTATTGGAAAGGAAAGTTGGGGGGCAGGGTAGTGAGAAACTGAAAACGTGCCCGAAGCCCTGAAAGTTTGACAAAAGGACACTGTTCACAGGGCAGCACAACCCGTCTGGTTTCTATAAGCGGTTTGTTCTGCTCATTCGTCGGGTTCCAGGCGTTTGCCAAAACTCACCACATCGTCAATTTTGAACCCAATCGTTTTGTAGAATTCGATTACTTCAGCATTCGTACTTCGGACTTGAAGGTTGATTTTTGGGCACCCTAATGCCCGAAGATTGGCCTCTACTTGATCCATCATTCGCTTGGCAATCCCTGTACGCTTATGCTGTGGGTGGACAGCAAGATAATTGATCCAACCTCGATGACCGTCGTATCCGGCCATCACGGTGGCAATGATATGGTCTCCAGAGCAGCCGACAAAGAAAAGATCCGATTGCACCTTGAGTTTTCGCTGTATGTCACGATGGGGATTGTTCCACGGAACCACGAGACCGCAGTCAGTCCATAATTGGACTACGGCTTTCTCATCCGATGGTACAAATGGTCTGATTTTCAGTTTCATAATATACTCGGAGAACGTTCCGGTCACGCGCGGCGGTAAACCGTCGCGTGCACCGACTGTTTAAAAATTATATCTTTCACCATTTCAAACCTATGCACACACCATATCTATCATGGCTAATCAGTGGAATAATTGTCAACTTACCATCTTCTTTCTCTCTGTCCAAAATAGTATAGGTCGCTTCCCATGCCATATACCAACCTAATGCTGCTTGAGAAGCAAAATGGGCATTATCATTTATCCTTGACCAAGCAGTTAAACCAGATACAGCATAAAAAAGATATTTTATAAATGGGTTTTCTTCATTCATATGAGCAATTGTCAAGAATGGGACTGCTCCAATAAATGCATGACCACTCACACCATTACTATCATTAAAGAGCTTCCAGCGTGAAGCGTCTTCAGTTTCACCTGGGCGAGATGCTCCGGTAATTCTTTGCATCGATAGCATTGCAGGCCCCCCTAATACGTAAGCTCTTGCTGAACGCTTACCCCAAGTAGTAATCACTGAAGCCTCTTCATCTGAATTAACATAGTATTCAGTAGAAGCAGCAATCAAAGATAAGGGAATGAAGAAAATCCCTTCACCAAACACTTTCATAACTTTTGCAAACTCATCGGTTTTAGAATTACGTACATGGCTTTGGTACCAAGTCTGATAATTTTCATCAATAGATGTATTGGCCATTACAGCACCTCCGCCAAAAGCAAGACCCAGCCGCATACAATGATTACTGGAATAAAATTGTTGATAATCATTTTTCACAGCATTCCAAATACCTCGTTCTTTATCCTTATCATCTGCACTGGCAGAATTAGAAAAAAAGAGTATTACAATAAATAGCAACCAAATGTTTCGATTTTTTCGAGTGTTTATTTTGAGTGTCCTCAAATGTTTTGATGTCTAACGATGGAGATTGCCTGCCTCTATAGAGCTGAAAGCCCTGAGATTGTCGAAGGGCTGAAGCCCTGAGATTGTCAAAGGGCGCCAGCGGAATACTTAAACCTAACCCTATTTACTGAAATTCACAATAAAGGAGTTTTGTCAAAAAAAGATTTATCCAGCACGTCGAAGCGAAGTTTACCGCGCCTGCCCCGCCTGCCCCGTAGCTCCGGGAGATGGTACTGGGGTAGGTATGAAATATCGTACTGGGGTTAAATCCTCAAAGGCTATTTAACTGGGGCTTGCCCTTCAATGGGTGCCCCTTTACCTATAATCTTTTCCCCTATTCACAAAGTTGATTAAGAAACAACGTTATTGCTATGTCAAGAAATAGGTATGGTGTCCCCTGATTATACAAGCCGGCATTGCTAAATATTTTATTCAGCAATTGGCCCGCCTCCCCATTGCCGACTCATATATCGTGAATACGTTCCGGCTCGACGGCCATTATTAATTTTTTAACCCCTGGAATCGCCTTTACCAATTCAATCAACCTATCCTTCGACTCCAGCGGGTTGATGATACCCGTAAGTCGGACAACACCCGGTTCAGGTACGGTGACATGATAA
>Ga0315550_1002730_pt1 | contig 10744 bp, 10 predicted proteins | sample SalMarSW160190MG_2_FD_203100 | JGI IMG/M metagenome (GOLD analysis project Ga0315550, IMG submission 203100) | Salt marsh sediment microbial communities from the Plum Island Ecosystem LTER, Massachusetts, United States - Salt Marsh Sediment SW1601-90 ... | reverse complement strand
TTTCTTCAAGAAGCAAGGAATAAAAATTGAGAAAAACTAAAATTTGATCCAACCAAACTGGTTGCTAAGAACCGGATGTTTTTGTCACCTGATTTTGCGCAAATATTTTGGTCTGGTTGGGTTCTTGATTTAGAATATTTTTGAAGTCATCGTAGACTTTTTTTCTGTGTCCAATGAATAATATGATTACTTGATTTTTGTTTCTGTTAATTTCATAAATGGCGTGATAATCGTCGACTCTTAGGCTCCAGAGTCAGAGTACTTGAGGCGCTTTCCAGCTTTTTCTGGATGATTTCCTAGTTCTCCCAGTTTTTCTGTTATCCTTGACCTTGACGACCCGAATGAGAAACTGAAGGGCAAGTCTCTTCATCAGCCCTATCAATGTGCAATTCAACTCCTCAACTCAGGAAAAAGTGTAACTAGAGGAGATGAAATGCATTTTGTAAAAGTCAAACCCTTCAATTATCAAGGAAGAAGATTTACCGTTAAACCCACAGAACATGTGGAAAGCCTTAATGAGATCAATGTTGAAGATTATGTGAGGAATCTTAAAACTGCTCTAGATCAACTTTTCAAACCTATGAGCATAATGTTCACGGATGAAAAGACGGCTAAAAGAACTTTATCTGATTTTCCTTCCTATTGATGCTCACGCTGATAGTCAAGAGTTGAGATAAGGCGAGCAAAAAGAAAGAAAAAAATCGCCCGCGGGGACGCAAAAAAGAAATCAAATGAAAAGAAATACAAAGCACCCGCGCACGAAATCTTCGATTTCGGCAAGAAAGGATCAGAAAAAACATCGATTAGGTAACGGTAGAGTTCAATGAAATCGCTAACTAAACTGGGCTTCCATATTGCACCGAGTGAAGAAAACCGAGGTATGGTTCTAGCTTGGCTTTGGTTAGTGCTCTGTGAACTTTCCATGAGAGCATTTCTTAGATTAGGTTGAAGATGATTTGACTTGAGAAAAATATAGAAGCGCGTCTGACAATTACTGAATCAGGAATGGTCTATTTGGCTGGTTTAGTAAATTCATTCAAAAGATTCGCTATTTTACTAATATTTATTGTAATCTTGGGAATAAGCACAATTTACATTTTTGATCTGTTTGTAGCTGCCCCAATTAACCTCCCAATTTTTCTGATACAAACCTTCAGAATTATCCTTATTCTTGGTTTTTGGCTAACAATAATACTGTTTTTACGTCAAACAAAACCATTCATGACCAAGCGAATAGGAAATCAAGCCGCTACAATCCTACAGTTTTCAATGGATGCAATAGCAATCATAATAATGAGTTTTGGAGTGCTACACACGCTTGGCGTGTCTCCAGAAACGTTGCTAACGGGCGCGGGCATCATCTCAATTACGATCGGCTTAATAATATCTACTTTTGTTGGGGATATCTTGGCAGGGGCACTTGTATTCACAACACACCACTTCAAAGTAGACGACAGCGTTATAGTAAACAACATCCCTGGAAAAGTCACAGAAATAACTGCCCTGGTCACAAGAATAAGAACTGATATAGGTCAAATGGACATTCCAAACAGTGCAATAGCATCCGGCACAGTAATAATAACTGCCATCCACAAATACGAGGCAACATTTCAGAGCCGACTCCCATACTCCATAGGAGACAAAGTTGTAACCTCATACAAGAACGAAGAAGGCATAGTTAAGGAGTTGACTCCGCTTCATACCACTATTCTGCTTGACTCTGAAAAAGAAATAAAATTCCTCAACAACAGTATCCTAACAGGCACAGTAGCCATAGCAAAAATAACCCAAACAAAAAAACCGCAGAATCAAACAAAAGAAAAAACTTAACAATAGATCAAAAGCTTAGCACGGGTTATTTCAAATTGTTCTAGGTCTGCAGGACAAGAAAGTACGTGCAGGTCGTCCTTTTTGTCATATGACCCATCGAATCATTTTGTGTTGTTTTATTATCTGTGCACTTTTTATAATACAAAATTTTAAAAATAATTGTGTAGATGATAGTGTGTGGAGTGGCAACGATGGGAAATAATGATGGCCAAGCGATTCTTTTTGAAGGCATAATGATCGGAATTTATGGTAATTGGTTGATTTCACTTATTGAAAAAATTTCGTTTACAACACCGCTAATTGTCGGAGATTATTCATGGACGTGGTTTCAACCGTTTTTAATTATTTTGTCTATGGTGTGTTTGATTTCTCTTATCGCGATAGGAGTATTTGGAGGCAAGCATGAGACACGTTTGGAAGTTATTATCTTTGGTTTAGGACATTTTGCTCCGATTTGCATCTCTTTATACGCTGAAGGTCTTATCCTGAAAGACTTTTTCTTTCTAGGCATTGGTGGACTTCTCTTCATTATGATATATGCTTCCGAATTATTGAGAGTTAGACAGATGGAAAAAACCAAAATGAAAACATAATACATGCGAAAGAGTGGAAAAAGAACTAGATTCCGTTTCTGTTAAACACTTAAATTGTCTATGTTCTAACTTATTATGGGGGTTGAGGTTGAATTTTAAGAAAACATTCTTGATTCCTGTTATGATAGTGCTAATTTTCATTAGCTTATAGACTTACTTTTTTTGGTACCCGGATTTTGTTATGGATCAGCAGATTGAAGAGTTGAAGAAGGAAGGAATCGATGTTGAAATGATAGTTTATGACATATATTACGCGGATATGACAGCCACATCTCCAGAAGTAGTTTTTGCTGAGAAACTAGGTTGGTCTGCTTTCAAGCAAGATGTAATGAAGGTTAAGACAGCTCTTGGTTCAGTCACTGTTTCAGTTGATCGAGAACAAAGGATTTTCGTATTCGCTTGGAACGAAACGACACATTATTATTACCAAGGCACTTAAAAAAAGGCAGGTATACTGTAAACGCGCATTTTTTGGTTTACAGATATTTTTTTGTTTCAAGACAGAATAATATTCCACAAGCAAATGCAATGATTACAGCTGCTATGTTTTCATGATGTAAGAATTGATCGAGTTCAAACCATCCGCCAGCGCCAGTTAGCGCCTGATGAGCTAATATCAACAATCCAGAAAAAAAGAGTAGGATAATCAGTATTCTTTGCTTCAAAGCGATCAACCACAATTAAAGAATAAATTGTGAAAGAAAAAGTTATGCTTAAAATTTTTGTGGGTTGGGTTTGGGGGTTAAAAGTTAATCCCAAATCCACACCCTTAATATGTGACACCTGTATTATATTTATTATTGGAATTCTCTTAGTGAATGTTGGCAAAAAGCCTATTGCGTTTTGTCGTTTATTTTGAGTATTCTGTTAGAAAAAATATGGAAAAAGAAGGAGGGGGGTTAGGATTTGTCTATGTCTGGGGTTCAATTTAAGATGCATCAGCGGCTTATTCATAAATTTAAGAAAGCCGGAGCCATTTCTGAGGAGAAAGCTGTAACATTTTATGAGGCTGACCTAGATTTGCAGGAGCAGTATTGGTTAGGCTATTTTGCTGGAATCTTTCTCGGCAGAATAAAGAAGACTAGAGACCATCGGTATTACATCTAGAATGCACCGCGAACGAAGCAAACGCAATAATTTTGAGAAGGATTAAGCTTTTTATCGTAAAAACTTTGATTCTAATTAGGGATCAAATTTGCTTATTCTAGTGTTGGCTGAGGCTGCTCTTGAGACGGTTCCCGAGGATTTGTGGAGTCACCCCGCTGTCAGGCGCCATTCCAAAAGGCAGAGAAAACCTCCGAAACAGCTTCTCCTTGACAGGTCACTTCACCATTCAGCCATGAGGCGGCTAGACGATAACCTGAAGAGAGGACGCCCAGACATAACACATTTTGCTCTGCTTGAAGCCCTAGGCTCCCCCCTCAACAAGGAAGGATTGCTCAAAGTATACGTTCACACCAACAAAGACTATGCTATCACAGTTGATCCAAGCACTCGGCTACCCAGAAACTACAACCGCTTCATCGGACTCATGGAACAGTTATTCCATCTGGGAAAAGTTCCATCCGAAGGAGAGGCGCTGCTTAAGCTGGAACACAAAACATTACAGCAACTCCTTACCGAAACAGAAGCCGACTACATCCTAGCCTTCAGCAGAAAGGGCAAACAAAAAACCCTTCACGACGCAATCTCAAACCTTAAAGCAAAGCGGAGACCAGCAGTAATTGTCGGCGGCTTTCCCCACAGTCACTTCTCAGAAACTACAGTCCAGTTGGCGGACGAAGTTGTGTGCGTGGACTCGGAGATGCTGGAGGCGTGGACTATGACTTCGAGAGTAATCTACGAGTACGAACGGTCTCTCTCACTGCCTAGAAAGAGGCTCTGCGAAAGTTGATTTGATGCAGTGACTATACATCTTAAGAGCATCGCCTTTCAATATGAAAGCTTGGAAAATACAATAAGATGCCGAGCCTGCAAGGTCCGTAGCCTCAAAAAAAGCGTCAACTCGTTAACAAACAACATTATCATTCAGCTAAACAAGATTAATCGGCTTCTCATGGAGATTGAGAAAGAAATATAGAAACAGCTGTCTCGGATTTTCTTTTCAGCCACTTGCAACATAGAATCTGATCAGGGTCATATTTGGAGCCTAATAACAGTGTATTGTTGAAAAACAGCTTTTTCCTGAAAAACCAAAGGACAACAAAAACTATTTTTGTGAAAATTGAGGTGGTGCGGTCGCCGGGATTTGAACCCGGGATTGCAGGCTTGGAAGGCTTACACCAGATGTCTGTGTCCTACCAGGCTAGACCACAACCGCACATCAAACTAACCGCAATTTAATGCAGTAAACGTCTTTTATGAACTTTATCTCTATTAAATAAACTTTCAAAACTCAGAGTCTCAGAGAGAAGTGCGGTCGCCGGGATTTGAACCCGGGTCGTCAGCGTTCCGCCTTTGTGGGTTGGCAGGCTGATGTCCTTCCAAACTAGACTACAACCGCTCAGGACTGTTTCAAGGTAACTTACAGCATTTATTTCTTTTCTTTGAGATGAAGCTTTCCATATCCTCAGAAGCACTCGATCAAGCGAACATTACAGGTTGCAGCAGAAGTAAACGGATTCTGGTTCCCGCTCGGAACGTCTTTTTCACGTTTTTTCACGGGTTTCCTAAAATAGCATTCACTCAATTACTATTGTACATGTCATGGGAGGGCAAAATCAGGTATTGAACCTCAAAAAAGTGGCGATAATAGTTCTTCTAACTCTTGTTTTGTCAATGACTTTTACAGTTCTCAACCCAGCATTGGCTCTAACAAACGGCGACCAGAAAAAAAAGGCTGAAACACTCCTCAACATTCTCGACAACGACAAAACAAGCATAATCGAGGCTTTCAGTAAACTTGATGCCCAAAACATTACGGTGCCAAACGCTGAAACAAAATATAATGAAGGCCTAGAACACGCTGAAAAAGCTTTCAGACTCATGAATGAAGAAAACTTCAGTGAAGCAAGCATCGAAGCTGTTGAAGCAATGCAGAAATTCGAAGACACCTTAAGAATACTGGAGGATGCCTCGCCGGTAGAACCAACAGAAACAGAAGTAACCGCTGAAGATGCCATCAGTTTGAAGGCTAACATAACTCGAGCCATCGAACATGCCAGAAGGCTAGAAAACCTAACCGCAAAAGCTGCGACAGCAGGATACAACACAGCAGCAATCGAGAAGACACTTTCAGAGGTTAAGCAACATTTGGAAAACGCTACAAGAAAACTGTATACCCTGAACCTAGATGGGGCTACTGAAGAACTCCTCATAGCCAAAACATTACTTGATAAATTAAAGCAACCATTTGACAAATTAACCAATCTTGTGAAGGCATCAAACACTGAGAAGTATCTGGAAGAAGCTGAAATAAGAGTCTCCGCAACCAAAAGAAACATAACACTATCTGCAGCGTTAACACCAGAAATCAAAAAAGACGCAATCACTGCCCTAAACAATTCTGAAACAAACCTAGCAAACGCCAGAGACTCCATAGAAAACAACAACGTTGACGAAGCAATTGAAGAACTTGAAGAAGCCAAAAAATGGGAAGAAGAATCAAACAGAGCCATCACATCAGTAGCCGCAACTCCAACCTCAGTTGCACCCACAGCTGAAAGCCTCACGAGGGCAGAAACCACGGTACCCAAGTAAAGGGTACTCCAACCCTGAATTTATAGTACACAAAAGTTTTAGGTATAAGCTCCACACCTTTTGCAAGAGAAGTGAAAGCCCATTGAATGAAAAACGGGCATCCGCCTATCTGCTATTCACTTTACTTCTTATGTTGACCCTAACTTTTCCCCCATCCTTTTCAGAAGAGACAACGCCAAAAAACCTGTTTTTAACAGTTTATCCTGACGGTTTTGTATTCGTCGACTATACGCTTCTGGTGGACCCGACATTTCCCACACAAAACATCACAGTATTTGGTCAGGTTCTGGAAGACCTTCTGGTCGTAGATAAGGACGGTTTGCCCTTAGACTACTCCATAGGCAACTATACAATCAGCGTTTACAGCCTTGGCACAGACGAAATCAAACTCACATATCTAACCCAAGACCTTACCTCAAAAGAGGGAAGATACTGGACTCTGACGATAGATGCACCAGTAAACACACAGATAATTCTGCCTGTAGAAACCACAATTATCAGTCTGAATCAAGTGCCAGAAATGATAGAAACCCGTGACAATAGAGTGGAACTTCTCATGAATGCAAGCTTAATCGAGGTAACCTATATTATAGGCATCGTTGGAACCGAAGAGCACGCGCAAATAGTGTTAAGTGAAGCTGAAACAACCATCATGGAGATCAAAAACTTAGGCATCAACATCACCGAAGCCGAAACCTCCCTTCAGGAGGCAGAGGACGCTTTCAACCTCGGAAATTACGTGGAAGCTGAAACATTGGGATATGAAGCAAAAAACTTGGCAATTCAGATCAACCAAACAGCAACCCAAGCCCAGTCCAAAATGGATGAAACGGAAGGGGCAATAGCCAACGCCCAAAATGAAGGAAGAATTCTGGGGTTAAATGAAGCCCAAATCCTTCTCGACCAAGCCTACAGCGCATACATCAACGGAAATTATTCAGAAGCAATAAACTTGGCAACTCAAGCAATAACCAAGGCTGAAGAAGCTGAAATTTTTCTGTCTGAAGAAACTGATCCTTTACTCGTTTACGGAATTGTCGGAGCCATTCTCATTCCATCCATCATTATCTTCGGCTTCTTTTTTGTCAGATCAAGAAAGAAACCTAAAGAAGTCGAGATTAAAAAGAAAAAACGGCGAATAGATGCTGAGCGAATATTTCGGGTACACAAGAATTTGATGCCGGAAGAAAAGCAGGCGATCCGATTTCTGGTGGACAACAATGGTGAGGCTTTTGAGGCGGAACTCTATGATTATGTTAAGCTTCCGAGGACAACCACGTGGAGATTGGTTAAACGGCTGGAAGGAATGGGCATCATAAAAATCTCCAAGTTCAGAAGGCAGAATCTAATACGCGTGAAAAGCAAATACGCCATCAAGGAATAATTTCTTTTCTGGAAACTGTCCCGCTTGATCTGAAATTGCTTTTTCATGCTTTTCCATGGGTTTCTTAAAGTTATTCCATGTTCACAATTACAGAGTTGGTTGTGAAAAATGAGGAAGAAAATTGCTATCTCTATGGTTGTGGTGGCGTTGTTGCTCATCGGAATAATGGCAACTTCAGTGTTAGCATCAAATGTAAACTTAGCAAGGAATACAGATGTTTCAAAAGAGTTACTGGCGACTGCAGAATCAGTGACGCCTGAGAGACTTGGTCCTGTAAGGGAAATCTCTCCAGCTTCCGTAATTCCTAACGAAGTTGAAGAACTGCCAGAAATTGATGCTGTTGAGAAACTAGAAGAAATGGATGTTGAGGACCTAGAAGAAAGTGTGCTTGGAACTTACGAAGAAACTGATTCCCGAATATGTCAAAGGACCAGATTCCTGTTGTATACTCATGATGGCAAGCATATCATGTGGGGCTTTGTTGGAAATGGCTATTTCGTGGGCGAAGATAACTTAGGCAAGCGTTGCTGGGGAATATACGGTAAAGGCGTCTTTGCAGGATTCTACGACGGAGAATTCTTCTGGGGCAAGTATCGGTGTGGTAACTGGAAAGCTATAGGTCTCTTTGGAGAAAACTACACGCACGGAAAATACATACTGTTTCCAAAAATAAACCTAGAACCAGCAATAACAGCAGCCCGTCCATAAACCCCATTCACCACCCCCTCTCTTTTTTTCTGAAACAGAATTCGATTACTAAGTTATATGTCAAAAACGAATATTCTTACATGAAAATGGGAAGTGCTGAGATTTGCCTTTAACTCCCCTTCATTATCCTATCGCCTATTTAGTCTACAAGCTTGACAAACGGCTTAGTCTGCCCGGACTGGTTGTAGGCTGCATGTTTCCCGACCTCGAAATACCCTTCATGGTGCTGTTGTTTGGAACTCAAGTTCCCAACCGAATGATTCTGCACAGCCTTCTGGGTTCAGCCACCCTCGGAACATTTCTTGCCTTAATCGTCACGATTCGAGTTTATCCGCCTCTGGTAAGCAGTCTCTTCCATGTTGACAAGAAAAAAATCAAAAGCAAATGTAAGCTCTCCTTTGCCGTGGTTTTATCCGTTCTTGTTGGCAACCTCTCACATGTTCTGTTGGACGTGACAAACCACCCGTATACCCCAGTTTTCTGGCCGTTCCTCCCTGCAACCGCCACACCCAGCCCCATCTACTTCGCTCTTGGAAACCCCCTTGGATCCTTGTGGATGCAGATCATCATGGCAGTTCTTCTTGCGGCATTGATTGTTATTAAACGTGAGAACCTTTTCGAAGAGTTACTTGTCGGCTAAATCATTTTGATATTCTGCCAGCTTTGGAACTTAAACATCCTCTAACAACAGAGTAGGTGGGGGATTGGAGGCTATTCAATGAGTGTTGAGCTTCCAGAAGCCAAGAAGAGAAATATCGGTGTCCCGAATGTGGCGATGTTGTTTCGGTTCATGATGGCAAATGTTACGTGTGCCTACGAGCCTGAATGAATATTCATTTTGGTGAGTGCCACACATGCAAAAATGAATAAATTTATGGTAGCAACATCCTCTGATTGAAAAAGTTTATAAGAACCATCCTATATTGAGGCAAGAGGTTGCCGTATACCGTAATAAGAGTATGTTGAAAAATCGGAGATGAAATAAGATGAATTTGAGAAGACCAAACGCTGATGAGTCAACCGGTACATTCAATCGATCCAAGAACGTTGCTCCCATGTCCGGGATCTGTTCAAGATGCATCGATGGATGTAAGGGCGGTTGCGAAATTTGGTTATCCTCATTCAGAGGCCGTGAGGTACTCTACCCAGGACCCTTCGGAGAAATAACTGCAGGAGCAGACAAAAACTACCCCGTGGACTATTCCCATCTGAACATTCAAGGTTATGCACGGGGTGCAAAAGGCCTTCCTGAAGGAGTCCAAGGAGACCCAGACACAGCCCTTTTCCCTAATGTGGACACCGAAACAGAGTACGGATGGGCTAAAAAGGTCAAGTTACGAATACCCTTGTTCACGGGTGCCTTGGGTTCTACGGAGATCGCTAGGAAGAACTGGGAACATTTTGCGATAGGAGCAGCTATTTCCGGTATCACGCTTGTGTGCGGTGAAAACGTTTGCGGAATTGATCCCGGTCTTGTGTTGAATAGTAAGGGGAAGATTACGAAATCGCCTGAGATGGATCGGCGAATAGCAGTTTATAAGAAATTCTATGAAGGCTATGGGGAGCTCCTTGTTCAGATGAATGTGGAAGATACCCGATTTGGAGTAGCTGAGTACGTGTCATCAAAACATAACTTGGACACAATTGAGCTGAAGTGGGGACAGGGTGCCAAGTGTATTGGTGGAGAAATCAAAGTTGAAAGCTTGGAAAGAGCTGCTGAGCTTAAACGGAGAGGATATGTTGTTTCACCTGATCCTACTCTTCACGAAAACCAAGTGGCGTTTGAAGAAGGGGCAATCAAAGAATTTGAGCGCCACTCTCGATTAGGTTTTGTAACTAAAGAGGCATTCTTGGAGGAAGTTGATCGCCTCCGAAGTTTAGGATTCAAGCGGGTCACCCTAAAAACGGGAGCTTACTCTGCCTTGGAGTTGGCTATGGCACTTCGTTATGGTGCAGAAGCAAAACTGGACTTGCTTACTATTGATGGTGCTTCTGGCGGCACAGGTATGAGTCCTTGGCCAATGATGAACGAGTGGGGAATTCCAACGTTCTATCTTCAGGCTCTCACGTACAAGTTCTGTGAGAAACTTTCAGGAAAGGGCGTAAAGGTTCCTGACATTGCTATGGCTGGCGGTTTCTCAACAGAGGATGGAGTGTTCAAGGCAGTTGCCATGGGCAGTCCCTACGTTAAGGCTGTGTGTATGGGAAGAGGCTTGATGATTCCAGGCATGGTTGGAAAGAACATAGCAAAATGGCTGAAAGAGGACAAATTGCCAAAAACAGTTTCAAAATATGGAAAGGACGTTAAAGAAATATTTGTTGCCTATGCGGAACTTGAGGAAAAGTTTGGTTCAGAGATGAAGAACATACCTTTGGGTGCTGTTGGCCTCTACACTTACTGCCAAAAGTTCAAGGTTGGCTTGCAGCAGTTGATGGCTGGAAGCAGAAACTTCAGACTCTCAACAATATCCCGCAAGGACCTCATGGCATTAACGGAAGAGGCAGCGAAAATCTCCGGAATACCCTACGT
>Ga0315550_1002729_pt1 | contig 10746 bp, 9 predicted proteins | sample SalMarSW160190MG_2_FD_203100 | JGI IMG/M metagenome (GOLD analysis project Ga0315550, IMG submission 203100) | Salt marsh sediment microbial communities from the Plum Island Ecosystem LTER, Massachusetts, United States - Salt Marsh Sediment SW1601-90 ... | reverse complement strand
GCAGGGAGAGCGACAGGACTTTTGCGATCTCCGATACGAATTCGATGAGGCCGACGACGAATTCCACGAGACTCACGACGATGTCCATCGGCTTAAAGCTCCGAACCGCTTTCCAGATGGTTCCGAATTGAAAGAATCTGTTCCAGTGCGCAAAGAAACCAATGGTAATGACGCCGAAGACGTGCGAGGAAATAACGGAGACGAGCGCCATGGCCAAGGTGAGGTTCAGGTCGCTGTTTGCCGGACGGAGGAGCGGGACGAGGGTCATTTCCCCATGGTGCATCTGCCATTGTCCGATGGAGCCTGTTCCCGGCAAAAGACCCATCCAGTTTGAGAGGAGGATAAAAAAGAAGAGCGACGCAATGAGCGGGAAAAAACGCTTCGTTTTTTCACGGCTTCCCGTCACTTGATCAAAAAAACCGAATAACGTTTCAAATAACGCTTCCAGCATGGTCTGAAAGCGCCCCGGAATCTCTCTTATCTTTTTGTTGAACAGAACGGCAAAGATAACGAGTGCCGCCGTAAGAATCGTTGCATTAATATACGCGTTCGTAATGGCGAAGCTTCCTATGTGGAATATCGGTTCTGCAAACAGTGGGACATTCATGTCTGTTTCGTCGTTGTTTTATTCGTACGCTCCATCCGCTTTGCGATGCGCTGAGCTTTTTTCAAAATGATCCGGTAACCGAGTACGATGAGGAGGATGAATCCGATGACGGTAAAGATGAATTTCGTTCCCAGAAATCGATCCGCCATGACTCCTCCGTAAGCAAAGAGCGTTGTGAGGACGAGGATTGTTGCGATGACATCCGCGGTTATTCCCAATGCTTCCCAATGGGATATATCGCTGTCATTGTGATTCGGCTCTTCCATACGGGCGCCGCGAGTATAGCGAAGTTCAATAATCATTTCAAGGGTATCGAATTTTAGAGGATACTGTTTAGTGGAGATTGCAAGTCGCAGTCTACTTGACAGACCGGCATCGTTCTGATCCGCCTCCGTATTCTTATTCTATCCTTATGATGGCTATATCCCATTTGCACGACCGCGACTCCCACCGCTGCGACGTCACCCTGAGCAATCCCTGCATCAAACTCGTTTGGTGTGGAGGTCGAAGGATACTTTTTTAACAACAGAATACTAAAGCAAGGACATAGTGCTTTCGTTACGTGGCGTGAGGTTTCTTCAAAAAGTGGTTCCGGAGGCACGAAAGGGACCCCTCGACTCGTCGCGATGACGTTCCGCTTCTATTTGGAGCCTTTTGGCGCTCCGTCGCTCGGGGTGACGCCGTAGCGGGTGGTCGCGGCATCTCGGATGTATCAGGGGGGCTGGGTCGAGATGTTTGAGTATGAAAAGGGAGAGAATGTCAAAACCCTCTCAAGACAGACATCTTGAGAGGGTAGTGGTCAGGCGAGGAGCTCGAGTTTATTCAAGCGATTCGTGAGAGCTTCGCCGAGCGGAGCAGGAAGACAGTCGACGAGATCCGCTTGAACATAGCGGCCTTTTTTCGACCACGAGGTTGCGTAGATCAGCTTTCGTTCTACGACGATGGGCCACTTGCCGTGCGCGAGCCGCTTAAGGCCCATGTTCGGGTTAAAGGCGATCGGGTATCCGACGCGCTCGAACATCTTCGCGTCGCCCTCTGAGTCGCCGATGGCGAAGGAGCGTGATAGGTCGATGTCATGCTCCTTTGCGATCTGCTGGACGGCTATGTGCTTGCGCCCCATCCAGTGGCTTACATTCCCGCCGGTGTAACGCTGACCATCGTTCGGCAAGTTCGTTCCCAGGACGATTGGGATTCCATGCTTATCAGCGAACGCCCGAGCGGCGATGGTTGGTGACCCGGTCACGATAGCGCACACGTAGCCAAGCTCGCGCGCAGCTTCGTTCAGTTCGCGCGCAAAGACGTGAACGTAATCCCCGCCGTCCACGGCAAGTCGTTGGGAGACGTATTCCACATCCGAGACGCGGACGCCGACCAGACGCTCTTCATCGAAGAAGGTCTGAACCATTTCGTTCACGAAGACATCGAAATCCCCCTGGCGTTTACGGTACGCCACGAGCGCTTCATCCGTCCGGTCGAGTACGACGCGTTCAATCAATCCCGCGTTTGCAAGAGCGACGATCCACGCATGGCTCCACTGCCATCGAACGAATGTTCCATCGAGGTCAAAGAATCCGCCCGGTTTGCTCACGTTGTTCTCCTTCCGAAGGTTCTGTGTGGAACTTAGCAGGAAGAGGATGTATGTCAAGGAAATGTTAAAACCTGCTTCAATAAGAACACCCCGCGTCATTATATGAGCGGGGTGTACGAGTTTTTTGTTGTGCGACACGCAGTGGGCTGCTGATTCAGGGACAATTTATCCCTGATGGTTTTTTTGTGACCTCCATAGCTATCCGCCGCACGGAAAGGATAATTCTATGTGGTTCCAGGCAGCTCACCGTTGAAATGCAGTATACACAAATAAGGCAAATTTGTCAAGGGCGCATGACTTTAATTTAAAAAAATAGAGCTTTATTGAGCGAAATTATCGTAATCTTTAATATAGAGCGGATAAGTAAAAAGCTTGACAAGATTCGAAAAATATGATTTACTTACGTACGTCGTTAACGTCAGGGTACCTCAGCGTGCCGGCGCAGCACGCCAATCATCGTCGGCTTTACCCAACCGACACCTACTACCCCGCTCCGGGCCGAAAGGCAGGATGCGGGGTTTTTCATACTATCACTACTCAACAACAAACGACCGGCCTTAGGGGGACCGGTCGTTCGGAACGTATTCGACGGTGTGCGCGTCAACGTCGATGATGACCATTGAGCCGTACGGAAACTCGCGTGGAATTGAACCGAGCCTCTTAAAATCGTACTCGTTTCCGACGAGCATATAGGCTTCATCGATGAAGGCGAAATGTGCGATGAGCAAGAATACGCCCCACCAGTGATCCGTTGATTCAAGCCTCTGCTTCAACTCAGCATCAAACGGAGTGATGGAAGAATTCATGTACGCCGCCTCGAATACGGGCTTGTCGCCGAGGTCGTGTGATACGCACCGCGCCGTGTCCATGGCGCGTTTTTCCCCCGAGGAGTCAATACAGAGGTCGTTCGTTCCATAACGCCGACGAACCGTATTCGCGATTCGATGAGCCTGCCTCTCTCCCTCGGCGGTCAGTTCTCGGTCAACGAGCTTGCCGTTCACCTGTTCAATGTTCGCTTTCGCGTGGCGTGCAATGCAAAGGATGTGGCGCATTGTACATCTCCCATGTAAAAGGTCCCCCTGTCTTTTCTCAGGATTGCATGAAACGGTCAAGGTTAAAAAATGATGTCGCGTTATTTGTGGTCTCTTGGGCGATTGCAGCCGGGGAAACGTTTCGAAGTTCAGCAATCATATTCGCGACGTATTCGACATACGTCGGTTCGTTCCGATCCCCTCTCTTCGGTGTCGGCGCGAGCCACGGCGCATCGGTCTCGATCATCATGCGGTCAAGCGGCATGCGTTCGATCACGCGGTGCACGTGATCTTCCGGATCATCCGAAGCGCGGGGTTTGAACGTGACGTTTCCCGTAAATGAGAGAAAGAGTCCAATGTCCAAAAGGCGTTCCGCCGTTGTCCAGTTTCCGGAAAAACAATGCATGACGCCGCGCACAGCCGTGCCTTGGAACCGCGCGTCTTGAATCACTTCGATCACGTCGTCAATCGCCTCGCGGCAGTGGATGATAACGGGGAGGTCCAGTTCATCCGCGAGCGCGAGTTGGTCGCGGAATGCGGACTTCTGCAGTTCTCTCGCTTCGTTTTGATCCAGGTTCGGATCAATGTGGTGGTAGTCGAGGCCGATTTCACCGATCGCGACAACGCGCTCGCTTGAACGTGCGATCGCCTCCATGGATTCCAGAGAGTAGGGATTCGGGTCCGTTTCTTCGTATTCGTCCTCATGGAGCGACGTCAGGTTTCCCGGATGGAAGCCCACGGATGCGAAGACATGCAATTCCCGCTCCGCGAGCGCGATCGCGCCTTTGGAGGTCGGCGCATTCGTTCCAACGGTTACGGTCCAAATGTTCTTTTCTCTCATGCGCAAAAGCACCTCGTCGCGGTCTTTATCGTATGCGCCGAAGTGCAGGTGGCTGTGCGTGTCAATGAGAAAAGGCTTCACAGGAGTTTAAGGAAGACGGTTTCGAAAACGCCATTGATAAACGCGACGATTTTCAGATGGGTAATCATTTCCGCGCCCGCTTCCAACGCGGATTGCTTTAGGAGCCAGCTGACGCCGCCGATGATAATAATTCCCTCCAGGAAACCGAACAGTCCTCCGAGGACGCCGTTGATCTGTTTGAGGATCGGCAGTCGCGTAAAAATTTTCAGGATATTTTCCGCCAGCTTGAACAAAAGGCCGACGACGTAATCAACGAGGAGAAAAATGAAGAGGAAGGAGAGCGTAAACGCCCAGTCAACAGGTAGAAAAAGGGAAGCGAAACCGATAAACCATCCGGAAAACGCTTTGGCGGCGATGAATCCTAGAATGGCGCCGATCACGCGCCCCAGCGTTTCGATGGCGCCCGATTTAAAACCGTTCGCAACGAATGCGATGAGGACGATGCCAACGAGAATCTCGAAGAGAAGCATGCTTACAGCGTACTATAGCGACATTTTGTTGGCCAGTTAACTCGTTAACCGGCCAACGGTCTTCGGTGATTAAAGCTTCGGAAAAATAGGTTTCGGTTCCGGGAGTTCGGATCCGGGTTGAAGTCCGCCCCACTCCCTCAATGCTTCGAGCGTCCTCTTTTTCTCCGTTTCGTAATCCTGTCCGATGGCTCCGATGATCTTCTTTGAGACGTCCGGCATCACGGGATCAATCATCCATGCATAGTGGCGCAAAGATTCGAGGAGGGCGTAAAGGATCTCCCCGACCTTCATGGCATCCGTTTTTACGAGTTTGAACGGCTGCGTCTCTTCCACGAACTTATTCGCCTGAACGATTCCGGATGATTTCACTTCTCCCTGAGACCAGACCACCTCGAGCGCTCGGTCTACGCGCGCTCCATCCATATAGCCGTCAAAAGCCTCTTCAATCGATGCGAGTCCGGATGCACCGTCCCATACGCTCCCGTTCGGTGAAGCCCCCGCTTTTATCAAGTCAACCTCCGGAACGCTGTTGTTAAAGTATCTCCTGCTCATCGAAACGGCGCGCTGAACCAGGTTACCGAGCGTATTCGCAAGATCGGACGTATAGCGTTCTTTGAGCCGTTCTTCCGAAAAGTCTCCGTCCTCACCGAACGTAATCTCTCGAAGGAAAAAATAGCGAATGGCATCAATGCCGTACGCGGGCACGAGATCGCGAGGGTCGATAACATTCCCGAGAGACTTTGAAATTTTCTGTCCGTTGATCGTGAAGAAACCGTGAGCGAACACGGTGTGCGGGACTGCACGATCTTTGAGCAAGGAATCCGATTGCGCAGCGCTCATGAGCATGGCCGGCCAGAGCGAGCAGTGAAATTTGATGATGTCCTTCCCCACCACGTGAAGGTCCGCGGGCCACCACTTCTTCACGCGCTCGTCATCCTCGCCGTATCCGACGACGGACAGGTAGTTGATGAGTGCGTCGAACCACACGTAGATGCGCTGGGAATCGTCTCCGGGAACGGGAATGCCGCAGGATATGGTAGTCGCTGCGCGCGAAATGGAGACATCGGACAGGTGATCCGTGACGTAGCGGATGATCTCGTTCCGCCGTGCAACCGGCTTGATGAATTCGGGATCACTCTCGTAGAGCTTAAGGAGAGCATCGCGATAGTTCGAAAGCTTGAAAAAGTAGTTTTCTTCGGATACGTGTTCCGGCTCCTTGTTCGGATGCAGGGGGCATTTGCCGTTTTCAAGATCGGATTCCGAAACGAACTTTTCGCATCCCGTGCAGTACAGTCCTTCGTAGGTTCCCTTGTAGATGTCTCCGGATTCTTTGACGGCGTTCCAGAATCGTTCCACGGCCTTGCGGTGGCGATCCTCTGTCGTGCGAATAAAGCCGTCGTTCGTGATGCCGAGATCCTCCCACGTCCGTTTCCATTCTTCACTCATGCGATCCAGGTACGCGATAACATTCTTTTCGCCGAGCGCCTCCATGGCTTCAATGTTCTTTTGGCTGTTCTCATCCGTGCCCGTGGAAAAGAAAACGTCATCACCCTTCAGGCGATGGTATCTGGCGAGCGCGTCGCACACGAATGTGGAATACGCATGTCCGATGTGCGGCTTGTCGTTTACGTAGTAGATCGGCGTCGTGATGTAGAATTTCATAACAGGTTTACAAGTGAACGCGTTTGCATGCTAACGAGTGACGGGACTTCCGAAATGAAGACACTTGTTAACTTGTAAACGTGTTAACTTGTACACGTATTTCTCGTAGATATCAAGCCTTGGGTCCGACGACAATAGTGAACTCGCCTTTGATACTCCCCTGTTCAAGCGCGTTGATAACGTCGGAAGCTGTTCCGCGCAGGTGCGTCTCGAACTTCTTTGTCAGCTCTCTGCCGACGTAGACCGTACGCTCTCCATCCAACAATGCTCTAAGTTCGTTCAGCGTTTTCATGATCCGGTGCGTTGATTCAAGGAAGATCGTCGGTTCTTTCCGTTCCGCTATTTCTTTGATCGTTGCGGTACGCCGTTTCTTCAGCGGAAGAAATCCGACGTAGGCGAATCGTTCCATGGCGAAACCGCAGGCAGCAATCGCGGCCGTGAGCGCGGAAGGCCCGGGGATGATTTCGATGGGGATGCCCGCCTCGTATGCGCGCTCCGCGAGTTTGCCTCCCGGATCGTTCACGTTCGGCGTTCCCGCGTCGCTCGCATAGGCAACGCGCTTCCCGTTCCGTACATCTCCAATGATCGAATCGAGCTTTGAATCCGTCGCATGCTGGTGAAGACTCAAGAGCTTCTTCCCTTTTATCTCATGATGGTTCAGGAGCTTTGATGTCACTCGCGTATCTTCGCATGCAATGATATCCGCTTCGCTGAGCGTACGAAGAGAACGAAGGCTTACGTCTTCCAAATTGCCGATAGGCGTAGAAACGATGGATAGCATTCCGGTCATAGAAGTACATTCGAAATCATTTTCTTCGGCCTCGGAGCATCTCGGCGAGCTCTTTGAACCAGTCTCCGCACATCGGAAGTTTTCCCGCGCGCTCGATCGCACGGTCCGTGAGCTGATCGGCCAACGTTTCGACGTATTCCAGCGAGCCGGTACTGCGGATGATTTTTCTCAGTTCATCCAACTCTTTTTTCGTCGCTTTCGGATTTCCGAAGGTCCGTTCCCATACGATCTTCGACTGCGTCGTTGGAAGCCTCCGCACCGCTTCCCATGCGAGCAGGGTGATCTTTCCTTCCTTGAGATCCGCATCAATGCTTTTACCCGTCTTTTTCGGATTTCCGAACGTACTGATGATGTCATCCTGAATCTGAAACGCAAGGCCCAGCGGCTCCGTTGCATCCAGGACGATCCGTTCGGAGATTTTGTAATCCGCCAATGCGTAGCCCATGAGCATGGGCCTCCCGATCGAATACCGTCCGCTCTTAAGCGCAAGGACGTCCATCAACTGTTTACGCGATACGCCGTACGGAAGGGATGAGATCGTCACATCGAGCGTCTGTCCGAGAATGACTTCTTCTTTGAGCTTGCCCCAGGCCGCATACAATTTTTCCTTTGCCGTTTCCGAACATGCGATGTGATCGAGTGCGATGTCCGACCATGTAACGAGCAGATCGCCCGCGAGGATGGCACTGGATAATCCGTAGTGCTCCGCGGAACCCTTCCAGCGTTTTTTATGATGCTCGGATTCATAGAGCTTATGAATCGTCGGCTTGCCGCGGCGTTCATCCGAACGGTCCATGATATCGTCGTGAACGAGAGCGAAATCATGGAAGAGTTCGAGGGCGATGCCCGCGTCATCGGAAATGTTTTCGGGAATTCCAAAACAGCTTGATGTTTTATATGCGAGGTACGGACGCATGCGCTTACCGGGAGAAAGCGCGAGTTTCGCAACGGTACGCATGAGCTTTTTTGCGTCTCGCGTGCGCACACTCGCGTGTTCGAGGCGATCGAGCGTAAAGTTCTCCAGCGCTGTTTGAAAACGCTTCCTGAAACGTACCAAGTCCTGTTTTATCGAATCATTCATACGTTAATTATCCCGCGCTTCTTCCAGCATAACCACACGAGGATAAGAATTCCAAGCATGAACGAAAAGGGAAGCTGCTGCGTTCCGGACAGTACGGTGAAGAACGAGAGGAGGAGCATCACGCTCGTCACGATGAGTCCGGATGAACGGCGTTCCGTTTTATATCCGTTGATCCGAACGATGATGATGGATGTGACGATGAACGTCGTAATGAAGAAACCGAGGAAGTGCTGGAATGGAACATCGTACATGCCGCTCCCGACGGCGAACTGTTTGAGTCCCGCGGCAACGACGGCCGGCTCAATGACAAAGTCCATCAACGTCGCGAGTACGGCCGCATCAAACGCCCATGTGAATAGTGAGGCGCTGATGCTCTGTTTGGATTTTTTTTGGCGGCGTGTCAACGGGAGTGCCGCGGCGATGAGAGCGATCCAGATGATCGGAACCGTCCACGGCACGATGCTGTTCAATTCATACCCGAGAAGGTTCGTATACTGAAATAATCCGAACGGCCATCCGTAATAGAAACCGAGGAGGAGGACGAGCGTGATGATGACGTACGGTACGATAAAAACGAAAAGGACATCTTTCCACGCATACATCGTTCTCCACGTGTCGATGAGAATGACGGCTAATAGTACGGCGGCAAGCGTCCCTCCGTAAAAGAAGCGGTTCTCCCCTGTTTTAATGAGCACGATAATAGTGCTTACGGCCATGAGGATCGCGAGCAGGCCGACGGCCGCATGGCGAAATGATGCGTATTTCATGGGAATATAATAGCAGATTTACGCCTTAATGATCTATGAGACCGGTAATCTTGACATCATACATTGTTCATGAGAATCTAACGATTAGCAGTCTCGGCACATGAGTGCTAATCTAGGTTCGTAAGCAATTAGGTACGTGGGTACACATCCTGATCGTTCGTAATAGATTTGAATATTGAAGTACTTACGAACCTAATTACCTACGGACCTAATCACCTAGGAACCTGACTATGCAGCCAAACCCACAGCAATTTACGACAAAGTCTCAAGAAGCGATTCAGCTCGCCCACGGGATAGCGACGACGAACGGCCAGCAAGCCGTTGATACGATCCATCTCCTCTCCGCTCTGCTGGAACAGGAGGACGGTGTTGTTTTATCCGTTCTCAAAAAGCTGCAAACGGATATCAGCGCCATGAAAGGCCAGGCGGAGCAATATCTCAAACAGATGCCGAAGGTACGGACGGATGAGGGAGGGATCGGACAAATATTTCTCTCTCAGCAGCTCTCGCGCGTGTTCGTAAGTTCGGAGAAGGCCGCAAGCGATTTTAAGGACGAATACATTTCTACGGAACACCTGCTCCTCGCTCTTGCGGATTCTCAGGATGTGACGGGATCGCTCCTGAACCATTTCGGCGTCACGACGGATGCGATCTTGAAAGCGCTCAAAGACGTTCGGGGCGCAACGAAGGTTGATTCACCGGAGCCGGAGGCGAAGTACCAGGCGCTCGAAAAGTACACGCGCAACCTTACGAATCTCGCGAAGAAAGAGAAGCTTGATCCGGTCATCGGTCGCGATGATGAGATTCGACGCGTCATTCAAGTCTTGAGCCGCCGTACCAAGAATAACCCGGTACTCATCGGTGAAGCCGGAACCGGCAAGACGGCCATCGTCGAAGGACTCGCGCAGCGCATCGTGGACGGCGACGTTCCCGAGACGCTCAAAGAGCGCGAGATCGTCGCATTGGATGTCGGGTCGCTCGTCGCCGGAACCAAGTTTCGCGGTGAATTCGAAGAGCGCCTCAAGGCGGTTATCAAGGAAATTGAAGGATCAAACGGGAAGCTCATCATGTTCATCGACGAACTTCATACGCTCGTCGGCGCGGGTGCGTCCGGCGAAGGATCATCTCTCGATGCGTCAAACATGCTGAAGCCCGCTCTGGCCAGAGGAGAGCTCCATACGATCGGCGCGACAACTCTTAAGGAGTACCAGAAGTACATCGAAAAAGATTCGGCGCTCGAACGCCGCTTCCAGCCGGTATACGTGAACGAACCGTCCATCGAAGATACGATCGCCATCCTCAGAGGAATCAAGGACCGATACGAAACGCATCACGGCATTCGCATTACGGACAATGCCATCGTCGCGGCGGCGGAATTGTCCTCTCGCTACATTACGGACCGATTCCTTCCGGACAAGGCCGTTGACCTCATTGACGAGGCGGCTTCCGCACTCAGGATGCAGGTTGAGTCACAGCCTGAGGAGCTTGATAAGCTAAAGCGTGAAATAACGAAGCTGGAAATCGAAAAGCGAGCGCTCTCAAAAGAAGATGACAAGGAATCGAAGGAGCGTCTCAAGGAAATTGATAAGCATCTCGCGGAGGTATCGGAACGCGCGCATCAGCTTGAACTTTCATGGTCCGCCGAAAAAGAGGTCGTAGGCGAAAATGCGAATTTTAAGAAAGAAATCGAATCGCTGAAAAGCAAGGCGGAGATTGCGGAACGCCGGGGAGACCTCGAAGAGGCTTCCGAGCTTCGCTACGGCAAGCTCCCGGGCATCGTAAACAATCTTGAGGAAGGTGAAAAGAAACTCAAGAAGCTCCAAGGGAA
>Ga0315550_1002728_pt1 | contig 10748 bp, 6 predicted proteins | sample SalMarSW160190MG_2_FD_203100 | JGI IMG/M metagenome (GOLD analysis project Ga0315550, IMG submission 203100) | Salt marsh sediment microbial communities from the Plum Island Ecosystem LTER, Massachusetts, United States - Salt Marsh Sediment SW1601-90 ... | reverse complement strand
CACAGCAGCGACGCGAGCTGCGAGGTGTGCTCGAGGATGACGTGAGCGCCTGCCCGTTCCAGCTCTTTTCGTTCGCCAAAACCGCACAACACGGCCACCGCCTGCGCGCCGGCCCGTCGCCCCGATTTGGCGTCTACCGTCGTATCCCCCACCATCACGCAGCGCTCGACGGGCACACCCAGTTGCCTGGCCGCATATCGCACGGGAGCCGGGTGCGGCTTGAGGCGCCAGGTGCTTTCGCTGGTAACCAACGTTGCGAACAACTCGTGCAGGTTGTACTGATCGAGAAATACTTTGGTGTCGCCCCGGTCTCGCGTGGTGACCACCGCCAGTTTGTAACGTTCCCCCACGGTGGAAAGCATGGCTTCCACGCCTGGAATGATGCCAAAGTTCTCCCGTGTGCGCAGACCCCGCCACTCATGCAGCCGGTCGGAGAGCCCTCTCAACGGCGCGTCCAGGCCGAACACGTCCAGGAGGGTGATAAAGGCGTTGCCGGGTGTCTCGGCGGCCATCACGAGGCGGCGGGCGGCCCTTGGCGGATCGGGCCAGCGCAGCCTTTGCAGCCGGTGTGCCAATCGCTCAACCGCCTGGTCGTCGGTGTCCATCAGCGTGCCGTCCAGGTCGAACAGGACGGCTTCCACTGCGTCTTTGTCGAACGCGGCCCTCTCCGTCATCGACATAATAGTATCACGACGCGGCGGGGATGTCAAAGGCTCTATCTTGATGGCGAGGAGGAATCATTGCGCGCCGTGTTGCTGTATCCAGCGGCGCATCAGCGGGACGGCCAGGCGAAAGCCGTCGCCCGCCCTGACGACGAGGTCGTGGCGCAGCGCGGCTGCGACGACGACCTCGGCCTCGCCGGGCGGCAGGCCCGCCTCCCGGATCAGGTCGGCGCGCGGGAGGGGTTGATCGTCTTCGTGGGCGGCCAGGGCCACCAGCAGCGGATGCTCGTCCGGCCCGGCCTCACTCCACACGCCGCTAAAGTAGTAATCGGCCTGGAGGAAGAAATCGTGGTAGAAATCGGGGGTGAGCAGCGCCTCCAGATCGGCGGGGGTGAGGATGCGCGGGGTCTCCTCCCCCTCTTTCAGGAAGCGGTCGTTCCAGCGGTTGACCAGCTCCCAGCACAGCCGCTGCAGGAGGTAGGGCTGGCCATTGGTGAGGCGGTACAGCTCCTCGGCCAGCGCGAGTTCGTACTCTAGCGCAAAATCGTCCGCCGGCTGGCGGATGAGGTGCAGCGCGGTCTCCTGCGTGAGGAAGGAGACCCGCACCGGCTCGGCGCTGCCGAAAAAGACGGCCTTGTAGTGGCGCAGTTCGTCCTCCAGCGCCTGGCGCCCGGCAAAGAGCAGCCCCAGCCAGCGGTGCCTCTGGGCGGCGCTGCGCAGGTAGCGCAAAAAGGCCGGGTCGAAATCGCCCGTTTCGAGCTTTTCCTCGGCGATCTCGTACTCGTCGATGGCCAGGGTGAGCCGCCGCCCGGCCATCTGCGGGGCCAGCCGCTCCAGCAGCGCGTTGAGCGCCAATCGGGCCGCGCCGGCGCTGGCATAGTCGCCTGTGCCCGGCGCGGGACCGGCGGCCAGGCCCGCCTCCCGCGCGGCGGCGTGAATCGCGCGGGCAAAGCCGAGCAGGAGCTGGCCGGTGTGGTCGGCCAGCGCCAAATCCTGCATGTCGGTGCAGGCGATGAGCGTCTCTGGACTGCGGTGGAGGTGGAGGTGGAGGTGGTGGATGATGGAGGTCTTGCCCATGCGGCGGTGGCCGTAGAGGATGATGGGCGGCAGGGGGGCCTCGGCGTTGGCGGCCCACAGCCGCTCCAGCCGGGCCAATATGCCCTCCCGGCCGGCAAAGGTGCTCTCGACCGGCAGGCCGCTGTAGCCCTCGTAGGGGTTATCGACCGGCTGGCGCAGCACCTCGGCGCCGATCCGCCCGCCGGCGTGGGCCAAAACGTCGCGCCACTGCTCGGCGACCTGCTTGACGATGGCACGCTCGGGCTGGGAGCAGGTCTCGTCCGCGTCCGCCAGCAGCTCGGTGAGCGCCGCGAGCGCGCGGCCTATCGAGGACGACCGCATCAGGGGCGAGACGGCGTGGATGGCCAAATCCGCCTCCTGGGCCACCTCCCGCAGGCGGCGCAGGGTGTGCACGGCGGCGGGCCGCAGGATTGGCTCGGGCAGTCCGGCCAGGCCGGAGGTGGCGCCCAGCCAGCGGCCTACGGCGGCGGCGTCCTCGGCCTCCAGCGCCGATGCCAGGGAGGCGGCGATAAAGTGCAGCTCCTCGCCGCCCGGCAGGTGCCGCACGACGGCGAAGGCCTCGGCTGCTGCGGATGGGTCTTTCCGGTGCAGGAGCCAGAATCCGGCGCAGGCGGCCTGGGCGGGGGTATCGAGGCGCGGTTCTGTGGAGAATCGCTCTTGCCAGCGGTGGCGGGTACGGCCCGGTACGATGAAAAAGGCATCAATTGCCGCGGACCACAGCGCGTTGCGCAGCGAGGCGGAACAAAAGCGTACCAGGTCCCAATCGAAGGGGGCGTCCGCCAACTCACCCGTGGCGGCCAGCAGTCGTTCCAGCGAGGCTTGTGCCAGCATCCCATTGACTGCCCGCACGACGGGGATGAACTGCATCGTATAGGCCAGCAGCTGGTTGGCATTATGTAGCCCGCTGACCCAGTCCCGCGTTAGCCAGGCTTCCAGCCGCTCCTGCACGCCCGGCAGCGGCAGGGAGACGACGTGGCTGACGCGCTGCCCCCCCCCCGAAACCAAGCCCAGGCGGTGGGCAGGGCCAGGACGAGATAGTCGGGCAGCCGTGGGGTGCATACGCCGAACGCCACGCCGACCGCCACGCCGAACGCCACGCCGAACGCCACGCCGAACGCCACGCCTAACGCCACGCCGAACGCCACGCCTAACGCCACGCCGCCCGCCACGTAGAGCCAATTCACGGACACGCCCAGCCCTTGCAGCCCGGCGGCCAGGAGCGGGGGCACCAAGACGACCAGGATCAACCCCTGGAAAACGAGGTTTCGCTGTACCCGGTCCTGGCGCAGCGCAGGCAGCAGGTCGCGGCCCGTGGCTTTGCGGTGCTCGGGATCAGCAAAGGTCTCCACGTACCAGCGCAGCGCCTGTGGAAAGAAAAAGCACCAGTAGAGCAGGCGCGCGTAATCGAGCGGGTTCCAAATCTGCAGGGGGCGTTTGAGCTTGGGGGCCAGGTCCAGGCGGGGAATGCTGTAGGACAAGATGGCATCTTGTCCTACGGCCGGACGCCGACGCCGTTTCCTCGCGCTCACGGCAGTGCCTCCATGTCCAGGTCGTAGCAGGCGCGCCAGTCGTAGGCCGGGTCGTGCAGCGCTTCGTAGCGGTGGTGGGCGGCGCGCTGCAAGTGGTAAGGATGGCAGGCAGAGAGGGCGAGCAGTTCGTCGCAGGTGGGTGCATCAAAGTGCAGCGCGTCGGGCGCCCAGGGGTGGACCAGCAAGCGCCGCGCCTCCGCTTCCGTAAAAGGACCGAGCCGCTGCGGGCCGAGAAAGTCGTAGGGCCAGGAGCCTTTGCCGGGGTTGGGAAAGATGTCTTTGGGCAGGTCCCGGCTGGCCGTCACCAATCGCAGCCCGCGCTCCTGCTGGCACAGCGCCCGGCATCCGCGCAGGTGCTCCAGGCCGAAGCCGCGCTCCGGGGCCAGGTCGAACTCGTCCAACAGCAGCACGGCGCGGCGGCCGTGGACGGCGCGCTTCAGGTCCTCCTTGGTCTCGCCGTCCCCGCCCAGCCGCCGGACCGCCTTGGCCAGCAGCCCGCGGGCGTCCTCGAAATCCTGGAAATCCCAAAAGACGACCACCTGGTCCGGCTCTCGGCGCAGCAGGCCGGCCAGGCGGTGCAGCAGCGACGACTTGCCGATCTTGCGCTCCCCCACCAGGGCGACGGAGCCACCCGCCAGCACGCGCAGCAGCCGCTCCAGCACGCGCTCGCGCCCGACGAAGCGGGTAGGGCCGTGGATGGCAACGGTGTCGGTGAAGGGGTTGGGCGTGCGCGGCGGCGTGTCCGTTTCTGCCTTTGTGCAAAATTCAGCGCGCCAGGCCGGGCCGAAAAAGTCTTCCACCAGGTCAGGCTTGTCCTTGAGCTTGCCGGAGATGTCCTCCGCGTCCCACAGGTCTACGTTCTCCAGGTCGGCCACCACGCTGCGCAGGTCGGCGTTGGCCTCCAGCGAGATCTGGACGACGTACCGGTCGGCCTCGAACTCGAACCGGCCTACGATCTGGCGCAGGTCGCCCGCCGTCATCCTTTGCCAGCGCTTGCACTGGTAGCACCAGCGCTCGGTCCCTCCGTCGTCGGTGCGGCGGTGGGCCAGGATGTCGATGCCGGCCTGGTAGTCGCCGCGCACGCCATAGCGGTGGCAGTCTCGCACGTCGCCGTCGCTGGCGACCAGGCGCGTGCACAAGCGCTCGAAATTCTCCCAGGAGAGTTGGTCGAAGGGCAGCGTCTGAGGCCGTGACTGCACCGGCGGTGCGACGCCGTCACGGGTCGGGGCGCTATCGAGCAGATCGGTCAGGTCGGCGGTGTGTTTTTTGGGCACAAGTCCCTCGCTTTCGTACGATCAGCCGGTTACCGCAGATAGTTTAGTCGATTTGGTGGGGGTCGTCAAGTTTGCATTTGGCAGCGTAGGACAAGATGGCATCTTGTCCTACCATACCGGTTGCGATGAGGAAAGCGCTACGTTCCCTCCGCCAACTCGGTGAGGCGGTGGAGCAGTGGCTGGAGCGTGGGAAACAGAGGGCGATAGACTTGATTGTAGAGTTGGTCGTAGATGGCCTGCGTCCCTGGGGCGGGCTCGAAGCGTCCGGCGGTGCCCGTCATCGTGCTGGCGGCGGTGACCGCGTTGGGATACCACTGTGCCGCCACGGCGGCGAGAACGCCTGCGCCCAGGCAGGTGGCCTCGGCGGTGGCGGCGCGCACCACGGGCACGCCCGTGACGTCGGCCACGATCTGGCACCACAGATCGCTGCGACTGCCGCCGCCCAGCGCGACGTATTCCTTGATCTCCTGGCCCGTGGCGGCCGCCAGCCCATCGCCCAGCAGCCGCTGCTCGAAGGCGATCCCCTCCAGGATGGCGCGGTAAAAGTGGGCCCGCCCATGCGCGCCCGTCCACCCGATGGTGATGCCGGAGGCCGCCGGGTCCCAGTAGGGGGTCATGGCGTGGTTCCAGTAGGGCACCACGACCAGCCCCAGCGAGCCTGGGGGCACGTCGGCTGCGGCGGTTTCCAGTGTGTCCTCAGGAGCAACTGAGCCAGAGTCGCCCAAATCGCCCGCGAACTGGTCCACGAACCAACTCACCGTGAACGCGCCGCCCTGGATCACCGTTTCCAAAAAGTACTTGCCCGCGATTGGCGCGTAGAGGGTGCGAAAGGCCGGTTCGGTGAAATAGTCGGCGCTGACCACGCCGCTGACTACAGCGGTGCCCAGGTTGAGGGAGGCGCGCCCGCCGCCGATGGCGTTGGCGCCCAGGCCGGCGCATTGGCCATCTCCCGCCCCGGCGACGACCTTTAGCCCAGCGGGCAGGCCGGTGGCGGCGGCTGCCCGATCGTCCACAAAGCCGATTACGCGCCCGGGCAGGATCAGCTTTGGGAACTGGTCGGGACTCAAGCCCACTTCAGCGATTAATCTGACCGCCCAGGCGTCGGCCTGCATGTCCACCAACCCCATCGGGTCGGCGGAGGCGATGCTGGTGCGAAACGCGCCCGTCAGCCGGTGGACGAGAAAGGCGTGGGCGTCGAGGAACTTGTAGGTGCGGGCCACCAACTCCGGCTCGTGCTCCATCAGCCAGGCGATCTTGGTCACGGAGGGGTTGGTGGTGAGTGGCTTGCCCGTGATCTGGTGGAAACGGTGCCGGCCGATGCGCTCCTCCAGAAAAGTCACCTGGGGACGGCTGCGCTCGTCGAGCCAGAGAATGGCGTTGCGCAGTGGGCGGCCTTTTTTATCCACTGGGACAAAGCTCTCGCGCTGGTGGGTGATGCAGAGAGCGTCCACCTGGGTCGCGTCGGTCTGGGATAGCAGTGCCCGCAGCGCGGCGCACAGGCCGTCCCACCACTGCTCAGCATCCTGCTCGTACCAGTTGGGCCTGGGCTGTAGGAGGGGGTAGGTCGCCCGGCCCTCGGTCACTGCCCGACCCTCGTGATCCCAGGCGATGGCCTTGCAAGCGGTGGTGCTAGAATCGACGCCGATGACGATCCGTTCCATCTATCCCTCGCGGGTGAACAGCGCCACGCTCTCGGTGTGATAGGTCTGCGGAAACACGTCCACCGGTCGCACCTCGGCCAGGCGGTAGCCGGCGGCGACCAGACGCTTGGCATCGCGGGCCAGCGTGGCCGGGTCGCAGGAGACGTAGACCAGGCGGGCGGGCGCGTGCTCGATCAGCGCGTCGAGGGCGAAGCGATCGATACCGGCGCGGGGCGGGTCGACCACGGCGGCGTCGATGGGTATATCCAGGTCGGGCAGCGCTGCCTCGACCGGCCCCTCGACGACGTCCACGTTGTCGAACTCGGCGGTGTTCTCCAGTAGGTCGTCTACGGCGGCGGGAGAGGATTCGATGCCGACGACGAGGGCCGACCGCTGGGCCAGGTGCGCGGTGAACAGGCCCACACCGCAGTAGGCGTCCAGCACCGTCTCGTTCCCTCGTAGGTCGAGGTACTCGGTCACCAGCCGCACCAGGTGGCCGGCCTGGGGCGTGTTGACCTGGAAGAAGGACGGCGCGGAGATGCGGTAGGCGCGGCCGGCGACGATTTCGGTGACGTGGTTGAAGCCGATGAGGTTGGCGTGCACGCCATCGGAAAGGAGCAGCACACAGGAGACGGGCAGGTCGCTCTCCAGGGCGGGGGGCAGGTCGTCGTTCATCTCAAAGATCAGCATGCGGTCGCCGGTCTGGGTGCCTGCGCGCAGGGACAGACGCTTCAGCCCTTCGATCTCCAGGTCGAGGTTTGCGTAGAGATCAGACAGGAGCGGGTGAAGGATCAGGCACTCGTCTATTGCAATCGTGCGGCTGCTGGCCGCGGCCTGAAAGCCCAGCCCGCCGTCGCTTGCCGGATGGAACTGGGCATGATTGCGGTAGGTCCACCCGGTAGGATCGGGGATGATGGGATGCACGATGGGGTCGGCGATCTTGCCGATGCGCGCGAGCTGGTCGGCCACGATCTCGGTCTTGAAGCGCAGTTGAGCCTCGTAATCGGCGTGCTGCCACTGGCAGCCCCCACAACCATCGATACCAAAGTAGGGACAGGGCGGCTCCACGCGGTCGGGCGAGGGGGTCAGCACCTCGACCGGGCGGGCGAAGGCGTAACGGCCCTTGTCCTCGGTGATCTCGACGCGGGCGGTCTCGCCCGGCAGAGTGTATGGGACAAAGATAGCGCGTCCCTCGTGCCGTCCCAGCGCCGCGCCGCCGTGGGTGATGGTGGTGAGTTGGAGTTCGAAGGTAGCCATCACCGATTATTGTATCTCAAACCGGTGAGACGCCAAGTGCTCTGCGGTTCCCTCAATCGCCTTCCCCGCGCCGGATCAAGGGCAGGTAGCAGATCTCACCGATCTGGATATTGGTCGTTCCCACCTGACTTCCCGCCGTGGCGGTGACAGTGGCGCTGCCGGGCGTCAGGCTCGCCGTGAAGGTGGTCGTGGCCACGCCACCGGTCGTGGTGGCGGTGACGGGCACGACGGCGCCCAGTGATGTGGTGAAGGTGACCACGGTGCCGTCTTCTACAGCGTTGTCGTGAACGTCGACCACGGTCGCCGTGAGGATGATGGTGGAGGTCCCATCGGCGGGCAGGGTGGTGGAACTGGCTTCCAACGCGACCTGGTGCGGTGGCAGGGAGGTGAACGTGACCTGGATCGTGCCGCTCACTTCCTCGACGGCGGCGGTGACGGTCGCCTGCCCGGCGGTGGTGCCGGCGGTGAGCGTTCCTGTGGTCACGCCGCCGGTCGTGGTGGCGGTGACGGGGGCGAGGTCGCCCAGGGAGGTGGTGAAGGTGACCACGGTGCCGTCTTCCACGGCGTTGTCGTGAACGTCGACCACGGTCGCCGTGAGGGTGGCGGTGGAGACGCCATCGGCGGGCAGGGCCGTGGGACTTGCTTCCAACGTGACCTGGTGGGGTGGCAGGGAGGTGAACGTGACTTGGATCGTGCCGCTCACTCCTTCGGCGGCGGCGGTGACGGTCGCCTGTCCGGCGGTGGTGCCGGCGGTGAGCGTCCCTGTGGTCACGCCGCCGGTCGTGGTGGCGGTGACGGAGGCGACGGCGCCCAGTGATGTGGTGAAGGTGACCACGGTGTCATCCTGTACAGGGAGTCCATAGATATCGCTGACGGTTGCTGTGACGTCGGATTCAGAGCCTCCGTCGGCGGGCAGGGAGGTAGGATTCGCTTCCAATGTGATGTGATGGGGCTCCTGCGGCGTGGCAGGTCCCAACGTCCACTGGGAGAGTGCCGTGATGTTGGTCCCCGTGATCATCCAGGCGGCGGTGTTGTTGTCCGTGAGGTTGAGAGGGTGCACGGTCCAGGGGCTGGTGGGGTTGTCACGGTGGTAGATCGCCTCGACGGCAGGAGAGGGGGAATGGAGCAACAGTGGCATGGTGAGAAACTCTTCAAATATGTCGTCCAGATGATCGGGCGTGGGGGCCCAGTAGTGGGTCCCGCCGGTCAGGTCGGCCACGGCCTGCATGATTTCCATGTCGGCGGAGTAGCCCAGGCTGATGGTGTGGATGACGATGCCGTTGGCGCGCGCCTGCAGGGCGTAATAGATCACACAGTCCTTGGCCCTGTCCTCTTGGGAGTCGCTCCAGGAGGTTGGAGGCCACAACGAGGGATCGTCGTCGCAGTAGTCGTTAGGAATCACGTTGACCACGCCGTCGGTCATCAATATCATGGTGTGAGCTGCCTCCGGTCGGCCATAATGTCCCGACTCTGCACTCAACACATTGATGCCATCTATCACCCCGGCGGCCATGTTCGTGCTGCCGCCAGCAGTGGTGGTGTATACCTCAGAAGTCACGGTGGCGCTGATGACGTCCGCCGTGCAGCCTCCCGGCCCCAGGCGCAGCAGGCATTCCAACTCGTTGCGGATGCTCGAGTTGGCGCTGTAAGACACGTAGCCAATCTGGTCGCGGCTGCAGTCGATCTGGGATACGAACCGCGTGGCGGCACCTAGGGCAGGCTGGATGGGCATCTCTCCATCGTAAATAGGATCATCCGACTGATCACTGACGCTGCAATCGGGCAGCCACCAGCCGTCGCTCTGCAGCAGGCCGCCGGGCAGGCCGGCGAAACGCGGGTCGCAGCGCTCGCAGGCCCAGCCGGTGCGGGCGTTGTTTGCCGGCGAGTCCCTTAACGGCAGATTATAACTAGTGTCATCGCTGGTGACGATGATGCGGTCGATGTCAAAGCCGGCCCCGCCGCCCCAAAAGCTGAGCACGTATTTCCTGTCTTCCTGGAGAAAAACGCTGCCCATGCGCTCCCATTCCCACCGACTGCTTCTGGCTGCGTCATAGTCCGCCCCGGTGCTGAAAGAGCTCTCTTGATTCGTGGGGTACTGCAAGGGGGTGTCCTCCTGCACGCCCCAAAAGACGTGTACATCTCGATCTCCTCCCTGCCCCCGGATCCAAAAGTAGTAGGTGCCGCCGGAGGGGGCGGTGAACTCGTAATCCACCCGCGGGACAGGGAAGGGCCCGCCAAAGTCCAAGACGTCCGAGTCGGTGCTGTTGCAGTAGGGGCCGTTGCCGTCGTAGCCAGCGCTGGTCACGTCGTCCCACCGGCAGCTCACGCCGTAGCCGGTCCATTTGTCATTGTGAGGCCAGGGATGGTGTGAGATGTAGCCGCCACGGCTGTCTCTTCCTAGCGCGCCGACGCTCGTCCCATAATAGAAGTTGAACGCATTGCGCTGCATGACCCAAAAGGTTCTGTACGGTGCATACTGCCACGAGTGATAGTCTGCGCGCGTGTCGTAGGAGGAGTACTCCTCGGCCTCGATGACGATGTAATAGTCCTGGTTGCCCGAGTTTCGGCGATAGAACTCATCCTGCTGTGTGAAATAATCCCCGCTGACGGGGTCGTAATAGTTGGTGTCAATCGTGCGCCCGGTCAAGCAGTGGTTCGCCGTGGCCGTGGGGCCATCCTGCGACCACTTCAGGGGATAGATGGTTCCGCTGGGGAAGGGATCCTGCTCCCAGCAGCCGTAGCACAGCGTGTCAAACTCCGTCGAGCCGGATTTATCAAACACCAGCGCGATATCGGCGTCCCGCGTCGTGCGGCTGTAGACGAAGGTGGCGGTGACCTCGTAGGAGGTCGCTGTGGTGGTGATGTGCCAGTTCATCGGAATGGCGCCATAGACCGGCGGGTTCACGGGGGTGGTGGGCACCATGGTCACGGTGACCAGACCGCTGGCGCCGGGGGTGAACTCGAGGATGACGTCGGTATCGCCCATGGTCATCGGCACGCCAGGGATGATGGTGGTGACGTAGGTGGTGGGAGTGACGCTGCTGGCGCTGGCGGCGGCCCGGTCGGCCGGCAGGGGCGTGGAGGTCTGCGCGTTGGAAGGGCCGGTGAGCGCGCCCAAGAGAGCCACGAGTACTACCGCGGCCAGGAGGGCCACGGCACAAAGAATCAATTGTTTCTGCATCATACGCCTCCTCCCACTTGCTTTGAACAATTGAATACCAGTATATCTCAGCGGTGAGGGTTGTCAAGTGTGTTTCGGGGCGGTCGCGTTTTGGTCATTTGAAAACGCGTTGACGGCCAATCAGAAGT
>Ga0315550_1002726_pt1 | contig 10749 bp, 9 predicted proteins | sample SalMarSW160190MG_2_FD_203100 | JGI IMG/M metagenome (GOLD analysis project Ga0315550, IMG submission 203100) | Salt marsh sediment microbial communities from the Plum Island Ecosystem LTER, Massachusetts, United States - Salt Marsh Sediment SW1601-90 ... | reverse complement strand
GATGAGTCGGGGTCACAACGAATTATCTTATGCCAAACTTCATTCCCATTCGCATCTGCCTTTGCAAGGTACACATCATTACTTGCCCAATATGGGTCATAAGAATATGCGGTTCCTGTCAAAACATATCCACCATCAGCAGTCTCACATGCCGATTCAATCCACTCATCCATGGGTCCACCAATAGTACTATGCCAGAGTTCATTACCCGCAGAATCGGTCCTGACAAGATATGCATCTACTGCACCTGCACCATAAGAATCTGTACATCCCACTATTATGTATCCTCCATCTGAAGTTTCGTGAACCCATTTTCCAATATCTTCACCACTCCCCCCGTATGTCCTTGTCCAGGCGGTATCAGGTGCCTGAGCAAACAAACCAACACTTCCGAAAACAAAAACTAAAGTAAATTTTGATAAATATTTCATACAACCATCCTTTTTATAATATTAGTATATAAGAATATTTTAGAATGTCAAATACTTTTCCCTTTGGTCCGTCAGTCCGCTTAGAGATTATTTATTTAACGCATTGATGTACTGAAGTCGATCATAAAGTTCAGGGTTGTCGCTTTCTTTCTTGCTTAGTTTTCCTCTGAAATCTTCGATATTTTTGTAATTATGTTTATTCATCCAATTTTCGATTTCTGCTAATATTTCTTCTAAGTACTCAAGACCGTTTTTGTATAGTGTAGAGCATACCTCGACCGCTTTTGCTCCCGCCAGAAGCTGCTTTAAAACATCTTTTCCTGAATGGATACCGGTTGTCGCGGCAAAATCGCAATCGATTCGGTCAGATAAAAGAGCCATCCATCGGAGAGAAGTGCTCATTTCGTTTGAGGAGCTCAGTGGATTTCCTTCCACTAATTTAATGTTTTCAATATCTATATCGATTTGGTAGAAACGGTTAAATAAAACCAACCCAGCTATTCCTTTATTGGAAATTTTGTCGGCCATTTTTGCTATCGAAGTAAAATAAGCTCCAATCTTAACCGCTATAGGTAGATTGATTTCTTCTACTACCGCTTCGATTATATCTATATAAATCTGTTCTATTTCTTCGCTGCTTCTTTCTAAGTTGCTGGGGAGTAGGGAAATATTAAGTTCGAGCGCGTCGGCTCCCGATGATTCGATTTGCTTAGCATAATCTATCCACCATTTTGGTGAAATACAGTTGAGGCTCGCTATTATTGGAATCGAAGTTTCATTCTTTGCTTTAGAGATTAATTCGAGGTACATGTCCGGACCGTTAGCCATACTCATTCCCCTGACATACTCAAAAGCTTCCGTATGATTGGTTAGCCAGATGTTATTTATCAATTCTTTTGTTTCTGTTTCGATTTGTTCTTCAAAAAGTGATTTTAAGACGACCGCGCCGGCACCTGCTTCTTCGCATTCTTTAATATTTTTTATATTACCGGTTAAATCACAGCTCGAAACTATTAAAGGGTTTTTTAATTCGATACCCATATATAACGAGGAAAGATTTGCCATATTAACCTCCGAACCTTATTTATGTTTTTTTATCCATTGTTTGGCATTTTCTATTGCTGTATTATGAAATTCATATTTCATCAGAGGGATTTCGTTGAAGTCAAAAAATCTGGCATCTTCCGCGTCATCCCCCGCTCGTATTTTCCCTCCTGTTATTTTAACAAGGAAAGTTATTACAACGAGATTGCCGTAAATTTTAGTATGCTGGCTGTGTACTCCCAATAATTTTATGATTTTTGCTTTGAGAGAAGTTTCTTCATTAAGTTCTCTTAAAGCGGCTTCTTCAGGTTTTTCTCCATATTCTATAAAACCGGATGGAGGCGCCCACGTGCCTTTGGAAGGTTCTATTCCCCTTTTAATTAAGACTATTTTATCCCTTTTTATTCCTATAATTGATACACAGGGAAGAGGGTTGTGATAATCCACGAAACCACAAGAATGGCAGTTCTTTCTCTTTTCCCCCTCTATAAAATCACTTTCTAGTTTCTTTCCGCATAAGGGACAGTATCTGTAACTATTTTTTGAATTACACTTGGATTCTGGCATAACTTTAAATTAAAAATTTAGCCATTGAGTATGTGACGAAAAGTCAATTCCCGCAAAATTATTAGAGAGAAACTTTTTTTAATCCCGATTCCAGGCAAAACCTACATATAGGCCTATTCCGGAATCGTAATAAGGATAATCTATTATACGTGTGTACCTTCCTCCAATTATGTAGCTGAAATCATAATGTCTGAAAAGCATCAGTCCGCCGGTAGCCATTAAAGCTAAGCCGTCTCTTCTGAAAGAAGGACCGAAGCCGAACCCGGGACCCCCTCCTATGAATATGGAATGATTCGCTCTGGCGTCACTAACATAGTAGAAAGGAAAGTAAATTTGGGCACCTCTATCTATGTGTTGTGTTCTTATCAATAATTCTGTGGCAATATGAGGAGTAAGAAAGTACATGTAACTTATATCTATGTCAAAAACTTTCTGGACGATTGTTATGTCTTCATCCGTTTTATAAGAACTATCTCCAAGAGTATAAAAGTACCCACCTCGAAAGGAAAAGAAAGAACTAACGTTTTCTCTCCAGTTTTCAATGGCGTATTTGGGTAAATCGTATATTTGTTTTCTTTCCGCGTAAGCTTCGGCGAAATCTTCAAGAAGTTCTTCGATATTGTATAAAGAGTTTACGGATTTTTGTGTCGAGTAATTAATTATTCCTGTTTCAGTTGAAATTTCCTTTATTTCGATCAAAGTTTTGCCTTTGGGCATTTGGCTGAGTACTCCGTATAAGACCTTGTCCGCTTTAGCTTTTCTTCCTTCTTCCATCGCGCAGTAAGGCGTAGCGCAGAACCTGTAACTTTCCATGATAACCGCGTTTTTTAGTCTGCCCCGGACTTCATTTTTAAAAAAATTAGAGTATACGTTGAGATCGAGAGGTTCAGTTTCTAAATCGACACTCCCAAAGTTCAGTACTAGAATTTTTTCCTTCGCGAATATGCATAATGAAAAGAGAAATAATAAAGTTAAAAATTTTTTCATAAGTTACCCCCTTTTCATTCAAATTAATTGGTTTTTTTTATTTGTCAATCGCGCGTATTGACATTAACGACCTTCTTTTTATTATTTTTTATGATTTTAATTTTATTTTCAGTACCTGTAATTTTACTTCACGGGCATCGATCGGATGCAATCGATACACTGGCAACGAAGGTATGGCTGCCGTATAAACAAGATTCCCTCGAGCATCCCACTGTTTTTACCGAAATATTGGATGAAAAATACAATGGATATAGATGCGGTAAAGACACATCAGGAGATTCTCTTAGTTTTAATGTGAAAAGCATTTTACCCGCTCAAAGTGGAGAAAATCTAATATTCAATTTCTCATATTATACGGGTAAACCTTCCGTGATAGGAGATGGGCAGTTATTGCCTTTGTATCGAGGGTACAATGAAAGATATATGGAAAACCTTAAAAGTACAAGTTATTCAGAAGATCTGGCAGTATTCGTAAAAAAGGTTCTGATTTCTGTGTACGGAGAAGATTGGAAAGAAAGAGAAGACGCTAAGTTAAATTTTGTGGCTCATTGCATGGGTGGTGTTGTGCTTCGGTACGCTATAAAATTTTTGAATATACCGGGAACGGAAGTTAATTTCAAAGACGTAGTCGGGAAAGTTTGTTACGTTGCTTCTCCGAACAATGGTTTTAGCAATCAGCTTTTCGGAGTCGAAGCTCTCGGTGGTGATGCAAAGTGGCAGAAATTCGGAGAGGATTTAGAGATGAATATCCCGCCGTCCAAACTGCACCTAGGTAGATATATAGAGTTCTCATCCAGGGATAACGAAAGGGGAACATTTTGCGGTTTGATTGGCAATGATAATCTTGGGGTTAAAAGTATTAATATTTATGGTACTCGAAATCATTTTAGAATTAAACTTTTCTTCGGAGTCAGTTTTTCTTTGGGTCCCGATGATGGAGATATATATTTTAAAGATACTTATATCGAGGGGGCTCTGAATATCGCGGTTAACGCGAGCCATTCCTATTCTCTTCCGCATGAAGCTAAAAGTTACATTCTTTTTTCTGTAATGGATGAAGGTGCTGTGGGAGAAGAAGCTCTTACCTCGAATAGTGAAGTGAAGGAAATAATTAAAAATTTTATACTTTCCGGCAAGAAAAATGAAAGTATATCTAATTGGTCTTTTTATGAATACTCAATTAAATTATTTTCTTTTGTTTTCTTATATCCCCAGAGGATAAGAGGAATTATGTAAAGTACATATATGAAAAAAATTATGGGTTTGTTTTTTGGTATTTCTATAACGGCGTAGGGTATTTTTTCTATTGCCATCATTATCTTATTCATTGAAAATCCCGTTAGCCATACAAAGTTGCCGGTTATTTTACTCGCGAAGGGCAGAAGAAAAAACAAAAAACAACCCGAAATAAGTGTGCCGGTAAGAGGAATAAGGATTAAATTGGCGAGAAGACCCGTAAGAGGAATATAACCGAAGTAATAAGCTACTATAGGCATTGTTCCGAGTTGAGCGCTGAGAGTTATGAAAAAAGGCAAAATAAGCCATTGTTTAAACCATTTGTTTGGTATTTTATCTAAATAATCTTTTAGCAGGTTGAACATAATCAGAATAGAGAAGACCGCTATAAATGAAAGTTGAAAGCTTACCCCGAATATACTTCTCGGCATTAGTAGTATTATAAAAATACCCGCGGAGGAAAGAATGTTGAATGGGTCCATATTTCTTTCTCTACGTTCGCCTATTACGAAAAATAGTATCATTATGAATGCACGTAGAGTAGGAAGGCGCAACCCAGTGAAAACCGAGTATATTAAAACAAAAATTACTGCGACAATTAAAGCTGAATTCCTTTTTAATTGGAGAGCTTTAAGTAGAATAAAGATAATAGCAAAAACTATACCTGTATGAAGTCCGCTTACCGCAAGCAAATGAGCTGCTCCGCAGGATTGAAATCTTTTGTATATTTTTTGAGGGAGCGATTTTCTTATGCCGAGAGTAATTGCCGAACATATTTCTCCGACGTTTCCCGGAATTTGTCTTTTTATTTTTTTATCCAGTGAATTTCGCAGGGAAAACAAAGGAGTTAAGATAGTAGGCGAAGATTTTCTTATCTTTACTCCGACTATTTTAGAAAACCCTATATCTTTGACGAAAATTCCGCTGCCTTTAATGAGATTGCCGGAGTTATCCGGAAAACGAGAATATAATTCTCCCCAGAAAGGGTCGATTATTCTGTTATCCAGGCAAATCCCTTGAAAGTATATGCGTTTTCCTATTTCGGGTGTTCTCGATTCTTGGTAAATTCCGGCGGAAAAGAAGAGAACAAAAAGCAATACTATATCCTTTTTTTTAATAAAATAACCGATAACCGAAAGTGAGAAACCTATTAAAAGTATTTTAATATCAATAAAGGCAGTACTGTAGAAACCTGTTAATATAATAAGAAAAGCCATAAGAGCAGGCTTTTTGTTTATAATAATCTTTCCTCCCTTTTTGATTTATCCCGGAGGACGAGAGTTATTTTCTCTTAAATAAGTTTCTTATACCGGTGTGTTCTTTTAATTCCTCCATAAAATTTTTTGCTTTAATATCGTTTCTATTGAATTTTAAGACCTTTTTTGTATATGATAATGCCTCTTTATATTTTCCCATTTTCGCGTAGCATTTGGCGAGGTTGAAATTATGTTCCGCTGTATCTTCATTTACTGCCGCTTCCAAACACAAATCTAATCCCTTATGTTGTCTTCCCGTTAGAGTTAGAGAAAGCCCATAATAGCTTTTATAAGTTTCGTTGCTTTGATCCAAAAGGTAAGCTTTTCTGAAATATTTAGACGCGCGGACAGCGTCGGCTAACAAATATTTCATCCCCTGTGTAAATAATTTTTTCCTGCTCTTTTTTCTATCCTTTTCCTTGTCCTCTTCAAAAATACCCAGATTACATTCACGGACATATTGATTTCTTTTTTCTTCGTCTTTAAGCGTTAGATATGCTCTGGTGATTTTTAAGAAATAAGGGAGAAATTGTTCGATTTTATCCTCATCTAAATGGTCTGGGTGGTATTTCCCGGCGAGTTTGTAATATGCCTTTTTTATTTCTTCTTCACTTGCTTCTTTAGAAATGCCCAGTATTTCAAAATATTCCATGCTATTATTTTAAATATAAGGCAATAAAAGTCAAGGGGATTTCTATAATAGTGACTCATGAACAATAATTTCTAACAATATATTAACGGATATGAAAGTTTAGAATAAATTACCTGCCACCCAAAGTTATGTAATCAACCATTAGAATTTCAGTATTTAAAAGTATTTGCAACAAATTTTTCTTGAAAATAAGGATGGTTAAGTAGGAGTCTTATTTTTTTCTCTGCTTTCTCTAAGGAACATAAAATTAAGGGTTTGTGGTTGGGCTTTGTGTTCTCTGTGTACTCTGTGGTAAAAATTGGGGTAGGGGGGTGGAATAAACCTTGACTATTCAATAGTTTTTAATAAATTAGTACAAAAGGAGGGTTAATGAAGAGGAAAATGACATGGATTTCCTTCTATGTCTCTGCTCCTCTTTCTGTGGAAACTTTTTTAAGAAATGGAAACGCAGAGCGTAAAGGAAAAATAGTTTCCTGGCGTCTTTCAATATGATTACTTATGAAAACTTTAAGATTATATTTCTTCTCACTTTTTTATCAGATAAATGAATATTAAGTTTAAAGAAAAAAGAATTTTAATGGGTAAGAAAGAAATGGAAAAAACCATTGAAAGGTTGTGTGCTGAAATTGTAGAGCGCAATCCTGAAATGAAGTCTCTATGTATAATAGGTATAAGGAAGAGAGGAGATATATTGGCTGGGAGAATAGCTGATGTTTTAAAAAAATCGATTTCATGGGAAATAGATGTGGGGGTTCTCGATATTACTTTGTATAGAGATGATTTGACAAAATACGGCCCGAAACCTATTATCGGTTCCACTTATTTTCCCTGTTCTATAGAAGAAAAAGAAGTTTTGTTGGTAGATGATGTCATTTATACCGGAAGAACAATAAGGTCGGCACTCGATGAAATAGTGGATTATGGGCGTCCTTTGAGAGTCCAATTGGTTGTTATGGTTAATAGGGGAGGAAGGGAGCTGCCTATTTCTCCTGACTATACAGGTGTGTCAGTCGAGCTTAAGGATAAAGAAGAAGTTAAAGTTTCTTTTGAAGAAACAGATAAAGAAAATTCGATAAAAATAGTTGAGGTTTCTAATGGAGCTAGATAGCAAAGATTTACTCGGAATTAAAGAATTGAAAAAGACTGAAATCGAAGAAATACTCACGACAGCCGAATATATGGAAGAAATTCTCAAAAGACCTATAAAAAAAGCTCCTACTCTTCGAGGAATTACAGTGGCAAATCTTTTCTTTGAACCGAGCACCAGAACTTTAAATTCTTTTATCCTTGCCGAGAAGCGTCTTTCGGCTGATTCTATAAATTTCTCAGCTGCTTCTTCTTCTGTTTTAAAAGGGGAAACACTGCTTGATACAGCAAAAAATATACAGGCGATGGAAGTGGATATGATGGTAGTACGGCATTCTTCGCCGGGCACTCCGCATTTTTTGGCGGACAGATTAGAGGCTTCTATAATAAACGCGGGGGATGGGTGTCACGAGCATCCCACGCAGGCTTTGTTGGATATAATGACTATAAAGAAAAATTTTTCGACTTTTGATAATTTAAAAATTGCCATTATCGGTGACATAAAACATTCCAGAGTAGCCCGGTCTCTTATTTATGGATTGAACAAAATGGGAGCCAAAATAACTGTATGCGCTCCGCCTACTCTTTTACCTTTATGGTTAGAACCGTTAGGAGTGGAATTTGAATATAATCTAGAGAAAACTCTTCCGGAGAAAGATATCTTGTATATCTTAAGAATTCAAAAAGAGAGACAGGAAGAGAGTTTCTTACCTTCTTTAAGGGAGTATATTAAAGATTATTCTATTACTTACAATAAACTGAAGAATTTTGCTTCAAAGGACGTAGTTATAATGCATCCGGGTCCTATCAATAGAGGGGTAGAAATTGAATCGAGTATAGCGGATTCGGAATATTCTCTTATCTTACACCAGGTATCCTCAGGGGTGGCTATTAGGATGAGTGTTCTTTATCTTTTGTCAAAAAGGAGAAGAGATGGGCATAAAGATTAAAAACGTTCATCTTTTTGACCCCTTAAACGGAATCGATGAAATCGGTAATCTTTTTATAGAAAAAAATAAAGTTGTAAAAAAATCTCAATCTTCCTCAAAGCAAGAAATCGATGGAAAAGGGTTGTATCTTTTTCCGGGTTTTGTCGATGTTCATTCCCATTTAAGGGAGCCCGGGGATGAAGACGCCGAAACTATAGAGACAGGTTCGAGAGCCGCAGTTAAAGGAGGATATACAACTGTATGTGTTATGCCAAATACTAAACCTCCTATCGATAATGAGGGAGTTGTAAGATTTATAAAGGAAAAAAGCGAAAAAACAGGACTTTGTCGAATATTCCCTGTAGGTGCGGTTACGAAAGGAAGGGAAGGAAAAGAACTTGCTGAAATGACACACCTTTATGAGGCAGGATGTGTCGCTTTTAGTGATGACGGGGATTGTGTTGTCAAAGCATCTTTAATGCGAAATGCTTTAGAATATTCTAAATTGATGAATGTACCTATAATAGATCATCCCGAGGACTTTATTCTATCCAATAAAGGACAAATGAATGAGGGGGCTGTGTCAACGGAACTTGGATTTAAAGGAATACCCGATATATCTGAGTCTACAATTGTTGCAAGGGATATTTTGCTTTCTAATTTTACAAAAGGAAGACTGCACCTGGCGCATATATCGACTGCGGATGCTGTTAAACTAATAAAAGATTGGAAAAACGATAGAATAACTTCTGAAGTTACTCCGCACCATTTACTGTTAACCGATGAGGATATAGGGAGCTTTGACTCAAACAAAAAAATAAAACCTCCTTTAAGAACTAAACATGATATTATAGTGCTTCAAAAGGCAGTTAAAGAGGGTATAATAAATATTGTGGCAACCGACCATGCACCTCATCCGGATTACAAAAAAGAGATGGAATTCGCGGAGGCAGCTTTTGGCGTAATTGGTTTAGAAACTTCTTTTTCGGTTTTATATACAGAATTGGTTAAAAAAGGTAAGTTAAGTTTAAAAAGATTGGTTGAAGTTATGTCTTTGGAACCTTCGAAGGCCTTCAAACTTCCTCGAGGCGAAATAAAAGAAGGTTCAATTGCAGATTTCACTCTTGTTGATTTAAATGCTTCCTGGACTGTTAATCGTAGTGATTTTGTTTCAAAATCTGAAAATTCTGCTTTTTTAGGTCGAAAGGTAGAAGGAATAGTTGAGTATTGCATTGTAAATGGTAAAATTGTTTATAAAAAAGGAGAGTTTTTAAAACAAGAAAAATGAAAGGTAAATTTAGCTCGGCTTTTTTAGAATATGCCAGTACTTTTGAGAGTAGACTTCTGGATACATTAGAAGAAAATGTCGGAGAAAAACCCAGGTTTGAATACTATAAAAACCTTTTGATCAAATACCTGAAATTTAGAACGATTAAGACAACCTTTTCCGATTTTCTTGGAGAACACAGTTGCAAAATATTTGTTGAGATTACAGGGGAAGACATGGCTTATCTTCGGGATATCTTTATCAGATTAAAAGAGGATAAATTATTCAAAAAAGATAAAAAATTCTTGAGCGATTTGTTTCTTAACGCGCTCGATAAAGGGGATCATTTTTTTATAATATTATTATCGGCTTTACTTAATTTATATCCTTCTGAATTGGTTGAGGATTTTCAGAATGCAAATGTAATAGGTAAGAGGTTTATTGATTTAGTAAAAGAAGGTATCTCAGAAGAAAAATTCAAACCATTTGCCAGATTAATGTTAAAAGAACCTATGTTCTTAGGTTTTCCGCCTCAGCAGTTACGCATTAGTGATTTAAGTCAATTCCTTACGAAATATGGTTTTACGCCGTCTGTATTTACTAAAATACATGATATTCTTGTAGAAGATTTTACGGATAGGGAAGCTGGCGATATAATTTCTCTCGCGAAAAATTCCGAAATGACCGGCACTCAAACTTTAAGAAATTTTCCTTTCGGAGAATTTTTTGTTCCTTCAGAGAGAACGCTGCGGGCTTTGGCGAAGATAGCATCTCAAAAAGCCTCAAAGGGCAAAAAGAAATTAATGGATAGGGATAGGTCTTTGGATCAAAAAGATATGAAAGTCCGGGAAGAGACAAGCAAATTTCTTCAAAGGAGTCTTGGTAAACTGCAAAATTTAATTGATGTTAAAAGTCAGGATTTATCCTCTGCGCTTACTAATATTCAGAAGGAAATTACGAAGCTGGAAGAAACTTTAAAATTGCATATTCGAATGGTTCAAGAGTTAAACAGTTCAGCTACGACACTAAAGAATGAAATAGATCAAAATAGTATACTTCTTAATATAAAACCTCAGGATATAACTTCGTTACTTCCTCCTGTGCCTTCCTGGCAAATAGAAAAAATGGTTATAGAGTTTTGGCACGCCCAGCCATTTCTTGCTGTTATTAGCCCGGCTTCTGAAAAAGCTATTATACATTTGTTGAAAAAGACAGAAAGAGCCACTAAGGATAATCAAGTCCTTTCGAAGTTAAGCGCGGGAAGCAAAAGAGCTTTTTCCCCCGACACGCACAA
>Ga0315550_1002725_pt1 | contig 10751 bp, 10 predicted proteins | sample SalMarSW160190MG_2_FD_203100 | JGI IMG/M metagenome (GOLD analysis project Ga0315550, IMG submission 203100) | Salt marsh sediment microbial communities from the Plum Island Ecosystem LTER, Massachusetts, United States - Salt Marsh Sediment SW1601-90 ... | reverse complement strand
TAAAACCTGACTCTTTTACAAAATTCCACGCCCAATCGCAAGCTTTTTTCCACTCGCTACTCCTAATCATATATTGCTTTCCTTTTTTTCTAAAATTAAAAATAAAACAATAATAATTTATATACTATTTCGTGAAAAATAGTACTCATTAGAACATTTATAACTTCTATTAATATTTTAAATGTTTAGTTTTTAAAACTTCTCTTGATTTTAGGTGATGTGAAATAATTAATCCCTGGGCCTTTTGAGCATTACGTTCCAGGATTGATTTTATAATTTCCATATGCTCTGAAAGAGTTTCTTCCGGAGGTCTTATTAGGCCTTTTTGATAACTTTTCATAATAAAATTAAAATTTTTATTAAAATCTATTATGATAGAATTCCCACATAGATTTACAATTTTTTCATGGAATTCCTGGTCTGCTTTTAAATAATGCTTACCTTCTTCTTCATCCAATGGAAGTATAAATTTATCAAAGATATTATTAAATTCGTTTAATTTCTTATCGGAAAGCTCATTAATACACAATCTAACTGCTATCCCTTCAAGTCCAGCTCTAACCGCAAAAAATTCTTTCAACTCTTCAAAAGTTAATTTTTTTACAAAATATCCAGACCCATTTACTTTATCAATAAACTTTTCTCCGGTCAGTCGATTGACCACTTCATTAACCGGGGTAATACTTACTCCCAAAATATTGGCAAGTTCTATCTTGTTAATTTTTTCTCCTGGGGTGAGTACTCCATCAAGGATCATTTTTTTAACTTTTTCATACACTAAATCAACTAAACGGTCATTTTTTATTTTAGCCATCTATTTCGCCAAACTTTCTCTAATTTTTTCTTTTATTCTTCCTTTTGAGTCAATAAGATGAGAAAACATCATCTTATCGGCAAGGTCAGCATTGTGCTCTTTAATTGCATTATATATGGTAATATGTTCTTCTAAGCTTTGATGTGGGTCTTTCAATAAACCCTCTAAGTTACTTAAAAGAATTATATTATAGGAAGAAATCATTTTAAATAGAAAATTATTCTTACTCATTTTCATTATCGCCATGTGGAAATCGTAATCAATTTTAACTATATTATTTGAAGAATATTTTGTTATATTTTTTTTAAAATCATCTAATATTTTACTTAACCTTTTTATCTCATGTGTTGTAGTATTTTTAGCCGCTTCATATGCACCTAAGGGCTCAAGCCTTGCTCTAATATCATATAGTTCAAGAAATTCATTATAATTTAATTTTTTTACAAAGGCACCTCTTCTTGGTATTATTTCTACCAATATTTCTTTTTCAAGTTTGGAAAATGCCGATAAAAGAGGAGTCCTTGAAACACCGAGCTTTTGAGCCAATTTTTCCTGGTTAAGTTTTTCGCCAGACTTTAATTCATCATTAAGAATCATATTTTTTAGAGCATAATATACTTTCTCAGATAAATCTAAATGCTTAATTTGATACATGTCTTTCCCTTCTTTTTGATATCCATTATAATACAATAAATTAAAATAATATTCAAGACAGATATTGTATACAAAATAATTTAAAAATTTAATAATCTTATATCAATAACGATGTATTTATATTAACTTTTAATAAATATCCAAATTAGAATAGAATCTAAGCTCGTTAGCAAAAAAAATTCCTGTTCTAAATTAAGCTAATAATATAAAACAATAAGGGCAAGATTACAATTAGACTCAGAGTGGTGACTAACCAACAAGAATTGGCTAAATCTAAATTTAAGTCATATATTGAGGCAGGGACCAGTGCGGAAAAAGCAACCGGCATTGAAGATAAAATAATGACTACTTTCAAAGGTAAACCTCCCTCTATTACACCATAGCCTAAAAAAATAGCGATAGCAGATATAATTAGAGGCATTAATATAAACTTTATAATAGAAATTGTAATGCATTCTTTTATATATTTTTTTACTTTTCTAAATTTCATAGCCAATCCAATAGAAATTAAAAGGATTACAGTTCCTCCAGGAATAAAAATAGCATTAATGTTTTTATAAAATTCCGGTCTTTCAATGCCTGATAAATTAAAAAAAGCTCCTATTGTAATGCTTGCTAAAGCAACAATGACAAAGATATCCGTAAAAACTTTTTTCAATCGTGATGTAATCTTTTCCTTTTTTATGATATCATTGCTAAACGATTTTGCAACAGGAAATCCTACGGCATAATAAATGACCTGTTCAAATAACTTATAAATAGGAAAAAAAGCAAACCCTTTTTCTCCTAAAAAAAGGTAACATACTAATCCTCCGATAGAACCAATATTTGTAAATGATCCACAAATAAACATAGAACCTGTATCTTTCCGGTTTAATTTGAATAATTTTGATGAAGCGAAACCCAATATTCCTCCCATTAGAAGCGCCAAAATTCCTAGAAACGGAAGAGCTATAATTTTAAGATTATCTATTTTAACAATCCATAAAGCTCCGATAAAAGAAATGGGCATAAAAAACAAAAGCCCTATCTTTTGGAGAAATTTGCGAAGTTTTTCCAGACTAATGGGCAAATGGATAATTTTTCTTTCTTCTAATTGTTGAATAACATAGCCTGTTACTAGCCCAAAAAAAATATATCCCAATGAAATGATAAGATTAACAAACATAAATAACGCTCTTCTTATTCAGATTTTTAAATCCTTGTATTGGTTTTCTTAAATATATAATTTATCTATTTTTCAGGTATACAATTATTTCGCTCTTATAACGACAACTTACGCTTTATTCCCAAAATACTCACAAGAAATAAACAGTTATTGACTAGATAATTAATGGGAATTACCGATATTTGATAAAGCCTGATAATTTAATCGGTTCGGCTCTACTGAAGGATCTTTCTCATTTTTTATATAAATAAAAAGGATATATTTTTCTCCTATAATGACATTAAATAAAATTTACCAGGATTTCACCATAAAAGAAAACATTCGGTGGAGAAAATGTTATTCTGATACTTTTTTATCAATATATAATAACTAAGTAGATAAGTCAATAAATATTGTATACAATATTGACTTTTTGAATAATTTGTTATATAAATATATATAATAATCTAGAAATTTATTTTATTTTGATTCAGCTATTCCTTTTATAATCTAAGAGATCAAAATGGTATGATATTAAACTCGCTTCTTTTTACTAAAAAAATCTATAATAAATATTATTTTGTGTCAATATAACAAATGGCTAAAATTTAAAGGAAGAAAAAATGAATAATAAATTCCAAAATTTTGAAGAAAGAGTCCAATATCTCAAAGAAAAGGCCAAAGAAGTTAGGACAAATATTATTGATATGATTTTTACAGCACATTCAGGACATCCCGGAGGAGCCTTATCTGCAGCAGATATTATGACAGCATTATACTTTGACATTTTAAAAATTGATCCTAATAACCCACGCTGGCCTGATCGAGATCGCTTTATTCTATCTAAAGGACATGCCTGTCCTGTCTGGTATTCCTGTCTTGCTATGAGAGGATATTTCCCTATGAAAGAATTAAAAACACTAAGAAAATTTGAAAGTATCTTGCAGGGACATCCTGATATGCGAAAGACTCCCGGTATTGATATGACTACAGGATCTTTAGGCCAGGGTTTAAGTCTTGGAGTAGGAATGGCTCTGGAAGGAAAACTAGTTAAGAAAAATTACCATGTGTATGTGGTTCTTGGTGATGGAGAAATTAACGAGGGGCAAGTATGGGAAGCAGCTGCCTCTGCCAGTAAGTATAAATTGGACAACCTTACTGCCATTGTAGATAAAAACAACTTACAAATGGATGGTTTTACCGAAAAGGTTATGCCTATGGACCCTATCGATAAAAAATTTGAAGCCTTCAACTGGCAGGTTATGACTATAAACGGCCATAAGATGAAGGAAATTTTAATTGCTTTGGAAGAGGTAAAAAAAATAAAAGGTAAACCTGTTTGTATTATAGCAAATACAATAAAAGGTAAAGGTGTTAGTTTTATGGAAAATATAAGAAAATGGCATGGAAAGGCACCCAACCAACAAGAGTATGAAATGGCCATTAAAGAGATCCAGGGAGGCAATAATGAAATTAACTAAAGCAGACATTACCACACGTCAGGCATTTTCCGAAAGGATGTTAGAATATGGTGCCATTGATAAAAATTTTGTAGTTTTTGAAGCAGATATTGGGTATTCAACTTATTCTCATTTATTCGGTGATGCATATCCTGAGAGATATTTTAACATGGGAATTGCCGAATCAAACACGATGGCTGCCGCTGCCGGAATGGCAGCTGATGGAAGAACGGTAATTGCCTGTAGCTATGGTGTTTTTATCAGCTTGAGGGCTGTTGAAGCAATACGTACTTTTATCTGCTACCCAAATTTAAATGTAAAATTTTTATCCTCCCATGGAGGATTAACTCCTGCTGTAGATGGAGTCACTCATCAGGCAACAGAAGACATAGGTATTATGACTACCTTGCCAAACATGAAAGTCTTTGCTCCTGCTGACACAGAATCAGCAAAAAAAATATTTGATGTAGCTATAAAGACGACTGGGCCTGTTTTTATAAGGTTAATGAGAGACCCTCTCTTTGATATCTATTCCAAAGAAGACACTTTTGAAATTGCCGGAAGCAAAACTATCCGAGAAGGTAAAGACTTGACCGTAGTCACTTATGGAGATATTGTCTTCCAGGCATTGGAAGCCGCCGATGAGCTAAAAAAAGACAATATTTCTATCGAAATAATTGATATGTATTCTATTAAACCCTTCGATAAAAAAAATCTTCTTAATTCTATTTCCAAAACAGAAGCCTTACTCGTGGCAGAAGATCATCAGAAAAGAAATGGTCTTGGTTATGAACTTTCCAACTTTTGTTTAAAAAATAAACCAGTTCTTTTTGATAACCTGGGTCTTAATGATACCTTTGCTGAAAGTGGAAATTATTATAAAATTATCGACAAATATGGCATATCAAAAAAACATATTTTTAATAAAGTAAAAGAACTTATCTACAAAAAGGGAGGTAAGTAATTATGGATTATCCGGTAAAGCAAGCAGTAATTAGTAGTTTCTTAAGTAAAACAAAGGATCGTTTTCATGAATATAACCAAGATAAAACCTTGGAAGAGCGCTTTAAAATGGTCTCTGAAATAGAAGGAATAGAGGGTATGGAGTTAGTTTTTCCTTATGAGGTTAATAATCCTGATGAACTTAAGATTCTAACTTCCAAATATAAAATAAACATTGCCGCTATAAATGTAAATGTAAAAGCAGAGCCTGAATTTAAAAACGGAGGCTTAACCTCGAATAAAAAAGAGGTTCGTGCTAAAGCAGTGCAATTTATTAAAAATGCCAAAGACTTCGCTAAAAAGGTTGGAGCAAATAAAGTAACCTGTTGTCCCTTAGGTGATGGATATGAATTTAATTTCAATTGTAATTATGCACAATCCTGGAAATACCTGATTGATAATTTTGGTGAATCAGCAAATTATCTTCCTGAAATTCCTCTTTTTATAGAATATAAGCCTGCTGAGACCAGAGGCAGATGTTTTATAAATACTGCAGCTAAAACTCTGTGCTTACTTAATGAGATTGGAAATGAGCAGATGGGAGTAACCATTGATTTCGGACACTCCGTAATGTTTAGTAACGAAAATCCGGCAGAAGTGGTTAGTTTAATTGCGGAAAGCCCATTTCCTTATTATATTCACATCAATGATAATAATGGTCAATGGGATTGGGATTATTTTGTAGGAACGAAACACTTCTTAGATTATGTTGAATTTCTCTATTATCTTCAAGAGTATAATTATAAAGATTATATAACTTCTGATACCTCTCCTACCCGATGGGATATTAAAGGCACCTTTGAAGCAAATGCCCGTTTTACCAACAAGCTATGTAAACTTATAAGCAACTTAAATAGAAAAGAGTTTAATAAATTAATATCGGGAGAAGATTATTTAAAAACCTGGAAGTTTATTGAAAGGAATATATTTTCTTTATAGAAAGTAATTTTTTATTGGTAAAGCAGGTATCCCAAAAATTGATAATGCTATCTTTCGTTTCGGGTTAGTAAAAATTACGTACTAAAGTAGGAAGTAAATTATATTATGCCCAGTAACTTTCTTGCTTCTTTTGGAGTAGCTGTCTCAAATCCTAATATTTCCAATTCTCTTCGAATCTCTTTTACTAACTCAGGATTGGACTTTGCTTCTTTATAATTACAGATTCTCGAATCTTCAAAACCAACCCTAACCATAGTTGCCCCTTGAAGGCAAGCCTGTAAATGAGACGAAAAATTTCTACTTTCTCCAAACACAGCGCCCCAAATGCTTTCTTTGGAAAGCATAGACTTTAAAACTTCAACAAGTGAAAGAGAAAAAGACATGCCCCATTTATAATTAAAAACAAAATTAAAATTATATTGTGGTTTAATTAGGCCTTTATAAATGAGGGAGTTAGAAATAATAATATTAGAAGTATCGAATATCTCTATAGATGGTTTTATATTATTTTTTATCATTTTTTGTAACCAATACTGAATATCTGGTAAAGTATTTATATATACTTTATCAAGGAAATTTAAAGAACCCATGTTTAATGAACCTAGTTCTACTTTTTCATTCTGAAGAGGTAATGCTCTTTCCTGAGGTGTTAAATTGGAAAGTCCTCCGGTGGAAGCTTCAATGATTACACTGCACTCATTAGTAATTAGCTCAATTGTCTTTGAGAAATTACTTAAATCTGTAGTTAATTCACCTTGGTTATCTCGGGCATGAAGATGAATTAGAGACACACCTTCTTCTGAACATGCAATAACTTGCTTGGTGATTTCTTCTGGTTCGAGAGGATTATTATATTCTTTCCCCCACCCGCCGGTTGGAGCCAAAGCTAAAATAATTTTTTTATTCATAAATTATAACTTCACTTTCTTACAGCATAGAATATTTTACTAAGAAATATTCTTATTTACTTTTCTCGAAAATATTTTATTTGATATTCTCTTAGTAAAAATTTTAAACCATGAAATCTGACCAACTACCATCAGTAAAATGACTAAAACTAAAATCAAACATACCGGTCTTGTAAAAATAGGTAAAAAACTTCCTTTAGAAACCATGAGAGCCCTCCTTAAATTTGCATCAGCCATGGGTCCTAAAATAACTCCGATAACTAAAGGTGCAATTGGATATTCCATCTCAGTTAAGAAGTAAGCTAAGATTCCTACAGGAACCATCAAATAGAGATTAAAAATTCTTAAACCTAAAGAATATGAACCTATTATACATAGTACAGCGATAATAGGCATAAAAATAGGTGGTGGAATTCTTAAAACCTTAATGACTTGTTTTACTAACAACATACCGGTTACCCACATTGCAAAGGAAGCTAATAAAAGTATGGCTGCAACTTGAAATATAAAAAGCGGATGATCAAAAGTCAGCATGGGGCCAGGTTGAATCCCATGAAGCATTAATGCTCCTAAAAGCATGGCTGCTGGAGGACTGCCAGGGACGCCAAGACTCAATAGAGGGATCATAGCTCCTCCAATACAAGCATTGTTAGCCGTTTCAGCACATATTACTCCCGATACTTCACCTTTTCCAAACCTCTCAGGATATTTAGAAGAATTTTTAGCCGCCCCATAAGATACCCAGCCAGCAATATCTTCCCCTATCCCCGGAATTGCTCCAATGCCAACCCCAATCAAAGCTGAACGTATAATATCTGTAAAATGATGAAAAATTTCAGTAAATTCTGGCAAAATCCTTTGAAACCGTTTTGCTTCTCCACATACCACTTTATCTTTTAACACTTGAATAATCTGAGGAATACCAAAAGCGCCAATAAGAACCGGTACAACTTCAAGCCCCCCGTCTAATTCATAAAGTCCAAAGGTAAATCGAGGATAAAACTGAAGCTGATCTCTCCCCACACAAGCCATAAATAAACCTAAAAAGCCGGCAATCCAACCTTTATACGCTAAGTCATGACTGGTCAAAGTCCCGCTAATAATAATGCCAAAAAAAGCCAGTAAGAAAAATTCAAATGAAGTAAAGTTAAGGGCAAATGCTGAAATAAGGGGAGCCATGGTTATGACGAATAACATGCCTATAAAAGTACCAATAGCAGAAGCAGTTGTTGTAAGACCCAACGCTTTTCCTGCTTTCCCCTGACATGCTAACGGGTATCCGTCTAAAGCAGTGGCTGCCGCAGCAGCTGTACCGGGAATATTAATGAGAATAGAGGCATAGGAACCACCATATATTGCCCCCACATAGATTGCTAATAGAGCTATCATGGAAGTGCCGGTATCCATTCCATAAGTTAAAGTAGCAAGTAAAGCCACGCCAAGGGTTGCAGTCAAACCGGGCATGGCTCCAAAGATGATTCCCAACAGCACTGCACCAAAAAGGATCAGCACATTAACGGGATTAGCCATTAACATATATATCTGCTGAAAAAAAATAAATAACTGTTCAAAAATAAACATATTTAAACCTACTATTTTATCAGGTAATAAATATTATGCATTATTTGTATGATTAATCCCTCTTTGGGAAGCGGGACCAACAAAAAATATCTAAAAGCCGGACAAAGAATCAGTGGCACTGCCAGGGATACTATTAAAGAAACAATGAATCTTTTTTTAAAAATATTGTTGCTTTTTATATTTACCCAATTATAAATTACATAACTTAAATAGAAAAATAATGCCAGAATATCTATAAAATATTCATAATAAGAATTAATAATTTTTGAAATATCAAATACAAAAAGAATGATAAAAATTATGCTTCCGATAAAATAAAACAAAGTTAATTTTTTTAATAGTTCTTGATCATCAAAATAAAAAACAGATATGAAATAAGTTAAAAAAAGTGTAACAGAAATAAAAAAATCAATACGGGGAATATTTAAATAAACAAAAGAAAATAAAGCTAATAAAATACCAATAAATCTAATATTTTTTTCAGATAACCCTTTATATCTAACTGAAAAATTATCCAAAAAATATTTAGCTCCACCGGTTTTTATAGAGTGAATCAAAAGTACTCCTCCTAAAACCATAATTAAAATGCTGATAATTAAAGGGAATAAAGCGGGAGAAACATACCAAACATTTTGAACGCCTCCAAAAGTATCCTTCATTGGCATTTTGAGGGTTTCCATAATGATCCAAACACTAAATAACAAAAGTAAAACACTGGTGATAAAATCCGCTCTTCGTAATTCTTTCTTCTTCATCATCTATTCTTTAAATCCTACAAATTTTTAATAATTTTAGGCAGCTGAATAAAATATTTATTCAGCTGCCTTTTTTAAATCAAATATATTTTAAGTAATTCTTAAGGTTTGGGTATCCCTAAAGTTGCTGGATCAACTTTAGCAGCTTTCAAATCCCAAAGAGTCCAGGCAAATAATGATTCAAGTTTATTAAATATTTCTACTCCTTCGCTTCCAGTTGCACCAGATACAACATAATAATTTTCTTCAGCCCATTTTACAAAAGTTTCTGTCATAAGTGCTTTGTCGAATGCATCTATCAATACAGCTTTAATATCATCCGGTGCATCCGCTTTTATTGCAAAGCCAATAGCCTGTGAAATGGGCAAATACTGTGAAAGTCCGGGATAAGAGTCAAAAGCAGAAGGTAAAGTGTCTCCAGCTAAAACAAATGATTCAGGAATTAATACTGCCAAAGGTCTTAATTTCCCACCACGGATCAATTGAGCTTGTTCTGCAACTGAGGTTACTACTACAGAAACCTCACCAGTCATGGCAGCATTCTGGGCAGGAGCAGATCCTGTATATGGAATATAATTAAACTTCGCACCTGAACCATCTTCTAATGCAAGAAGATTTAAATGATGTATAGAGCCAGCAGCACTTGCACCGGCCCTGATCGTTCCAGGATCAGTTTTAGCAGCTTCAATTAAATCTTTTAATGTCATATAGGGAGTATCCGCAGAAACAGAAACAACATCTGGTGAGCCACCAATGATAAAATACTCCCAGACGTTCATTCTTTTATCAAAACCTCCCTGTACTCCAGCAGTTACGCAAGATTCGGAAAGGCCACAAAGAGTATAACCATCAGAAGGTTGTGAATAAGCATAATTCATCCCTACAGAACCACCTGCTCCACCGGTTTTATTGACAACATTAATATTCACGCCTAATATTTTAGCCATTTCCGCCATAACAACTCGGTTACAAGCATCTGTACCGCCTCCAGCACTCCATACTAATACATTTGTGATATTCCTTTCAGGATAGGAAGCACTTGCAAAAAGCACAAAACTCATACAAACACATAGTGTAACAACAATCAATAGAAATAATTTTTTCATAATAATCCTCCAATAATTTTTTATAAATTTTCTTTCTTATTTATCATTGCGATACATCTTTTTTATCGTCTTTTTTCATCCCCCCTTCTTCTTTTTTTATACCAATCTTGAAGAAAAATAATTTTAAAGCTAATTATACTCTTGAGGAGAATTTATTTTAATTTCAGGTTATATTTATAGATATTGTATACAATATATGTATAACATATTTTTTTTATCCTGTCAATAAATGTTTGACTCTTGTTACTAACCAATTAAAAGTGCCTTGACAAAACCTGAAAAGTAAGCAAAATTTATTTATCTTTGTAGATTTTTTGTTAATTATTAGTAGATAAGAAATATAGGGGCATTAGGGAAAATATGAAATGGTGTTTATGTCGTACCT
>Ga0315550_1002724_pt1 | contig 10760 bp, 12 predicted proteins | sample SalMarSW160190MG_2_FD_203100 | JGI IMG/M metagenome (GOLD analysis project Ga0315550, IMG submission 203100) | Salt marsh sediment microbial communities from the Plum Island Ecosystem LTER, Massachusetts, United States - Salt Marsh Sediment SW1601-90 ... | reverse complement strand
CTTCCTGGTCTAATTCTTTACGGCCATCCTCTAAAAGTTTGTCCAGTTTCGGGCTTTTGTAATGAGAAATGTTAATATTGGTTTGAGTTGAATGCCAGAAAAGATACTGGTCGGGGTCAGAAGGAATTTCCTGAGTGGCCAGAAGAGCTTGATAGTCATCAGAGGGAACATTAACGACTCTAATCTGTGTGGCTACACCTAATTCTTCCCAATCTTTTTTAATTTCTTCGGCAACGGGTAATAGAGAAGAAAAAGTTGAAAGCTCAATCTCCTTTAAGGGCTCTTTACCTTCAGTTCCCTCTTCTGGTTCTAAAAGTTTTTTAGCGTTTTCTAAATCATAATCATAAGGCTTGACCGAATCATTATAGGCCCAGGAACTAGGATTGAAAGAGTTTAGAGCTCGTTCTCCCCAATCTTTTTTAATAGCGTAAGCTAAAGCTTGGCGGTGAGATTTATCACCAAGTTGAGGGTCATTGGTGTTGAAAAAAACAGCGACAAAACGGTCTTTTTTGGTTTCCGGGATAATTTCGACTTTGGCCCAACTAGACAAATCCTCTGGTCTAACAATTTCCTGGAGCATGTTAACTTCACCCAATTTAAATCCGGTTCGAGCTGATTCTTCGGTTGGATAGAAATGAAAAATCTTTTTCGGTTTGCTTTTGTCTTTAACTGGCACCAAGACTAACTTTTCCACAATTTGCCCATTTCTTTTAATACTTTTGACTTTATAAGGACCGGTGCCAATAAAACCTTTTTTGAAAAGAGGCCGTGAAACAACAACTGGAAAAGGTGAAAAGGGTTCTTTTAGCTGAAATTTAATTGTTTTTTGGTCAATAGTTGTTGAAGCCACATCGCTGAATTTAAGATTAATATCTGCGGCCAGAACCGGTTTGTCATCCTGCCAAAAAAGATTCTCTTTAAGAGTAAAAAGGTATTCTTTACCTTCGTTTTTAACCTCCCAATTTGTAGCCAGAGCTGGTTGAGCCGAACCATCAGGCGCGATTTCAGTTAAACCGTCGCTAATTAGTCTTTGGATTTCAAGGGGGAGCTCATTAACGGTAAACTTTCCGACCAGACCGATTTTTTCAACCTTAATCTGGCTGAGATTAAAAAGATGGTAGACCAAGAAAAAAGCACCAACCCCTAAGAGAAAACTGACAACAACCAGTTTTTTTCTTTGTTGCCAAAAGGCAGCCATAATATGCTGATAAAAACGGACTTTATGAAAAAATCTTTTGAGCATTTATCTGTTTTTATCTTAAAGCCAAATTGATGATGGCTACAAGAAGGAAAAGGATGGCCAAAACAATCGTCGCCAGAAAGATAATTTTTTCCATTCCCCGACGGGAGGTAAAAAACTCTGAAGAACCACCCCAAGCTTCTCCTAAACCGGCTCCCCTGGCCTGAATTAAAATGACCGTTACTAAAAGGATAGCAATCAAAGTTTGGATTAAAAGAAAAGCCATCATTAAGAATTATAACATAGAGTTTACTTGGTTAGCCAGAGGATGAAAGTGGTGATGAGACTTAAAGTTAGGGAAACCAAGACATAGGCCCAGAAAATATTAAGCGATATTTGAGGGATAGCAAAACCTTTATAAACAAAGCCTTCAAAAACAAAAGCGGAGATTTTAAATTGAGGGACAATTAAGGTTACTACCCAAAGAGTAATGACATTAATCAGCCAGCGGAAAGCCCCCAGGGTCAGAAGATTAATTGGTAAAAGAAGCAAACCAATAAGGGGTTTAACTAAAGAAGCAACTAAAGTTAAAACTAAGGCTGTTAAGGCGATGGTTTGGTAAGCGCCAATAAATTGGACGCCGGAGATAAACTGGCTGATTAACCAAAGAGCCAGAAAGTTAATGAGAAAAAGACGTAGGTATTTTTTAATAAAGTTCATTTTTTATAAAAACAAGGTTCTCGTTTTAACGAGGTTCTTATTAATTTATTTAACAATAAATTTTAAAAGGTGTCAAAATTTCTTTGTTAAAAGAATAAAAAGAGTTGTCAAAATTAAGAGACCGCCAATGGCTGGGAAAATAATTTGTTCGATAAGTGAACCAACTTCAATTTTAGTTTCAAATTCTTGACTATTCAACCAGACTCTAATTTGACCGCCATTGCCAAAAATATTTTTAGTGGTCATCTCGAGCGGAATTTCTTTTGAAGAGAAGGGCGGCATGGTTTTAACTATCTCTTCATCAGGAGAAATTAAGTCCAATCCCTGGCTTTCAATTTTAACTTCAGTTTCATAAGCTGCTTTTTGACCGTAATTTTGGATTAAAATTTTCCCTTTTTTCTTTTCTCCCCAAAAGATTTTTTCTGGTAAATCAAAAGTTAATTGAAGATTGAAAGTTGGTTCTTCTTCCTGATAGCCACCAAAGGCAACTTGGATATCTTTACCAAGAGAACCAGGAAGTTTGTAAGAGCCAGCCGGATAAGGTGTTTGGCTATTTTCTCCATGAATGGCAAAGGCGAAATGCCGTAAATCAATTTGAGAGAAATAATCAATACCACCAGTTGTTTGTCCCCAGGTAGGATCAACTGGAATCCAAGTTTTTTTCTCGGTGTCATAATATTCCGGCCAGACATGAAGAACATCAATCATTAAACTTAAAGGTCGTAAACGGCTGTCATCGGTGTAGGCAAAACCATCCATAGCTCTAGCTGGAATACCAGCAGCTCTAGCTAAAGTGACAAAAAGGTCGGTAAATTCCACACAAATAGCTTGGTCTGGATTATTTAAGGCTTGAATGGCCCCTAATCGTTTAGGTTCCTCATTAACCCGCTCAAAATTATAATTGAGAGTTTCCACAACAAAATTATAAATAGTTCTGGGTGTTTTTAATTCCTCAGCCAACTTTTTAATTTGGGGATTATCAGTTTCCCAAAAAACATCAGTCTGTAAATTTTTTTCTAAATTTTGAGAGTTAGGTGAGGGAAAAACTTGTTGCGGTTTAGCTAAAATTCTTACTTGGCCGGTGGTGACGATATCGATTTTTTCCTTGGCTTTTAATTGATATTTAGCTAGCCAATTACCATCTTCGTCAACGCGGATATTAATTGGTTCTGGTTCAATTTTTTGGTAAGAGATTTGTTGGAAGGCGGTATCAGGCGGTAAAGCGATTTCTGTTTCGCCCAAAGAAAGACTGGGGTTTTGGAGATGGTAAAAAAGAGTAAAATCAAAAGTCTGAAAAGGTCCGAAAGTCGCCAAAACACCGCCACCGATATTTTGACTTTTTATAAAACGGTAGACTTTAAAGTCATTTTCTTCTTTTTCTTCAATCGGTGAGGGTCGGATAAAAGCTGGATGGCCGAATGAATTAGGGACAGCTAAAATTAAATTATAGTCATCGAATTCATTCAGATTGCCGATTTTAGGAATAACAATTTCCCAAACTTCGCCATCTTTATGGGCCGTTTCCAGACTATCAAAATCTAAATTAAAAGTTAAAGTTTTCCCGGAACCGACAACCTGCTCATTAAAAAAAATGGTGACGATTGTTGAGTTGTTTTTTTGTTGGATTTCCGTTTGACAAAAGCCTTGGGCATCAACTGCTTTGATATTTTCAATCGCTGTCATTGGCAGAGTGAAGGAATATTGGGAGGCGTAAACAGCAGAGATTTTGTTAGTCAGGCTGATTTTTTGAGAAACATTAACAACACCGTCAGGGTTAACCTGATAGCGAAAATCATAAGTCGTTTCGATTTCACCAGCTGCCAAGGAGACAGGGGTAAACCAAAAGAAGACAATTGCTAATAAAAGAAAGATAATAAAAAAGAATCGACAGATTTTCTTCACCCTTTTATCTTAAAGAAAAATCTCCCTCTTGACAAGAATTTTAACCTTCGGGTAATATTAGGGTGAATGCCAATCACTCTTTACAAAAGACAAAAACAGATTTTGGATTTTATCCGTCAATATATTCAGAAAAACGGTTTTTCACCGACTCTCACGGAAATTGCTCATGCTTTAGGTGTTTCCTCTTTAGCCACAGTTCACGAGCATTTAACAACCATGGTTAAAAAAGGCATTATTAAACGTTATCAGGGTTCAGTTCGGGGGATTGAGATTGTGGAACCGGAAAATTCCAGCTCAATGAATGAAGTTGAACTGCCGGTTTTGGGTTTGATTGCCGCTGGTCAGCCAATTGAGCCCCAAACTGACCCTAATGCTTCTTTGTCCGTTCCCCCAGGCATGCTTTCTGGTAAAAAAAGAGCCTATGTTTTACAGGTTAAAGGAAGCTCGATGGTTGAGGAAGGTATTCTTGAAGGCGATTTTGTTGTCATTGAGCAGAAGGAAACAGCCAACAACGGCGAAATTGTGGTTGCCATTTTGGAAAATGGTTTTGCCACTTTAAAACGTTTTTTTAAAGAAGCGACCCGTGTTCGTTTGGAACCGGCTAACTCTCAGATGGCGCCAATTTTTGCCAAAAACGTCCAAATTCAAGGAAAAGTTGTCGGGGTTATCCGCAAATACTAAAGAATAAAGACTAAAAACTAAACTCCTTAAATCTTTAGGTTATGAAAACCGCTAAGGCTGCCAGAAACATTATCAAGGTGGTTGCCCAACCGAAAAAATTGGCCCAGAAACCATTACGATACTCCCCCATGATTCTTTTACTGCCGGCGATAATCATAATTAGAACCAGTAAAAACGGAGCGAGCATGCCGTTGAAAACCTGGGAATAAAAAAGAATTTTAATGGGATTAATTTTTAACAAAGAAATAGCTAAAGCCACAAAAAAAGTTGATGATAAAACAGTGTAAAAACCCCTGGCTTTGGCCGGTTTTTTATTTAAACCTTCCTGCCATTTAAAGGTTTCAGCAACAACATAGGCGGTTGAAGAAGCTAAGACCGGTAGAGCCAAAAGACCGGCCCCGATAATTCCCAAGGCAAAAAGTAAAAAAGCATTGGCTCCCAAAAATGGTTTCAAAGCTAAAGCGGCTTCATGAGCCGAAGCAATTTTGATATTTTTAGCAAAAAGAACAGTGGCGGTACAGATAATGATGAAGTAAGCGATAAGATTGGAAAAAATAAGACCTGGGGCATTTTCTTTGACTTCAATTCTGGCGTCTCTAACACAAGGTTTATCGTCAATTTCTTCACTGACCTGCCAAAAGAAAAGATAGGGAGTAATCGTTGTCCCTAAAAAACCAACCATCGCCAGCCAGTAAAAGTTGTCAGAGAAAACAATCTGTGGGACAAAAGTACTTTTTAAAACCAGAAACCAATCAGGTTTAGCCAAAATACCGGAAATGATGTAAGAAACAAAAATCAAAGCCAGTAAGAGTAAAAGCTTAGTTAGGACCTGATAGCTTTTAAAGACAACAATATACCAGATGAGAAGCAAGACTAAAGGCAGGATAAAGATGATGTTTATTTGAGGAAAGATAATAGCAAAACCAGTGCCAATAGCGGCTAAATCAGCCCCCATGGTGGTCAAATTAGCCAAAATCAGAAAAATCATTGCCAGAAAAGCGACTTTACGGCCAAAACGTTCCTGGATAATTGAAGCCAGGCCTTTCTTTTTAACATCGCCGATACGAGCACAGATTGATTGAACGGCAATGAGAAAAATGGTGGAAAGAGGGATTAAGAAAAGCTGGGTAAAACCAGTGCTGGCGCCAACTACACTGTAGGTGGTGATCCCGGCGGGATCATTATCAGCGGCGCCGGTAATAATCCCGTGGCAGGTTTTAAGAAAACCCTTTCTCTTTTTATTTTTCCAGGCAGTAATCATACTTTTAAATTTTTAAAACTCCTAAAGTAACTAAACTGACGATCAGGCCGGCGATAACCGCCCCGATACTAATCATTAGAACACTCTTCTTGTAAGGAACACCAAAAACAAAAGCGGCTACGGCTCCTGACCAAACACCGGTCATCGGTAAAGGAATGGCAACAAAACTAATTAAGGCCAAAGCTCCCCAATATTCAAATTTTTTAGAATGTTTTTTACGAGTTCTTTCAAAAAGCCAGATAAAAAAGCGATCCAAAAGATAAAAGTGTTTTTCTAAAAAACGAGTTATGGGACCCAACAGCCAAACTAAAAGAAAACCAGGGACCAAATTACCTAAAACAGACCAAAAAAAAGCCTTTAAAGGCGGTAAATGGTAGACAGTTAAGGCAATAGGAATGGAAGCCCGAAGTTCACTAATAGGGATCATGGCCATTAAAAAGGTTGAGATTTCTGGTGAAAGATGACTAAAAATATTAAGATTGGCGAGATTCATTTTTCTTCTTTTTGACTTTTAAGGCTGAATCAGGGCAGACAGTTTCGCAAATACCGCAGGCATTACATTTTTCCGCATCAATCTCAACCGTTGGTGTGCTGTAAACGCCTGAATCTTTTGCAGAGAACTTAATCGCTTTGAAAGGACATTTTTCAATACACAAACCACAGCCTTTGCAAAGTCCCTGAAAGACAATAACTTTTTTAGAATCTTTGGCTTTAAAATCTTTCATCTTTTTTTATTTTTAATGACTATTGATTAATGGCTTTTAAATCCAATTCTTTTAACTCCGGATTTTTCTTAAATTGTTTAGCAAAACGTTCTTCCAAAGCCTGGACAAGATTTTTTTGGCTGACAAGACGGTTGGATTGGTTAATTCTTCCTAAGACAAGAATATTCCAGGTTTTAGACGGCAACCCTTTATCTTGGCCAGTGATGGCTGGCCCTTCAATAATTTCAGTTGAATCGTCAAGATAATCCTTAACCCTTTCTCGTGAACGTTCGGAAAAAATAGCCAAGATATCAGCTTTCTCAAACTTCGGATAGACAATCGGCTGATTGTCAATGATAACAAAGGCCAGGGAAATTCCCCCTCTTTGCTCAACGCCGAAATTAGGAATGTAAAGAGCCTGTTTATTTTCTAGAAAAGCGGCTTTAGCCAAAATTTTGGCAATCGCCTGAACTCCTTGACCGCCTTCGCCAGCAATTAAAATTTTAATCATTTGTTTATTAAAATTCTCCTGTTTTAAATATTTTTTCCATATTTTGAATTCTTTCAATGGTTTTTTGAGCATTGGTTTGCCAATTAGTTGGGCAGACTGAAAGGGCTTCGACAAGGGAGTAATTATTTTTCATCTGAGTCTCCAAAGCTTTTCGAAGATATTGTTTCAAAACTAAAGCTTTATCAGTTGAACCTCTAGCCAGATAAGCTTCAGGATGGGCAATGTTTTTTAAAAGTTCGGGGCCTTTCAGGGTAGTAAATTCCTTTTTGCCGCCGGGGGTGGTGGTCGTAATTTCCTGGTCAACCGTAGTTGGAGCTAATTGTCCTCCGGTCATCGCGTAAAGGGTATTATTGACAACAATGGTGGTAATGGGGTTGTTTCTTAAGCAAGCCGTTAAAGTGTGCTGGAGGCCAATAGCATAAGCGCCGCCATCACCTAAATAAGCAATGACAATCTTTTCCGGATCAGCCATTTTAAAACCAACGGCTGTCGGGACTGTTCGGCCGTGATGGGTTTGAGTTGTCGGTAAATCAAAGAAATCCCAAGCAAGAAGAGAACAGCCAATGTCAACCATGAAGATAACTTTATTGCTAATTTTCATTTCGTCAATGACTTGGCCTAACATTTTGAGAACAATTGGATGACCACAGCCAGGGCAGAACTTATGAGGCTTAGAGCTGACTTTATAACAGCTGGGGAAATTAGGAATATTATCGTTCATTTTTCTTTATTTTTTTAATTTTAAAACTGTTTTGGCAATTTCCTCCGGTGTAAAACCAAGAGCTGGTTTATTAACTTCAATTAAAGTTGTGTTTAAGCCAAAAAGTTCAGCCTTGAACAACTCGGCTAATTGTCCTAGGGCTGATTCTAAAACGATAATTTTTTTTGCTTTAGCTAAAACATTAATAGCTGCTTGAGTAGGAAAAGGTCTTAAGGTAATTGGCCTGAATAAACCGACTGATAACCCTTTTTTTCTTAATTTATCAACCGCCATGTGGGTGGCGGCGGCCACAATACCGTGAGCCATTAAGATAACTTTGGCGTCTTGAGTTTGGTATTCTTCATATTCTTCAATCTCGCCTCTCACTTTTTGATATTCATCATTATAATTAGTAATTTTTTCGGCAATTTCTTCTTCAAGGTTATAGCAATTTCTAAGATTAACACCTTTGGTGAGAATCGGTTTTAAATTGGTCATTGGTGATTTTTGTAAGGAAGTTTCTACTTCCCCTACCATTTTTCCCTGATAGCCATCAGCCAAAACAAAAGTGGGCCAGCGATATTTCCAAGCCATTTGAAAGGCTTTTAAGGTGTAATCATAAAGTTCTTGAAGATTAGCCGTTGAATAAACTATCCGGAAACCCTCAGAATTACCGCCAAAACAAGTCAAGCGAACTTCTTCCTGGGAATAGATAACGGTTGAAGTCGACATACCACCTCTTTGGATAATGAGCCCAACCATGGGGATTCTTAAGGCTTCAGCCATGACAATGGCATCCTGCATAAGGATATTTCCTGGTCCGGCCGTGGCGGTAAAAGCCGGTATCCCAGCCAAACAAGCTCCGATGGTGCCAAAACCAGCCGCCATTTCATCTTCAGTCTGTAAAATTTTCAAAGATTTGTCTTTTAGACAAAACTTAGCCCAGGTTTCTAGAATTTCGGTTGAAGGAGTGATCGGATAGCCAAACATCATTTTGGCTCCGGCGTCTTTGGCGGCCTGAGCCAAAATCTGGTTACCCATTAAAAATTGCTTCATGTTCTTTCATTTTAAGAAGAAAACAAGCTTAAAGTCAATGAAGAAAAATTGATTATAGACATTTATCCTGTATCACTGGCTAAAGCCACAGCTCTGTCAAAAGTAAGGTAATCTTTAGGAAATTTTAATAACTTTTTAATCTCTGATTCTTTTGGTTTTCCCCAACCAATATTTTTATAAAAGGTCTTTATATACAAAATTTTATCTTCTTTGGAAGGGATTAATGATTGACGATAGTCATAGAGCACGTCTTTTAAAGTTTGTTTAAATAAAGATTTTTGGAATAGCCTGAATTTTTTTAATAGTTTTTGATTGAGCGGATTAATTAAAATATCTCTAAATTCTCTTTTGCTTAAATAATTTTCACTATAAATGTCAACAACTTCATCAACATCGATTAAATAAAGATTTTTTCCATCAAAAATTTTATCGTCAAAATCAGCAAAACCTTGTTTCCTGTATCCCAATAAACAAAGATTAGCTAACATTTCCGCGTCTTGTTTGATGATAATTTGTCGATGTGTTTTTAAATATTCATTGGGATATTGACCGTCAACTTTTTTTAAGAAAAGATATTCTTCAAAAAGAGATTCATAGGTTCCAATAATTTCAGGAACCTTAATTTTCTGTTTTGCCATTTTTTCTAGTTTTTCCATTTCTGATTTTGAAGATAATTTTTCTAATCTTGAAAAGTTGGTTAACCGGTAACTTGGAGGTTTATATAGATGGATTTCACCCAAAATTGTTGCCCCTTTGGCATAAACGGTAATATTTTTTTCTCCAAGATTAATTTCGAAACTATAAATAGGTCTTCTGCCCTCGCTTATCTTTTGAGCTTTACTTTCAAAATTTTCTGGGAGGAAACATTGAGCATATTTCTCAAAATTAGTATCAATCCATAACTTACTTTGTGTAGCTAATTTATAATGACGCCATTCTGTATGAGGAATATTTTTTTGTTGGAAGCCATATCTAGTTTTTTCTTTTGATAACCAAAGCCCTCTAAGTCTAAAATTGTCACCTCGATAAAGAAAAACATCTTTTCCTAAGTTTCGAAATTCTTTATCTTCTTTAGGAGGAAGATACATATCGATGGCGCAAACTAAATTATCCCCATTTATTCCATATAAAATTATATCTAATTCTTCCAGCCATCTTTGGGGGGTTTTACCTAATTTCTTTAAGACATTTTTATCTAAATTTTCTTCAACAAAATTAAGTAAATCCTTTCGAGGAGGAAATCCTAAAGAGATAAATTTTCTTTTCTCTGAATTTTTGTCAGGCCCCCCATTTATTTCCTTATTTGCTGTTGTTTTTTCATCTTCTTTACTCATAAATTAAAAATACCCTTTCGGGCAATGTTAATATTATATCATTTGACATTCCCAATGAAAAATTTTACCATTGTCTCACCAAACTGCCTTTTGGCGGTTTTTTAATAATTATTGGCCGAGCCTTCTCAAATGGCTGATAAAAGCTCTGGTCCTTTTACATAAAAATAGGCAAAATTTTAAAAATTGACAGGAGGTAAGAAAATGGAGAAAGAAAGTAAAATGTATGCACTTTGTCTCAATAATCTTGATGGTTTTGTTTTATATGTTGATACACAAAGCGATATTAAAAAAGAAATAATTAGAATTAAAAATGGCAAAGTAGAAAGGGAAGAAAAAATTAAAACGCTTGAGGTTAATATCAAAAGTGTAAAAAATAATCCCCCTGATTTTAAAACTATCTTTGAAATTTTTGGGATTAAAACCAAGTTGTTTCAAAAACTACATCCAGAAAATGAAGACAAGGTATTAAAATTTCAAATTGAAGGAGAAAGCCAAACTCGTTGTCCGATTGGCCAAACTGACAACTATCAGGGTCTTGGTGCTAAAATTTTTAAAGAAAAAAATGAATAAAAATTTTGTCGTTAAAAAAAGGCGAGTTTCTCTTAAAAGTCTCGCCTTTTATTATGTTAAAATAGGCTATGAATCCAAAACTCTATCTTGTTGCTACCCCAATTGGCAATCTCAAAGACATAACTCTGCGAGCGATTGAAG
>Ga0315550_1002723_pt1 | contig 10761 bp, 8 predicted proteins | sample SalMarSW160190MG_2_FD_203100 | JGI IMG/M metagenome (GOLD analysis project Ga0315550, IMG submission 203100) | Salt marsh sediment microbial communities from the Plum Island Ecosystem LTER, Massachusetts, United States - Salt Marsh Sediment SW1601-90 ... | reverse complement strand
CGGGGCAGCAGCCCGGGAATCTCTTTGAATATTCTGGCAGTGGTCTCAGGGTCTATATGCTCCACCGGTCTGGCCAGAAGCTCGTTCATCCTCTGGTAAGCCAGGGCGAAGACGCCGTCACTCTCCCCGTCCCCCTCAAAGGGATAGGGCGCCGATATTTCCCCGCTGCGCATCACCTGACGAATATAGTGGATGTACAGCTTCTGCGGTGTGGCTACCACCTCTCTTATCTGCTTCATGGTTTCCGCCAGCTCTGGCTGATTAATCCTTGGGGTTTTGAGGAAAAACTTGAGCATCTGGAAGTGGGCATCGTCCAGAACCGCCTGGAGCAGGCAGAAAACAGCGTTGCAGTCAAGGAGGCCGTAGGCGCAGTGCAGGAACTGGGGCCCACTTAATGTCACCACTATATTGGAAAACAACCGCTCTATCGATGACTGCTGCCCCGGTATCTTGGCATCGCACACCCCGGAGGTGGAGTAGTTGGGTAGCTGGTAGAACCGAGCCATCTGGACGCAGTCAATATTGTACTGGCTGGTCTCCACCGAGCCGTAAGAGTCACCCAGGGTATCCATCCGCGCCCTCACCGGCACGCTGCCGTAGAGCATCGGCGCTCCTTTGTTTACCAGCTGCCCTAGGGTTATGCCGGCCAGAACCTCGGCATTTATCTGAACCATAATGCCCGCCTCCTTGATAGGGGCCGTCGTCCCTGCCTGGGGGGAGGAGGAAACAACGACGGGCAGCCCCCGGCGGCAGATCTCAATAAAGGTATCGGTGGTATCGGCAACAAACTGCAGCGGGCTCTTGACCAGACAGGTAATAAAAGAAATGATGGGGTTTTCTTTGAGCGCCTCTTTTCCCCCGGCTATCAGCTCGGCCATTTTAACCACGTTGTCCAGTTGCTCCAGCTTGGTCAGACCGGACATGAAGTGCTTGGTGGTGTTATTCAGCGAGGCGAAGAACTTGTTGACGTCCTTGTTGTCCTCGGTGATATCCGCGTCCTGGATGTTGACGGTGCGTATGTAGCCGTCCAGCGTTTCTAAATGTTCGCAGACGTGGGCCGACTGGCAGAGGTCGGCCACGGTGCCGCGCCGGGGGTGAAACTCCGGCACCTCAATCTCAACACTGTGGTCGGATTTCTTGACATAGGTGGGAAAATCGACGTCCAGCCAGATATTGGTCTCCGAGCCGGAGATAAAGTAGACCCTCGGCTCATCGCCCTTCATTATAAGGGCGTTATCCGGGTTACGAGCCCCCAGCTTGACCGTCTTGGGGGCGCTATCAAGAGCTTCCGTAACCAGTTTTTCCGGTATCTTTATCTGCCACTGGGGGTGCTCGGCGCCGGCAACGGCGACAACCTCGGCGCCGTTGCTCTGGAATATCTCGGCCGCTTTTTTACTAAAGCAAATCAAACCGGGGTCAACCAGCATCTCCAGGGAAGCCCGGTGAATCTGCTGGACTTGTTTATCGGTTATTCTTTCATAAGGGTTAGCGATTAGTATTCCTTCTCTGGGCAATTTACTCCTCCGGTACTCTCAATCAATAATGCCTTCTATTTCGGATAGTATCCGCTCTCTTACTGTGCTGGGCAGGCGGTGTTTGGGCTCGGCGATAAGCCGCCGCGCTTTTTCGCCAGCCTTCTGCCAGATAGCCTTGCCCCCCTTGGCCTCCCACTCCTCACGGCTGTTCTGGTCGCTCAAAGAGGCATGATAATGCTCGCGGCGCATAAAGCGCCGGGTATGTTTGGCGGCGACGAAGTTACCCCCCGGCCCCACCTCCTTGATGAGGTCGAAGGCCAGGGTGTCCTTGTTGACGTTAACCCCGGCCACCGCCCTCATCACCATTCCCAGTATCTCGTTATCAATAACGAACTTCTCATAACAGGCGGTCATGGCGAACTCCATCATCCCGGCGGCATCGTGGATGAAATTAGCGCCGGCCAGGGCGCAGAGGAGGCTGGTTAGAGCCGACTCGTAGCCGCTCTGGGCATCGAGCACTTTAGAATCGGTCATACCGCCGGTGGCATAGAAGGGGAGGTGGTAAAACTGGGCCATCTGGGCACCGGCGGCGTTGAGCAGCCCCATCTCCACCGAACCGGCCAGGTACTTGAAATCGATGAGGTAGGTGTTGGTCGCCACCGAGCCGAAGATAGCCGGTGTACCCGGGTTGACTATCTGGGTAAGCATTACCCCAATCAGCGAGTCAACCGTCTGAACCACCAGGTTGCCGGCCAGCGTTATCGGCGAGGTCGCCCCGCACAGCGGCTCGGCCGGACAGACCACCGGGATGCCCCGCCGGGCAACCTCGATTAGCAAATCACCGTACTGAGCGTCCATCTTGAGGGGGCTGATGCTGCTGCAGGTGACCATGGAGATAATAGGTCGCTCGGCCAGCTTTTCCGGGGAACCGGCAATAATCTCGGCCATTTTTATCACCTGCTCGACCCCGTCCGGGGTGTAAACCCCGCCCATGATATGCTTGGTGGTATTGTCCAGGCCGGCGAAGAAGCGGTTTACATCAACCTGCTCTATGGGGAGCTCATTGGGATAGGTGGGCAGCATAAAAAGGTGGATATTATCCAGGCGGTTAACCAGCTTGGCGATACGCTTAAGGTCTTGCAGGGTAGCTGGCCGCTTCTGCCTGGTAGCCGGCTCATAGATATAGAGGGCGGTTCCCCCCGTACCGGCATAGACACGGTTGCCGCCGAGGATTATGTCGTACTTCTCTTCCTGCCCGCAGAGCCTGACCTCGGCCGGTGCCATCCCTATCAGCTTGCGGGCTTTGGCCTGGGGCAGGCGCACCCGCCGTTCTTTTCTATCCACCCGGGCCCCGGCCTGCTCAAAGAGCTGGAGGGCTTCTTCCGAGTTTACCTCGAAACCCACCTCCTCGATAACCTGCATCACCGTCTGGTCTATCTTGGCTATGGAATCTTCAGTTAGAGGACGGTAACTACCGCCGACTAGTCCTTTACGAATCATAACTAAATTCTATTTTCTATCTCCGTTTTATCAATATTCAGGCAACTATTAAAAAAGAAAGCGAGCAGATATACATAAGGGCTAACCAATGAGAAATCAGGCGTGGTAAGGAAGGCCTAGCAGGTTTGAGGCTTAAAACTGGGGATATACTGGCGCGCCCAAATTAAATATGGACGGGCGCTTCACTCGGAAGTCTGTTTGAGAATAGAAAGGATATCTAAAGTCCGCAACCAGCAGTTTACCTGTCTTCCTTGGTAGGTTTTTGCCACAACCAACCCCCCAGTTAGATCAGTCGCTTTATATCTTACACCATCAGCCCACATTTGTCCAGCCGCTGGAAATAAATGTAGATGGAGACACTATAGAGTGGGATACGGAGCTCAATTTATCCGAGAGGCGGTGCTACTGGGGGCGCTACGGCGGGTTTAGCTACGAGCATACGGGCAACTTCAGCTACACCATCTGGCTCGACGAGGATAAAACCGCCCTCTACGGGGAAGGTGTTACTAAGCTCAGCCCGGAGCCGTACTGGCCGCCTCTGACTATAAGCCGTCCACCGGGCGAGGTCTACTTCCCCAGACTGATTGACATCATGAAGTCCAGCTTCTCTTACAGCTTCATCTGCGACCAGCCGGTGACTGACCTGGTTGAAGAAGTTGAGGTTACTGCCATCCTGAAATATCCAGAGATAGAGGCTATCCCAGGATATCCTGAGGTATGGCAGAAAACTTTTACCCTGGTGCCCGAGACCCAAGAATCAGGCGATTTTGTCCTCCAATTCCTGGTGGATATAAACTACTTTAGCAGGCTAACCGAGGTCATTCGCGAAGACATAGGCATGGTGGCACCAACCCACGACCTGACCATTAATGCTGAGGTGCATACCAGGGCTGAAACCCAGTTTGGACCCATAGATGAGGTCTTCACCCATACCTTGAAGGGAGCGCTGGGCACCACCACTATTACCTGGGACAAGGAGATGGAGAAATCAGAACCAGCCACCATTGAGGGCACCTTAACTATCACCAACCCTGATGTGCCTAAATATCGGCTGTGGTCACGGGCTGCGGCGGCAGTGTTGCTAGTTATTTTCCTGTTTGTGGCTTGGCATGCCATTTGGGCCAGGCCAGTAATGTCTAAGATCGCACAGGAAGCCTTCAGAGCAAAGAAAAAGCATAGGAATGTCATTGTGGATATAGCCAAATTGCCAGCGGCCCAGCGCGAACAAGTGGTTATACCCGTTGGATCGCTAGAAGAGTTAATCAAAGTCGCCGATAATCTCCTCAAGCCGGTGTTACATCAAGCTGGTGCCGATAAGCATACTTACTGTGTTATTGATGGACTGACAAGGTATGAATATATTAGTAAGCTTTGGCACCCCGCCAATAAGGAACCGACTGAAGATGAGCGTTTCCAGACGTGAGCAGGTGGTTAGGTCCCAGAAGGCTGGCCTAGCTCACACTAAAATCGGTCACAGGGCAGATCTAAACCGGAAGAGGGTAAAGAAAATGGCCAAGACTAAGGCTACAGCTAAGAAAAAACTAACTCGCGCTAATTTCGATGCTCTGCTGACCACTGCTGAAGCAGCCAAGCTTCTTAATGTTCACATAAACACGGTCAGACGCTGGAGTAATAAGGGGATAATAGCAACGTACCGCATTGGACCTCGGGGTGACCGAAGATTAAGGCAGGGGGACGTTGATAAATTGCTGCGGAAGAGTCAGCCGGCTAAGGCCACCTAATCTCCTGGCCATGACGAGATGATAAATAACCAGCAATAATCCCTGGCCGTCTTTGACAATCGGTGGCTATAGTTTGTAGAATGCTAGCGTGAACACAAAAGAAGTCCCTATAATATCATTTTTGAAAGAGGTGATGCGCCGGCGTAAGCGCCTGCCCAGCCAGCTGGCTTCCGATTTAGGTATCAGCCATGCTACCGTCAGCCGCTGGCTCTCCGGCGCAGACATTCCCAGCACCAAGTCCTGTCGCAGGTTGGCTGAATACAGTGGTGTGCCTTTGGAGAAAGTCCTCTCCGTTGCTGGTCACCTGCCCGGGGTGGCTGAGGTAGTACACCCCGATTGGCCCGAGTTTCGCGAATACGCCCGCCAGATGTACCCTAACGAACTTGATGACGACCTGATTTCCATGATCGAGGACCTCATTGAGCGGCGAAGGTAAAAAAGGAACCTTTTTATTATAGTTACAAGTTAGGAATTTCTAGCCACTTGCTTCACACCAGCATCTGAAGTTATACTGACTGCGATTTTAACAAGTGGTACAACTATTGGGGGCAGGTCCTCTGGGGAGAGCGATAAACGTTCTATATCTTGAAATTTTAACTTATGAGTTAAAGTGACCCCACAGGTAGCTTTATTCTTACCCAAGGTCACATCCTATTTGAAAGTCGACTTCGGCGCTTCTATGAAAGTTGGGGCATAGATTTTAGGATCGATTGTCTGCTCAAATGTCCGCGGTGCCGGTTCTATTTTCCTTCACAGCTCTAAATATCTTAGTCTGGGGAATATGGCATCTATACCAAACTTTCCTAACCTAAAGCACGCGAAATCAGAGGCTCAATTCGCTTATTTTTCTTGCTCTGGAGCACTCATTCGTCCCAGCCTTTTCTCTTCCAATCCCTTCTTCCCCTTTGTCTTAAACGTCCAGTAGTCCCGGTAAGAAATCTTCTCGTGAGGACGCCCAAAACCCAACCTCTTCAATTCATCGATGAGCTCCTGAATCCTGGGGGTTACTTCTGTCATAGTCAGGCCCCTGAAGTGTGGCGGGACTTCTTTCCGCTCTTCTGGTTCCATCCCCAATAAATCGCATATCGCCTCTGCGGCATAACGGGCACCCCGGGCAACCGGCATCTCATCTTCTGCTCCATCATAAGCCGCACAGGCATTACATTTTTCCTTTTCATACATACCAAAAATCATCTCATACATCTTGCCATCGGGGTCAAGGCGGTCATAAGCCCGCTGAACGCGGTTATAGCGTAATCTAAGACAATCTATGGCACCGTAATCCTCTTCAAACCTAGCGACCACGTACTCCACGATAGGAATAGCTATAGCATAATTACGATTAACGTCTTCCGCTAGCTCCTCGAGGGTAACACCGATAACATGGCTTATGAGAAAGGCGGCAGAGCTAACAGCTCCGCAGGTGCCGACTCCCGTAATAGCTAAGCCGCCCTGGTGTCCTGTTATTCCCTGGGCTATAATGTGCTGTACTTCGGGTGTAAAGAACTCTATGCCCTCAGATTTAAACGCTTCGCATATTGCTTCAAAAGTGCTCGTGGCACAGCCGTCGTACTTCACGGCTTTTTCCTTGGCAAGTTTACCCGCTTCATATATTATTCTCTCTCTCTTTGCCTTGTCGATGTCGATTTTTCCGACCATTTTTACCTCCTTAATAATTCTTCGTTTTTCCCTTTTGAAACCAGCTAGGTTTCCCATCTCTGTTCATAGAGATTGCTCAATCTTAAAGCAATTGAATTTATCTTAAATTTTAGCTTCTTCAGTCCTCCTTCTTTTTTCGAATTTAGCTTGGTGAGAGGGGATAAACCCCGGCCACTATGCCACGACCAACCGATAATATCAACTCCAAAGCTTGCCGTATTTCCTGGCAGCCGCCATCATCGCCTTTACATTCTCTACAGGTGACTTAGGCGGGAGTTCACAGCCATATGAACTATTCGATAAAATACTAAATACCTAATATTTTGTCAAGCAGTGTTATGTTAATAATTAATTGCGTTAATTACTCAGGGGAAAACTCACCATGACCCCGGAAGTAAACTGTTGACAAAACCTCAAAAATTCATTATCGTTAGATAAATTCATTATAGTAAATAAGGAGGTAAAACAAATGAAAAGGAAACTGGTTTTAATTCCGCTGGCACTGCTGTTAGCCGTCAGTCTGGTTGCCATCGGCTGTCCGGCACCACCAGCAACGACAACACCGCCGACGCAACCGACCACACCGGCAGAACCAACCACACCAGCCGCGCCGTCAGGGACTATAGAGATCATATCGGCCAACTGGACGCCACAACAGATGCCCCCAGAAGGAGGTGGGTGGGACCCGTTTGATTACGCCTTAAACTTCTGGATGGATACCATAGAATACGAAAGTAAAGGCAGGGTGCATTTCGAGCGTTACCCAGAGTCGACTTTATTAGGCATGTTGGACATGTGGGAGGGAATTAAAGGAGGAGTGGCTGACGTTGGCATCGTAAATGTATGTGCCTACCCTGGCGTGTTTCCGCTGACCGGTGCCCTGCGGCTCCCCGGCTTCTTCGAAAATTCGGTGCAAAGTTCAATGGTTCGCGAGAAGATATTTGAAGAGGGTTATAATACCCAAGATTGGGCGGAGGTGAAGGTTCTATGGCATGCGACTAACGAACCTTGGAGTGTAAGCTGCCGGACAAAGCAGATTAAAACACTGGAGGACCTGCAGGGTCTGAAGGTGGCTAATGTGGGAGAGCCCGAACTTTCGTTTATAGCGGCTCTAGGAGGTGTTCCTGTAGCCATGCCCGCAACGGATTTCTTCTTAGCCCTGGAAAGAGGCACAGTTGATGCGGCCTGGCAGGATACCAACGGGCAGGTGCTTTTCGGGTTGTCCCAAGAGGCACCTTACATCACAGAAATTCCCTTCAACGGCACCGCGGACATGGTAACGGTTATGAACCTGGATAAGTATAATAGCCTCCCTCCCGACGTCAAAGCAATATTTGATAAAAACATGGGCATGTTTTATTCAATAAGTCATGGAATGCGGTTTAGCTATAACCATGCAGCGTGCGTGGACTATCTCAACGCTCGAGAGGGAGTTCCTCCTGTCTACGTTCTTCCTGAGGAGGAGCGAGCTAGATGGTTCGCAGCCGCGGAGCCTCTTGTTGAAGCGGCGGCAGCAGACCTGGAGGCTCAAGGGCTACCGGCTAGAGAGACGTTTGCCAGGGCCCACGAGTTACAAGAAATATATTCTGGCCTAGGTTATTAAGCCGGAGTTGTGGCGTTGGCTTCTATAAGAACCGCCGTCCGTTCTTTAGAGGAGCGCACGTCTTCGCTACTCAGCGTGCTGGGGGCATTCAGTGCGGTAGGGCTAGTTGCCATGGTGCTGGTTACCGTAGCGGATGCCACCGGGCGGCGGTTCTTTTTATCCCCAATATACGGCTCATATGAAGCTGTAAGCTTTCTGTTGTCTTTATCCTTCTTCTTCTCTTTATGCTATTGTACAGCCAAGAAAGGGCATTTTGCCATAGATGTGGCGACGTCACACCTTCCACCAAGGGTTCATCAATATATAGTTATCATAATGTACCTCTTGTCGGCACTACTGCTCTGGCTGCTAGCTTCTCAGCTTGTAGTCCTTGCCATAAAGATAAAGGCTACCAATCTCACCGGTGCCCAATTCACCTTTCTACCAGTCTATACACTGGTGTTGGTAGGAGCCTTTTGTTCGGTAATGACGGGCTGGGGTTTTCTAGTTCAATTCATAAGCCTTCTGGTCAAATCGAAAGAAAGGGATGTCTGAGTCTAGATTGCGGTAAACAAGTGCACTTTGCCAGATATAGGGCATGTTGGTTGAAATAGACTCTGATTTATAAAACGGGTGGTTTATAAGTGGAAGTGAGCCCGCTCATTATAGGTATCATTGGCTGGGTTATCCTTCTACTGTTCCTATTTCTGGAGATGCCTGTTGGTGTGGCGCTGTTTCTGGTGAGCTTTGGGGGCATCTGGTACCTGAGAGACCTAGATTCAGCCCTTTATATTATCGCCAGAGTCACTTACGATAACTCTGTTACTTATCTGTGGAGCCTCATCCCTCTCTTTGTATTTATGGGCATGCTCGCCTATGAAGGTGGGTTAGGTACAGACCTTTTCCGGGCTGCGTCCAAGTGGTTGGGGGGGTTGCGTGGCGGGCTGGCGATGACTACAACGGCGACAGCGGCCGGTTTTAGCGCTGTCTGCGGTGACAATATCGCTGGAGCGGCTACCATGACCTCGGTCTGTTTACCGGAGATGAGGAAATACAAATACGATGACAATTTATCTTTGGCCACTATTTGTGCTGGCGGAATCTTAAGCTTTCTGATCCCTCCCAGTCTCGGCTTCATTATCTATGGCCTGTTGGCCAACGTAAATATTAGCGCGCTTTTCCTGGGTGGGGTCTTTCCCGGGATAATTCTAGCTCTCCTCTACATGGTTGTCATCTACATTATCTGCCGAATTGACCCAACCAAAGGTCCGGCGGCGCCTAAAGCAACCTGGACGGAAAGGCTCTCATCGTTTAAGTACTTATGGGGAGTGCTGCTCTTAGTCCTCATCGTCTTCGGGGGTATTTATAGCGGATTTATCACCGTTACTGAAGCTGGAGCGCTCGGAGCTTTCGCCGCTCTTGTTGTCGGTCTGATAAAAAGGCAGCTTAACTGGCAGAAGTTTCGCCGTGCTGCCCTCAGTTCGGTACTAACAACAGGTATGATTTTTCTCCTTATAATCGGTGCCTGGGCCTTTGCTCCTTTCCTGTCGCTGACCAGGATTCCGGCGACAATGGCAACGCTTATGGGCGGGTGGTCTCCCGGGCTTGTTCTGCTCTTTGTTCTGGCGTTCTTCTTTTTGGGTGGCATGATTTTCGAGGCTGTGATACTGATGATAATCACCGTACCACTCTTCCTCCCTCTCTGGACGGCGGCCGGTTTCGATTTAGTATGGTTCGGCGTGGTGCTCATGCTCATGGTAATTGTGAGCGGCATTACACCGCCGGTGGGGTTGATTGTATATGTCGTTAGCGGCATGGTGCCAGAGGCTTCTACCGGTGCGGTATTCAAGGCAGTAAGCTGGTTCATTCTGCCAATATTACTTTGCGCCGGCCTGATAGTTGCCTTCCCTCAAATTGCGACGTTCTTACCTAACCTTATAGGTTAGGTTTATAAAACCCTTAGAGCTAATAGTCAATTTAAGGTCGATGAGGGGAAGTCTAACATAACCGCAATAACTGATATTGAAAGTCCCAAGAGAACTAGCTTCCAAAAGGGAGGAGGTAAAGGGGGTAGTTTAACAGAAACCAAGAAGGGTTACTCAAGCCTATTAGCAGACAGTACCGCTGTAATCAAGAAACTAAATAACTAAAAAGGAGAAGGAGATGGCAGTCCCAGAGAGCTTATCTATATTTGAGAAATTTAATTTTGAGATACCACCTGTAGGCATGAAGTTCCTTTTCCACAAACCGGAGGGGATGGAGCATATAGACAAACAGCTGTCTTTTTGTCAAATGGTTGGTGAAGAGCAGCAAAGAAGGACACCTTTTTACTTCACTAAAAACGACGAGTCCTGCTTAGGAACGTTAGCACTGGGAATGGTAGATATGCCCAGCTTTGCCGAAAGCGGACAAGTAGGGCAAAAACTTGAAATCTTCAAAGAGCCGCGTGATAACTTCAAGCTCTATCTGGAACTCCCCAAAATGCCGAGGGGTACGGTTAACTATGTCGCCCTGTCCACACTAGACAAGCTGACATTCGATCCGGATGTCTTGATTATTATGGCTACTCCCAGCCAGGGGGAAATCATTCTAAGAGCAATGGCCTATTCGACCGGCGTGATATGGGAAACCAAGAAAACAGGTGTATTGAGCTGTGCTTGGGCTTTCGTTTATCCGTTTCAAAGCGGCAAGATTAATTACACGGTTACCGGATTGTCCTTTGGAATGAAAGCCCATGAGTCGTTCCCAGAGGGTTGGGTAATGATATCTATCCCCTATAACTGGATACCGACTATAACGCAGA
>Ga0315550_1002722_pt1 | contig 10762 bp, 9 predicted proteins | sample SalMarSW160190MG_2_FD_203100 | JGI IMG/M metagenome (GOLD analysis project Ga0315550, IMG submission 203100) | Salt marsh sediment microbial communities from the Plum Island Ecosystem LTER, Massachusetts, United States - Salt Marsh Sediment SW1601-90 ... | reverse complement strand
CTTCAGCAACAGCTTCAGGCAGTTGAGCAGGGAATAGTTGAAATGGAATCACTGAACATTGGGCTTAATGAACTGATTGGCTCAATTGGAAAAGAGATTCTTGCTCCAATTGGAAGGGGAATATTTACTAAAACAAAACTTGTATCAGAAGATCTTATTGTTGATATTGGAGAAAAAAAGTTTGTGAAAAAAACAATTCCTGAAACAAAGAAACTGATTGAAGAGCAGATTGGAAAGTTGAAAGAAGTTAAAGGAGAACTAGAAGAAAGTTTGGAAAAAGTTAGCGAGGAACTGCAGGAAGTTATGAATGAAGCACGGGAAAAGGAAGGGAAAGATTAAAAACTAATTATTCTTTAAGCAAATATGAAAAAAGTGGTGAAAAATAAAACATGGACACTTGGATTTTTGGGTTTTTTAGGATTTTTGGGATTTCTAGGGTTTAGTGGAAGTAATTGGAATTTCCTTAATTTTCTTTTTTTTCTTTTTTTTCTACATTTTTTGAAGTTGAAGGAGAAGTAGAGTATAATAATTTTTAAAAAGACAAATTATGGACTCCTAAAGGAAAAGAAGAATTAAAGAAAAGATAATCCCCACTCACCCCTACTTCTTCCCCTCAGAGCCAAGCAAAACCTTAGCAATTAATCCTGAAACATAAGCCAAAGCATTAAGGATATGCAATGATACAAACAACAAAAAAACTCCCAAGACAAACAATATCCAGGCATGCCAGGCCTGCGCAGTTAATCCAACCCCATTAATAACAATGAAATTAAGATTTACAATATTATGTGTCAGATAATAAAGCGATGGAGCAAAAACCAAACTTAAAGAAACTGAAATTAAAGTAACTAAAAGAGCAAAAGACAAAATACCCAGAGGAAATTTAATTAACAAATATGCAAAACCCTTCCATGTAATTGGCTCACTAAAATGCGTCGTGACTTTCTTTAAAAAAGTTTTTTGCTTAAATGCCCTGCTTTTCTCAGGCACAATCTTAATGTCTAAAAGGAAAGAACTCATCTCCCCTTCAAAAACAGCAATCCAGTACCATAAAAAAGTCATTAAAATTAAAAGAGGAATTCCAAGCAAAGTTATGGCAAGCCCGAGCCCCAAAGAAACTCCTGTTATTAAAAACACAAAATAAAAAATTCCCAATGGAAAAGCTATTAACAAATAAAACATATTCAGATATGTCTGCTTCTTTCCAATAACATTAAAAAAACTACTCATAATCTTATAAGAACAAATTGTTATTTAAATTTATCTCAATCACTAATAATCTTCGTGATATATTTCCTTTCCACGAACTCAAAAGCAGGATTTTTCACTTTTATGTTCTTAGGTGCTGTGTCCCAGACTTCATTCAGTTCCCTGTGTTCAAGAGGAATTTTTGATTTTGTGAATTTCCAGGAATCAGCAATAACATAAACAGGAATTTTATTATCCCTCGCTATGTTTGCAATCACTTCTGAACCGATTTTATTTACCACTCCTTCTTTTGTTATTGCGTCAGCACCTAAAAAAACTTTATCTGCTTTTTTTGTTCCCTGTTCTTTTGACAGTGCGACTCCGAGAGCAGAATCAACAAACATCGTCACTTTTATTCCGGCCTTTCTCAATTCATGAGCTGTTTTTCTTCCCTGAAACAACGGACGGGTCTCTGTGTTATAAACCTCAAATTTTTTTCCTTTTTTCTTTGCATAAATCAGGGCATTAACGACATTCGTGGAATGGCAGTGCGTGAAAATCACATCTTCTTTTTTTATTAATCTAAAAACTTTTTTATTTATTTTATCCTGTGCCTCTTTAAAATGCGAGAGTATTTGGTTTTTAGGAATTTCTTTTTCAGCCAAGTCCAAAACATTTTCCATCATTGGTTCTGTTGGGCGGGAATTCAAGAGTTTATTTTTAGATTGTTTTGTCGGAACAAGAAGGTAAGCATGGAGAGCTTTTTTAGCAATATTTGTAGCCCCCTGAATTTTTACATTCTTAATCTCCTTGACGATTTTGTTAAACCGTGCCTCTTTTGAAACCATGAAGAAAAGAGGAATTTGGGTTATATAAAATTTGCTTCGTGCTATGCACTCAGTTATAAAAAATCTTTAATAAAAATCACAAGGAATTATAGTGATAATAAATTTCAGCGAAGCGTCGTGGCAAAGTCTAACGCAGAGCATATCAATAAGTGAACAAAGCGAACGTCTCAAAACCACAAATATTTAAAAGTGACTTTTGTTTTACCCAAATATGTTAGAATCATTAATTAATCCAAAAAGAGTTGAAAAGGGACCGTGGAAAATGCTTTTTATCGGAATCCTTTACGGCTCGCTCTCGCTTTTGCTCGTCCACTGGCTTTTTTCCAGTGACATTGTTTTATGTGAATATTCCGGAATGATTGTCGTAACTTTCTGCGTTATGTTTTCCCTGCCCTTTATTTACTACACAATAAAAAAAGAAGAAAAACAAGATGAATACACAGAAGGTTTTTTCGGAGTCTGGAAAGCACACAAAGATGCAATTTATGCATTTATGTGGCTTTTTTTAGGATTCATTATTGCATTTTCTTTTTGGTATATTGTTCTTCAGGATTCAAATTTATTTAATGCACAAATAGAAACATACTGCATGATAAACAATCCAGGGAGCCTTGAAGACTGCATTACAAAATACACTTTCAACCAGGGAGCGGACTCCATTGGAGCAGCAACAAGAGAAATGAGGTTTTTTTCAATTATAGAAAATAATGTTTATGTTATGATTTTTACTTTGATTTTTTCTTTAATTTTCGGGGCAGGCGCTATATTTATTCTTGCATGGAACGCGAGCGTTATTGCAGCAGCAATCGGAATATTCACAAGGTATCAGATAAGTGAAATTCCAAAGGGAATTGCAAAATATATGCTTCACGGATTTCCAGAAATCTCGGCTTATTTTATCACTGCACTTGCGGGGGGCATTTTTGGGGTTGGGGTAATTAAAAATAAAATAAGAGACCGGAAATTCCTGAGAGTAGTGGAAAATACAACAATTCTTCTTTTCATAGCAATAGTTATTTTAATCATTGCGGCATTAATTGAAGTTTATATTACCCCTGTTTTGTTTAAATAATTTTAGTGAATAAATCTTTATATAGGGTTATTTTCTCGGTTTTACATGGAAATAATATTATTAATATCACTTTTAATAAGTTTTTCAGTAACTGTGTTGATTCTCCCGTACTGGATTAGAAAAGCGAGACAATTGGGGTTTTTGTGGGAAGATATGAACAAGTACAAAAATCCGAAAAAGGTCGCTTCTTCCGGAGGGGTTGTGGTTGTAATGGCCTTTACAATTGGGGTTTTATATTATATTGCTACAAGAACATTTTTTTCAAGAGAGGCCTCAGTAAATCTTGAAATTTTCTCTATTTTAAGTGTTATTTTAATACTTGCACTTATTGGAATTATTGATGATTTGTTTGGCTGGAAAGGCGGGGGGTTATCTAGAAAATGGAGGATAGTTCTTGCGTTTATTGCCTCAATTCCCCTGGTTGTAATTAATGCCGGAAATTCCTCGATGAATTTTCCTTTTTTCGGAATAGTGAACTTTGGGATTATATACCCCCTAATATTAATCCCTCTTGGAATTGCAGGCGCTGCCATTACTTATAATTTTCTTGCAGGTTTTAATGGATTAGAAGCCGGGCAGGGAATTTTAATTCTCACGTTTTTATCTTTTGTAGCCTATAAAAATAATTCCCCATGGCTCGCTTTAATTGGTTTGATAATGGTTGCTGCATTACTTGGTTTTTATTTTTACAATAAATTTCCTGCAAAGGTTTTCCCGGGAGATTCTCTTACATGGTCTATAGGAGCACTAATCGCAATCATGGCTATATTGGGAAATTTTGAAAAAGTTGCTGTTTTTGTTTTTATTCCCTACATAATTGAAATGATTCTGAAAATTAGGGGAGGCTTAACAAAACAATCATTTGCCAAACCAAATCCAGACGGGAGTTTGGAAATGCCTTACGAAAAAATTTACGGATTAACCCACTTATCTCTTTTTATTTTGAAAAAATTAAAAACTAAAGTTTATGAAAAAGATGTTGTTTATTTTATATTCATAATACAAATTATATTCATACTTTTTGGACTGTTGATTTGGTAAACTAAAGTTTTTAAAATAAGATTGCCTTGAATTTTGAAATGGATGAATCACCGATTGGAAACTTTGATGTAAAAAAAGAATTGATTAAAACAATTAATTTTTTAAAACAAAAGAAAATTATTAATTTAATAATCATAATTTTATTTTTATTTCTTTTGATTGGGAGCTCGTGGATTAGACTCCAAAATCTTCCTTTGCTTAAAGATTCAACTACTGGAGAATATCTTCCTCTTGCGTTGGACCCCTTTTATTTTTTAAGGATTGCCGAAACAATGGTTGAACAGGGGGGGTTGCCGGAGCATGATTTAATGAGATATCCTTCAGCGCAAGTCGGGTTCACGCATGAAATTTTACCGCAGGCAGTTGTTTTTGTCTGGAAAGTTTGGAAAATATTTGATACAGATGCAACACTTCAATTTGTTGATGTTATTTCTCCTGTAATCTTCTTTGCACTTGGTCTGATTCTCTTTTTCTTTTTAATTTTTATTTTAACAAAATCTAAAATTACTGCTTTAGTCAGCTCCATATTTTTAGCAATAATTCCAACTTATTTATACAGAACAATGGCCGGTTTCTCTGACCACGAGGCTATCGGCATGCTCGCGTTTTTACTGACTTTGCTTGCATACACGTTTGCCTTAAAGTTTTTGGACAAAGAACCTGATAAAGAAAAGAATCATTTGCTAAAAACAGTTTTACTTGGTCTTTTGGTGGGATTTTTAGCTGCCCTTACAATTGTAAGCTGGGGGGGAATTGCCAAGTTCTTATTTATGATTATCCCTTTTAGCTTTGGTTTGTTTTGGCTGGTTAAAACACAGGATTTAGAAAATGTAAATAAAAAACAATTGAAAAGATATATTTTGTTTTATATCTCATGGATTGTTTTCAGTATTTTATCCGGATTATTGTATGGAATTACAATGCAAAGCATGATAAGTACATCTTTATTGGCTTCTTCAAGTTTGATTAATGGTTTTATTTTATTATTTATCCTAGCTGATTTTTCAATAATTAATCTTAAAAATAAAATTAATTTTATTAAAAAAGAAAATTTAGAAAAATATAGGGTGCTGTACAGTTTCCTGGCTGTTTTAATTATTGGAGTAGCTTTTCTGACAATTTACAAGCAAGGAACTTTTTCGTATATTTCGGAAATTTTTGAAAAACTTCTGCATCCTTTTGGGGCAGGGAGGGTAGGTTTAACAGTTGCAGAAAATGCACAGCCGTTTTTAGATGACTGGAGAGCGCAAACAGGAAAAATATTTTTCTGGTTATTTTTCGGCGGATTAATCACTATTGGAGTAAAATTTGCAGAAAAAATAAAGCAGAATAAAAACAAATTCTTATTTGGATTTTTCTGGATTTTAATGATTTTCGGAATTTTGTTCAGCAGAATATCTTCAGGTTCATTATTGAACGGAACCAATTTTATCAGCAAACTCTTTTATTTTGGAAGTCTGGTTTTATTTTTTATAATCCTCTCCTTAATTTATTTTAATGATAAAATAAGATTAAAACCAGAACAAACTGTTTTATTTGCGTGGGCATTTTTTATGCTAATTTCTGTAAGAGGCGCTGTTCGTTTTTTCTTTTTAATTACACCTTTTGTTTGTTTTTCTGCAGGATACTTCATAGTTAATATTGTGGAGTATGTAAAAAAATCCAAAGACGACTTATTAAAAATGTTTTTGGTTCTTATTTTAATTTTAACTCTTGCCGGGACCTTGTTTAGTTTTTACAATCTTACAAATTCAACTTTAGCTCAGGCAAAATACACAGGCCCTTCTGCAAATTATCAATGGCAAAAAGCAATGTCATGGGTTAGAGAAAATATTCCAGAAGATTCCATATTTGTTCACTGGTGGGATTATGGATATTGGGTTCAGTATCTCGGAAAAAGGCCGACTGTAACTGACGGGGGCCACGCAGTTGGTTTTTGGGACCATTTAATAGGAAGATATGTTTTAACAACCCCAGAACCTGAAACTGCCTTAAGTTTTATGAAATCCCATGATGTTTCTTATTTATTAATTGATCCTACTGACATAGGAAAATACCCTGCTTACAGTATTATAGGAAGTGATGAAGAAGGAAATGACAGAACTTCAATGATTCCTTCTATGCAATCTGACCCTTCGCAAATAAAAGAAACTTCCAGTGGCATGGTAATTGTGTATAATGGGGGATTTGCAATTGATGAAGACATTGTTTATGAACTGGAAGGGCAACAGGTATTTTTTCCAGCGAACAAAGCAGCAATTATCGGAGTTATTTTAGAAACAATTAATTCTACATTATTAAAACAACCAGAAGTGGTTTTTTTCTACAACAATAAACAAACTAAAATTCCTTTAAGATATGTTTATTATAACGAACAGTTAAAAGATTTTGGAACAGGATTCGAAGCAGTCATAAAAATAATTCCGAGAATTTATCAATCTAATCAAGGATTCCATGTGGATAATTTGGGGGCGATAATGTATCTCTCTCCAAAAGTTTCAAGGAGCTTGGTTGCCCAAGTTTATCTTCTAAATGATGCGTTTAATAATTATGAAACTTTGGAGTTGGTTCATGCAGAGCCCTCCCAGAACATAGCTTATCTTAATTCGCAAGGTGCAAATTTGGAAGATTTTGTTTATTTCAATGGGATTGAAGGACCGATAAAGATATGGAAAGTGAATTATCCTGAGAACATAATTACAAGAGAAGAGTTTTTAAGAACCTCTGGTGGTTACGCAGAGTTTGATAATTTGGATCTTACAAGATAATTCTATAGTTTTCATTTGCATAAAGTTTAAAATTGGATATTTGTGGTTAAATGTATGGAAAAAAACCATTCTGGAATTGTTATTATTATAGGAACTAAGGCGGAATTAATTAAGTGCATGCCAGTAATGTTGGAGTTGCAGAAACAAAATAAAGAGTACTGGTTTATTCACACTGGACAGCACAATCTTGGAGATTCCTGCGAAGAGTTTGGAATTAAAAGACCGGATTTTATTTTGAGCAAAGAGCCAGATAGAAAAATAGGAACAAAATTTTGGTCAAAAATAAAAATTAGCACATTTTTGTGGTGTGTTTTAACTTTGTTTCGAATCAAGAGCATTATCAAGGAATTACAGCCAAAATATGTTATTTATCACGGAGATACTATGAACACTGCTATAGCAGCAGCTGCTTCAAGTAAAATATTAAATCTAAGAAAGAGATGGAAAAATGTTCATCTGGAAGCAGGATTAAAGAGCGGTTCTATTCGTGAGCCCATTCCAGAAGAATTTACCAGGCAGGTTATTGACAGGTTTACTGATTTGCTCTTTGCAGTATCTGATGGAACTGTTGCAAATCTCAAAAAAAGAAAATTCAATTTTGTCAGGAGTGAAATAAAAAAAATTGGGAACACCATAGTTGATTCTTCTCTTGTTAGCTACAATCTGGCAAAGAAAAAAAAGTATAAAATTCCAAAAGAGGAATATGTTTTAATCAACCTCCACAGGCATGAGAACATTGTTAATAAAAAAAGGTTGCAGGCAATTTTGGAAATATTGAAAGAAACAAAAATCAAAGGCATTTGGCCCCTTCATGAGAATACAAAGTATTTCTTAAAAAAATATGACTTATTTGATGAAGCTGAAAAAATTAAGAATATCAAAATAACCTCTCTCGTAGATTATTCAGAATTTATTTTCTTGCTCGCAAACTGCAAATACCTAATTACCGACGGAGGAAGCATACAGGAAGAAAGTTTAGTTTTCAAAAAACCCTGTGTTCTACTTAGGAAGAAAACAGAAAGGCAAGAAGGTTTAGCTACTGGGATAAATTTTTTAACTAAACTAAACATTAATTATTCCAAAGAGATAATTAAAAAAATAGAAGGCGGTAAATTAAAAATTAGAAAATTCAAAAATCCTTATGGAGAAAAAGGAGTTAGTAAGAAAGTTTTGGAGGTGCTGAGATGAAAAGTGGGTTTGAAAAAATAGATCTCTGGCAAAAAGATATAAAAAAAGGACATAATATCTTGGATATTGGTTGTTGGGATGGTTCTAGATTAAAAAAACTCCAAAAAAAGTCAAATGTTTTTGGGATGGAAATTGATGAAAATAAAATTAATTTAGCAGAACCTAAAATAAAGAAAAGAATTAAATGGGGGGATGTCACAAAAGGGATACCTTATAATAAAAAATTTGATTGGGTTTTTTTGACAGAAGTCTTAGAACATGTTTCAGATGACTCAAAAGCTTTAGCTAATATAAACAAGTCATTAAAGAAAAAAGGCAACCTTATTCTAACTACCCCAAGATCTACAAAATATCTCGAATTTTGGGATCCTGCATGGGTTAGATGGAAGTTTTTAGGAGGACAAAAACATCATCATTATACAAAAGAAGAGTTATTTGGAAAATTGAATAATAATGGTTTTAAGATTAAAGAGTATTATATTATGGGTAACTTGTCTTGGGTATTAGTAAGATGGATCAATGTTTTTTTAAAATATCTCTTAAAATCAAAAAAACGAATAAACCCCCCTATAAAGAAGGGTTTTTGTGACTGGATAATTTTATCAGAAATAAAATGAAAAAAGCTAAAAGATTCAAGAATCCTCATAGTAGAAGGGGAGTAAGTAAAAAGATTGTTGAGGAATTAAAATATGAGTAGGATGAAGAATATAAAGGTAGTTTTTGATATATTATCACAAAGTCAGGATAATTTTTTAGTTAAATCACAATTTATTACTGCTTTCTTTTTACATTATATTGGGAAAATTTTTGGCTTAAATCTTAACATTTTACCCAAAATGAGAATAAAATTACAAGATTGCATATTTATTACTAGAGAAAAAACTATTGATTTTTGGGTGCTTTGGAAAGATTATGAGCGGGATATATTCAAAGAGCTTAAAAAAATAGAGCAAAAAGGTGTTTTTATCGATGTGGGAGCAAATGTTGGGAGATATTCTGTCTTAATGGCTAAAAAAGGGTGGAAGGTTTATTCTTTTGAACCAATAAAAAACAATTTCATTAAATTACAAGAGCACATAAAAATAAATAATATTAAAAAGAATATAAAGGTAAAGAAGATTGCTTTAGGAAATAAAAAAGAAAAACGCAATATCTATTTTGAACCGCATAAGCATGGAGAAGGTTCTCTAGTTATTAAAAAGAAAATATCTTTTTCTGAAAGAGTAGGAGTAGACTTATTGGATAACTTAATGAAGGATAAAAAATACAAAAAACCTATTTTATTAAAAATAGATGTTGAAAGTTTCGAATATGAAGTTTTGATTGGGGCTAAAAAATTTATTCAAAAATATCACCCAATAATCATCTTAGAAATGTGGCAAAAAGAGAAAGATATAAAATTTCTTGAAGATTTAGGATATAAAAATAGGAGAGATTTTTGGTATTATGAAAAATAAAATGAAAGTTTACCTCCAGTATCCGTGGGGAGTAGCGGATTCCCAATATTATAGATCGCTTATTGAAAATCCTCCAAAAAATATTGAATATCAGAATATACGGAAGAAAGAAGGGATGATTACAAAAGAGAAAAAGCTCTTCTTTTGGAAGAATTTAAAGAAGATATCCCGTGCTCTTCTGAATAAATTAAATTTGCCTCTTCCTAATGCCCACAAAAGTCCTGAAGGAGATTATGACATAATTCATTGTGCCCACTGTCTAAGTAAAAATAAAGACAAACCTTGGGTTGCAGACTTTGAGTCACTCTGGCAAATGTGGATATCAGGAAAAAATACAAAAAAAGTAAAAAAGATCATCAGAAAGATTCTAATCAGACCAAATTGTAAAAAAATCCTAGCATGGACTGAAGTAGCAAGAGAAGAAATTCTGAAAGCTTTCCCAGAAGTCTCTAATAAAATTGGGGTTGTTGGCTATGCCATGCCTTTTCCAAAAATAAAAAAAATAAAAAAAGAGACAATAACTCTTTTGTTTGTTTCACGATATTTTTATGAAAAAGGGGGTCTGCACGCGCTTGAAGCAATTGATTCTCTAACAAAAAAACATAAAAATATTCATGGAATTTTTGTTGCTCCCACGCCAAAAGGTATTTTTAATAAATATAAAAAAAATAAAAAAATAGAATTTTTTGGGCTTACTCCACATGATAAACTGATGAATAAAATTTTTCCAAGAGCAGATATTTTTATTTATCCAGGATATAGCGACACTTATGGGTTCTTATTTATAGAGGCTTTGGCTTTCGGACTGCCTATTGTTACTGTAGACAGATCTTCAAGAAGAGAACTTATTAAAGACAAAGAACAGGGATTTGTAATAAATAGGAAAGGAATAATAAATCCTTGGAAAATAGGGGATTCTGAACAAGAAATCATAAAAGAACTTATTGAAAAAACAACACAATTAATAAAAAACAATTCTTTAATGAAACGGATGTCCGAAAATTGCAAAAATGAAGTTAAAAAAGGTAAATTTTCAATTAAAGAAAGAAATAAAAAATTAGAAAAAATTTACAAAGAGGCACTGAAATGAAAAAAATACTTGTTACTGCAGCAAACATTTTTCCCTATCCCAAAGCAGGGGGAGGAAGAGGCTTACTTTCATTTGTAGAAAGATTATCAAAAAAATATGCTATTACAGTG
>Ga0315550_1002716_pt1 | contig 10779 bp, 8 predicted proteins | sample SalMarSW160190MG_2_FD_203100 | JGI IMG/M metagenome (GOLD analysis project Ga0315550, IMG submission 203100) | Salt marsh sediment microbial communities from the Plum Island Ecosystem LTER, Massachusetts, United States - Salt Marsh Sediment SW1601-90 ... | reverse complement strand
TATATCTTTTATTAATATATATAAAATATATATATCATAATAATATAAATAGCAAGGAAAAAACGATTTTTTTCACATGGCGGTACTGGCTTTGAGGGATAAAGGGGAAGAAATGTGATATATGAAGAGCCGTTAGCCGGCCGCTTTGCAGCATAGGCGGATAGACGGCACATTGTCGGTTTATTGAATTACAAAGAATCAAAAACCACATTTCAGGTGCTGCCCGAGCCGTTCTCGGAACAGAACCGCATGCTCAACTCGACGATGAAGATGGTCCGGTACAGGATTACCGAGCACTATGCCGACCTTATAGAGTGTATGTACTCACAGGAAGGCGGCAGGTATGGAAACGAAAGAAATCTCACGGTGCTCCGCGAGATGTTCGGGTTCGAAGGATAGCCTGAGTCGGAATTTATGTTGTTTTTTCAAATATCCAATATTAAAATGTATACTGATAGGTCTTATATGAGTAAATGGGTGAAATACTACACAGTCGATAATCAATTCCTTTTACCTGCCTTCCGGTTGGAACTGCCGCGTATCAGACGATGAATTTCAATAAATCGTTTGAACACATACCGTAGAGACCTGTCTGCAGCTTGAGGGTGAGAACATCCGAAGGAGTACTAATGACACAAGTAAGACTCGGCGATACGGTAAAGGTCCACTACACCGGAAAACTGGGAAACGGTGAAGTGTTCGATTCGACCGCCGACAAGGAACCGTTGACTTTCACACTGGGAGAGGGGACAGTCATTCCAGGGTTCGAACAGGCGTTAATCGGGATGAACCCGGGCGAGGAGAAGACCGTTAAGATATCGGCGATAAGGGCGTACGGTCCCTATCAGAAGCAGCTCGTCGTCGATGTTGACAAGGAAAAGTTCGTCGATGAGATAGAACCAGAGATCGGTCAGCGCTTTCAGGTCAGCCAGCCCGACGGCACGAAATTCGTGGTGACGGTACTCTCTATCGAGGAGACGAAGGTTACCCTGGATGCGAACCATCCGCTGGCGGGAAAGGATCTCACTTTCGATATTCAGCTGCTCGACGTGGCGAAAGAATAAATGGGGTGCACTTGTACTACAAAGATAGTCATCTGCATTTAGATGCAGGAGTCATACTTATAAAAACATCGAACACCATCCAAATGGGGAACAATTATCCTGTGAATATAGTCGTACACATTTAGATGCGAGAGTCTGTTTTTACAAGTGAGGACGAACCCCATCTAAATGGAGAACAATTGTACTCAAAAGACAGTCGTACACATTTAGATGCGAGAGTCTTTCTTGACTAAAAGGCCGGAAGACGAAGCACAGACCGGTTCGCCGGACCCGAGGTGCCTGCAGCGAGGCTTAGAGAAGTAATCAACGGTGTGTTGTACTCCGTTGAAGAGTACCGACCTTTTTATCTGTGTGATCTCTCGGAAGTGGATGACGAAAACATTCGCGATAGGAGTGATAGATGAAGATACTGCTTTTATCTCCGTGCAAGAGCCCTGATGTGAAGAAACCGCGGTTTCTCATGATTCCGCAGCTTTCTTTGCATCTCATATCGGGTCTCACGCCTCCGGAGCACGAGGTGAAGATCGTGGAGGAGGAAGTCGAAACGATCGACATCGACGAGGAGTGCGATCTCGTTGGGATAAGTTGTATGACCGCGAACGCCCCTCGCGCGTATGCGCTCTCCGAGGAGTTCAGAAAACGCGGGAAAAAGGTCGTGCTCGGCGGCGTTCACCCCACCATCCTGCCCGGAGAGGCACTGCGGCACGCCGATTCAGTGGTGATCGGTGAGGCTGAGGGGGTCTGGGAGGAGGTATGCCGCGACGCGAAGGCGGGAAGGCTCAAGAGGCAGTACCACAAACCTTTTCCCAGCCTTGACGGATATATTCCCATGGGGACGCGGCTCAAGACGAAGAAGCGGGCGTTCGGCGTCGTCCCGGTGATGACCACACGAGGGTGTCCGTACCATTGTGAGTTCTGCTGCGTCAGCGACCTCTACGGGAAACGGATCCGTCACGTGCCCGTGAAAAACGTGGTGCAGGATATATGCGATTCCGGGGGGAAATTTTTTCTCTTCCTCGACGACAATATCGCGGGCGACCCCGTATATGCGAAAAGCCTTTTCGAAGCGATCACGCCTCTCGGTATCAAGTGGGGTGGGCAGGCGTCCCTTTCCATTGTGAAGAATATCGATATCCTGAAGCTGGCGAGGAAAAGCGGGTGTGAAGCGCTGTTCTTCGGCGTCGAGAGCGTCTCAAAGGAGCAGCTCGGGAGAATGAGAAAATCATCAAAGAAGCTTGACGAGATCGAACAGTCGATACGGACGGTGGAAGACATCGGTATCTTTTTTCACGCCTCGATGATTTTCGGGTTCGATTCGGACACTACGGACATATTCCCCGAAACGCTCGCCTTTCTCGAGAGAAACAGGATAAGCTCTGCTACACTCAATGTCCTGACCCCCTATCCCGGTACGAAGATATACCGCCAGTTCGAAGAAGAGCGGAGACTTCTCACCGAGGACTGGCGATTTTTCGACCACAAGACGGTGGTATACACACCGGAGCATATGTCCCCCTTTGAACTCCAGGCCGGGAGGTTGTGGGTGCTGAAAGAGTTTACCCGGTTCTCGTCGATGATGAGAAGGCTTCCGTATCACCTCGATCATCCGCTCTACCATCTTGCGATGAACATCGGGCACAAGAGAACGAGTTCTATAGATCTGGACGCATTTCCGGACGTTGCCGGCTCTCTTTTCCCGCTGTCAGCAGAACGAAAAAAAACGCACGGCGGCGTTTTGATTCCGCCGGTCAGGTTTGCAGATCTTATGCCGAAAGGTCCTTTACCATGGGCCGCGACCCGTAAAGGGGGTGCGATATGCTGAAAAAAGGAATGGGGTTCGTTTTTTTCACTACACTGCAGGCGGTCGAGGGCGGGGCTTTCGTGCTCGTCTTCTTGAGAGACGGGGCACGTTTCATATGGAAAGAGAATGCAGTCAGGAAATGGACGTTCATTTCATTCGAGAACGTGATCGACGTGATACAATGGTATTTCGCCCGGGTTGCCCTGGTGATACGTTACCGGGAACAGTACCGGAATATTACCTTGCCGATGAAGGCGTATTATAAGACATTAATGGTGAACAAAAAGCGCCGGATGCCCTGAAGCGGATTCTCATTCATATGGTTAACACGTATCGGCTCCGATACGGATACCCTGCGTCAAAACATGCGGCGTGCAGGACTGCACTGTCATACCGTACATAACAAGAGAGGATAGCTATGAAAAAGTACATCGTAACAGCGGTTCTGCTGGTCATGATGGTTTTTCCCTCGGTGGTCTCTACTGCGGACGATACAGTGGAACATACGGCCGCCCTCGTGAACGGAGTGCCGATCTCGACCGAAACACTCGAGAGAAAAGTCGGCGAGGCATTCGCGAAGCTGCTGGCCGGCGGAAACAGACCGGATCCCGATCGGCTGAAAAAGGACGTGCTCGAAACACTCATAAACAACGAACTGCTATATCAGGAGAGTGTGCGCGGGGGATACGGGCCCAGCGAACTCAAGGTGGAGATGCAGTTTTCCAATATAAAGGGGCAGTTCGGTACCGAAGAGGAATTCCTGGACATGCTGTCGCAGCGGGGATACACTGCGGATTCGCTTCGTGAGGAGCTCGGAAAGATAATGGCGATCGATGATTATATCAGTGGGGAAGTCGCCACCGGATTGGATGTCACGGACGGGGAGATACGAGGGTATTACGACGACAATCCGAACGTCTTCCAGGAACCGGAATCACTCAGGGCGAGCCATATCCTCATCATGGTCGAGGATATGACGGACGAGAAGCAGAAGAAGACCGCGTACCGTAAGATCGAGGATATTAAGAAGAAAATCGACAAGGGGGAACCGTTCGAGTCTCTCGCGAAAGAGTACTCGGAATGCCCGAGCAATGCACAGGGAGGCGACCTCGGCTACTTCCAGAGGGGGCAGATGGTGAAGCCGTTCGAGGACGCGGTGTTCGCCCTCGAGGCGGGAGAGATCAGTGATATCGTGGAGACAAGGTTCGGCTACCACCTCATCAAGCTCGTTGACAAACGGCCTGAACGAACCGTTCAGTTTGAGGAAGTAAAAAGCGATATCGAGCAGTTTCTCGGCGAGCAGAAGGTATTTGCCCAGCTGAAAAAGGTCGTGGAAAGGCTGAAAAGTGAGGTACAGATAGAGCGGTATCTGTGACCCGATGTTCTGATCTTTACAGGTGAGCGTGCGGGGGTATTCATCCCCGCACGTTTTTTTTACCGTGACTACCCGCACTTTCTCTATAAGCGGCGGGTTTATTATCGCGGTCTATACCGCCCGATTAAAACGATTGTTGATAGCAGGGGAGAGTAGGACGAAGGCGACTGATCGGTGTATCGCTCCTGGCGGAACAGTTGGAAGATATTTGCCTTTAAACAATCAGAACCTCGACTGCGCGGTGCGGGAGATTATCTCATCCTGGAGCTCTTTTCCTATATCGACGAAGTAGTCGCTGTACCCCGCCACGCGAACGATGAGGTCCCTATACCGTTCCGGGTCTTTCTGGGCGGCCCGCAGGGTATCCTTGTCGACGACGTTGAACTGCACATGGTGGGCGTCGTCCCTGAAGTAGGCACGTACTAAACCCGTAAGCTTGTCGATGCCTTCCTCCCCTGCAAGGAGGCCGGGCGTGAGCTTCATATTCAGAAGAGTTCCCCCCGTACGGACATGGTCCATTTTTCCGCACGAACGTATCACCGCGGTCGGGCCCTTCCGGTCGGCGCCCTGCACCGGCGAGATCCCTTCGGAGAGGGGCATACGGGCTTTACGGCCGTCCGGCGTCGCGCCGGTGACACTCCCGAAATAGATGTGACAGGTGGTCGGCAGCATGTCGATGTGGTACTCGCCGCCCTTTGTGTTCTTTCTGCCGTCAATGGCGTTGAAAAGCGCATCAAAGACGTCCCGCATGATGTCATCCGCGTAGTCGTCGTCGTTTCCGTACCGCGGGGTGCGATTCGCAAGAAGGAGCCGGAGCTGTTCGTTCTCGTTGAAGTCGGCCGCGAGGGCGCCCAGCAGCTTTTCCATGCCGACGCCCTGACTGTCGAACACGTGCGTTCGTATGGCGGAGAGGCTGTCAGTGATCGTGCCGATTCCCACGCACTGGATGTAGGTGGTATTGTACCGTGGGCCGCCGTCGTTGTAGTCTCTTCCCTTTTCGATACAGTCGTCGATGAGCACTGAGAGGAAAACCGCCGGCATACACGTCGCGTACATCCGTTCGATGTACTGGTTGCCCCTGATCTTTACGGCGACGAAATGCTCGAGCTGACGCCTGAAGGCACCAAAGAGCTCGCCGTATGACCTGAATTTCACAGGATCGCCGGTTTTGATGCCGATTCTCTTTCCCGTCACGGGGTCCATGCCGTTGTTCAAAGCGAGCTCGAGAATCTTCGGGGTGTTGAGATATCCGGTGAGGATGTACGCTTCCTTGCCGAAAGCGCCTGTCTCGACGCAGCCCGAGGTACCTCCCTCCCTCGCGTCCTCGACCGTTTTCCCCATTCTGATAAGCTGTGCGATCACCGAGTCCGCATTGAAGATCGAAGGATACCCGTACCCCTTTCGGACGACGCGGAGCGCCGCTTTCAAAAAACGGTCGGGATTTTTCCTGCTGAGCTGGATGTTGCCCTGCGGCTGCAGGAGGTGTACCTCGTCCATCACCTCGAGCATCAGGTAGGAGAGATCGTTTACCCCGCTTTTTCCGTCCGGAAGTACGCCGCCGATATTGATATTCGTAAAATCATTGTAAGTCCCGCTTTCCTCCGCCGTTACTCCCACCTTGGGCGGGGCGGGATGGTTGTTGAATTTGATCCAGAAGCACTCTAAAAGCTCCTTGGCCCTTTCTTTCGTGAGCCTCCCCTCCTCGATGTCTTTTTTATAGAAGGGATAGAAATAGCGGTCGAGGTGCCCTGGGTTCATGGCGTCCCAGCCGTTCAGCTCGGTGATCGTGCCGAGATGAACGAACCAGTACATCTGGAGCACCTCCCAGAAAGTCTCAGGCGGGTTTTCCGGCACCCGCCTGCAGATCGCGGCGATAGAGAGAAGTTCCGTTTTTCTTTTCCCGTCAGGGCCTTCCTTCGCCATGTGCTCGGCGAGGTCCGCATGCCGGTGCGCGAACGACACCGCCGCATCGCAGGCGATGCGCATCGCCTCGAGCTGGTGAAGCCGGGAAGTCGCATCAGGGTCGTTTTCGAAGTCGAGCGTTTCGATGGAGGATTGTATATCCCGCGTGAAGCCGGAAAGCCCCTTGTGGTAGAACTTTCCGTTCAGGGTGGTATGGCCCGGGGCGCGCTGCTCCATGAACTCGGTGAATATGCCCGCGTTGTAGGCGTCGTGCCAGCTTTTAGGGAGCGCTGAGAAGATACGGCCGCGCATCGTGCGGTCTTTCCAGTAGGGGATGATTTTCTCCCCGTAGACCTTGCGGACCTCCTCGGACACCTTGTAGCTCGTTTTGGGCCTGGAGTTCAGTATTTCGAGGTCTTCGAGGGAGTGGCAGACGAGCTCCGGGTAGGTCGGCACGGCCTTCGGAAACGGACCGCGCTCACCCACGATGAGCTCGTCTTTTCCGATGTATATCGTTTTTTTCCTGCACAGGTGCCTGAAAAGGTGTGCCCTCATTACCGGGGCGGGGTATTTATCATGGTTTTCCCGGTGGAAATCCGTGACGAGCTCGGCCCTTTCGGAGGATAGAACGACCGGCCTCTCATGGCTGTCCTTCCGTAATCGCGCGACCCGTTCGGTCATCCGTTCGTTCCTATATCCTGTCTTGATATATCTTTGTGATTAAGATGGTGTACGTCATTTTTTTAAGAAAGTCTCTAACATCTAAATGCCAGTGATATTCTTTTAATGACAATTGTTCTCCATTTAGATGGGGTGTATCATAACTAATAAGAAAGACTCTCGCATCTAAATGTGTACGACTGTCTTTTAAGTACAAGTGTTCTCCATTTAGATGGTGTACGTCATTATTTTGAGAAAATCTCTCGCATCTAAATGAGAGCGACTTTCTTCAAAAGACAAGTATTCCGCATTTAGATGGTGAATGACCCCTTAGTCAAGAAAGACTCTCGCATCTAAATAAGGATAACACTCTTTAAAATAATAGTATTCCTCTTAGATGGTGAATGAACACTTAGTCAAGAAAGACTCTCGTATCTAAATGAGGATGACACTCTTTAAAATAATAGTATTCCTCATTTATCACCAATAAGTCAAATGCTTTTTCGGGAATGCAGTTTCGGCGTCCGGCAGGTGCGCGTTCGAAAATTTTTCTTTCCAAAAGAGGATTATAAATTATAATACTATGAGCGACGGGTAAACCTCGTGAGGTGAAACCGTAGAGAAGCATCGATTTCTGTACATTAACGATAAACAGGGAGGCGGTATGGCCGATCTCACTACCACCTATTTGGGCTTAGAGCTTCGGAATCCCGTAATAGCGGGAAGCTCCGGGCTTACCAACGATAAGAAAAACCTCATTGAGCTCGAAAAGTACGGTGCAGGGGCCGTGGTGCTGAAAAGCATCTTCGAAGAGCAGATCCTCATGGAAACGGACAGGGAGGTCAGCGCGGCCGACCTCGTGTCCCATTCGGAAGCGGCCGGGTATTTGACCACCATGACGAAAGAGCACAGCGTGTACCAGTACCTCGGGCTGATAGAGGAGGCAAAAAAGGCGGTCTCGATACCGGTGATCGCGAGCGTAAACTGCCTTACGGGCGGAGAATGGACGAAGTTCGCGAAGCGGATACAGGAGGCGGGCGCGGACGCGCTCGAGCTCAACATACTTATCTCGGACTACAAAAACCGCGATTCGAAGGCCATAGAGGAGGACTACTTCGAAATCGTCGAAAAGGTGAAAGGCATCGTAGACATTCCGCTGGCGCTTAAGGTGTCGACCCTCTTCACCAACATACCGCGGATGCTGATTGCACTGAGCAGAACGGGTGCATCGGGGCTCGTTCTCTTCAACCGGTACTGGAGCCCGGATATCGATCTCGAGGAGATGGCCGTTTCCTCCGGCAGTGTCTATAGCTCGCCGGACGAGATCACGGTCCCCGTGCGCTGGATAGGGTTGCTGCCGGAGCTCGTCGAGTGTGACATCTCGGCCACTACCGGTGTCCACGACGGAAACGGCGTAATCAAGCTAGTACTCGTCGGCGCGACGACCGTGCAGGTTTGCTCCGCGCTCTATATCAACGGACTCGACTATATCGGGAAAATCGTGAGCCAGGCGGACGCCTGGCTGGACGGCCACGGGTACAAGAGGGTGGACGATATCAGGGGGCTGCTCGGTCCGAAGTCGGAAGAGGAGCGCAAGGTGTTCGGCCGTGCACAGTTCATGAAGTACTATACCCTGAAAGAATAGGAATCATCCGCCGGGCGGCGCAGCGGAATATACAGGCGGGCATCGCGAAGGCGAGGTGATGCCCGCTTTTTTCTGTGTCCCCGCTTGTTTCTATTTTACGGCGATCCCCCCGGGCAATGCTGCGGCCCGTCGGATGCCGTTACAGCCCGGTCATCTTCAGGCCTATCTGCTCCTCTTTTCCCTCAAAAGGATGCTCGAACAGGGAGAGCGTCCCCCTGTACAGTACGCCGATGCGGTCCGAGAGAGAGAGGACCTCTCCCAGGTCGCCCGACACGAGGAGTATACCGGCGTTCTTCCGCTGTTCCAGTAAAAACCGCCATACGTATTCGATGGAGCCGACGTCTAGCCCGTGCGTCGGCTGCTCGGCGATGAGGAGGGACGTGTTCCTCGAAAGCTCACGGGCCAGTATCAGCCGCTGCAGGTTGCCGCCGGAGAGCTGCTTCGCAGGTGCGGACAGAGAGGGTGCGGCGACGGCGAACTTCGCGATGAGCGCTTGGGTGTATTCCCGTATATATGAGAGGTCGAACAGGACTCCTCTGCCGAAACAGCTGTTTTTGTACTGTGTAAGGATGCAGTTCTCGGAAAGTGTGAGCTCGCCGACGGAGCCCATGCCCATTCTGTCCTCCGGGATGTAACCTGTGTCGCCGCGGACGGAGATGGTGCCGCTTTTTGCCGAACGCAGCCCAAAAAGCGCCTCCACAAGCTGGTTCTGCCCGTTGCCTGCGACACCTACGATACCGAAAACCTCTCCCTTACAAACGTCGAAAGAAACTCCCCTGACGGTCTCCCTCCCGCGGTCGTCTTCGACCCTGAGGCCTTTGACCTCGAGCACCGCCCCCTTTTTTTCCATAGGTTTCTTTTCGACCGAGAGGAGTACCTCCCTGCCGACCATCTTCTTCGCGAGCTCCTCTTTCGCCTTTCTACCGGCCTTTTTTACATCCAAGGCCGGTAAGCTCGCCGTGACCCTGCCGCGGCGGAGTATGGTGATACGGTCCGCGACCTCTAAGACCTCCTCCAGCTTGTGAGTGATGAATATGACGGCCTTTCTTTCCTCTTTCATCCGTTCGAGGATACGGAAGAGCTCCTTCGTTTCCTGCGGGGTTAGAACCGAGGTCGGCTCGTCGAGGATCAGGACTTCGGCGCCCCGTATGAGTGCCTTGACGATTTCCACTCGCTGCTGTTCGCCGACCGACAGGTCGCAGATGCGGGCACGCGGGTGAACGAGGAGGTTGTACCGCGCGGAGAACTCTTCGATGGTCCGCCCGATCCCCTTGAGGGGGGAGAAAAAGGAGGTGCTCAGGCCCAGCACCACGTTTTCGGCAACCGTGTGCGGTCCGATGAGCCTGAAGTGCTGGTGTACCATCACGATCCCGTGGCGTATGGCATCTTTCGGGGATTTTATTAAAACGGGCGATCCCCTCAGGAGAAACTCGCCCGAGTCCGCACGGTATATCCCGGAGAGGATGTTCATCAGCGTGGTCTTTCCGGCGCCGTTCTCGCCGAGGATCGCGTGGACTTCGCCGCCGTAAATATCAATATCGATCCCGTCGTTGGCCCGGACACCGCCTCCGAAGGTCTTAGAAATCTTCCTCATCGATATCAGAGAAATGTTTCCTTCTCTGTCGGTCATCCTATTCCTCCTCCCTGCTGTAGGGCAGGCCGAGCGCGCCGGGCGCGCCCATACGACGCCTGAGCCTTCTGCTTGCGCGAAGGAGAAGGGGCGCGAGAATCGTGAAGAGGTACGGCATGATCGTCAAAAGCTCCGGTGCGACCCACGGCTGCAGCCTGAAGGAGAGGTAGAAGAGGGAGCCGAAGATGTACGAACCGCCGATAGCCACGAGGGGGTGCCACAGGCTGAAGATGGTGAGCGCGATCACGATCCATCCCATGCCAGCCGTCATTCCCTGGGTCCAGGAGGGACGGTAGATGATGGAGAGGTAGGAGCCGCCCAGGCCCGCGAGGAATCCCCCGATAAAGGTGCAGCAGTACCTGACGAGAAAGACGTTGACGCCGAGGGCGTCCGCTGTCGCTGGGTTCTCGCCTACGGACCGTACCGTGATACCCCATGAGGTCTTGAACATGACCCACCAGAGCAAAAGAGCGAGCCCTATCCCGATATATACCAGCAGGTTCTGCTCGGTGAACAGGATCGGGCCGAGCACTGGGATCCTGCTCAGTCCCGGAACGCTGAACTCCGCGATCGAAACCTTCAGCGGCTGGCCCTCCCACCCCCTTCCGAGTACGCCGGTGAGACCGAGGCCGAACAGGGTAAGCGCGAGCCCGGAAACGACCTGGATGACCCGGAGGTGTATCGAGAGAAACCCGTGAAGAA
>Ga0315550_1002715_pt1 | contig 10780 bp, 8 predicted proteins | sample SalMarSW160190MG_2_FD_203100 | JGI IMG/M metagenome (GOLD analysis project Ga0315550, IMG submission 203100) | Salt marsh sediment microbial communities from the Plum Island Ecosystem LTER, Massachusetts, United States - Salt Marsh Sediment SW1601-90 ... | reverse complement strand
CCCATGCGCGTACTCGCGCACCCCCCATGCGCGTACTCGCGCACCCCTATGCGCGTACTCGCGCACCCCCCTCCCGCGAGGGGAAGGGAAACTATTCCTCCCCCGGCGGAGGAGGCTAGGCAGAGGCAGCACATCCGGTCCCTCCCCCCGTGGTAGGAGAGGTTAGGTGGGGGGGCGCCCTACGGCCCGGCGAAGCGGAACTCGAGCGACGGCGTTGCGGCCCACTCCAAGAGCTCTTCGAAGGTCGGCGCCGCCGGCTGCCCCCGGTAAGTGTACAGCGCCTCCAAGAAGGCGGGGAGCGCGTCTATCTCGATCACGCGCGGCTCTCCCTCGATGCCGCCCAGCTCCGCCGCCTTGGCGACGGCATCCTCCGGCAGGCCCAGCGCATCCACCAATCCCGAGTCCAGCGCCTGCCGCCCGGTATAGACGCTGCCGTCGGCCAGCTCGCGCACTGTCTCTTCCGGCAGGTCACGTCCCTCGGCCACGACAGCCACGAACTCGTCGTAGGCCTCGTCGATGATGGTCTGCCAGTAAGCCTGCTCCTCCTCGGTCATGTCGCGGAACAGGCTGCCGATATCCTTGCGCGGCCCCGAGGTGATAACGACCACGTCCACGCCGATCTCGTCCAGCAGCTCGTCGGCGTTGATGAACTGGCTGATGACGCCGATAGAGCCGGTCAGCGTGTCGGGATGAGCGACGACATAATCGGCGCCACAGGCGATGTAATAGCCTCCCGATGCAGCCATCTCGTCCATCCACACGACGACGGGCTTTTCAAAGTCCTCGATCATGTGATAGATCTGGTTGGAGGCCACCACACTGCCGCCGGGACTGTTGATGCGCAGGACAACCGCCTTGACGTCGGGATCGCCGGCCGCCTGGGTCAACTGGTTGTCCACCAGGCCGGGCGTGATGCCCATCGTGGAAAAAGAGTCGGCGGGGTCGCTGGTGATGGCACCGTCGAGTCGGATCACGGCCACGGCCGGGCCAGTGGGGATTGGCCCCCCTCCCTCGGCCAAGAGTCCCAGGCCGGCCACCGACAGGAAGCAGGTGCTCACGCAGGCACACACCGGCAGCGAAAAGCCAAGAATAAAGGCTAGGAATACCCATAGGATGTTGCGTTCTTTCATTTCTCCCTCCATGTTGGTAGACTGGTAGACCAGTACACCGGTAAATTGGTAGCTGGTCTCCTACCAATCTGCCAAATACCAGTTTACCAATCTACTGACTAACGAGCCGCACGAAGCGACGTTTGCCAACTTGCAGAATTCTTTCCCCAGCCTCGTCGGCCTCAAGCTCCACCTCGATGCTTTCGATCCGCTCGCCGTCCAACTTGACCGCGCCCTGCTGAACCAGGCGGCGGGCCTGGCTCTTGCTGGGGGCGAACTCGGCGGCGTAGATGATGTCCACCACGTTGGTCGGGCCTTTGAGAGCGAGCGTCGGCATATCCTCCGGCAGCTTGCGCTCCTGGTGCACGCGCTCGAAATGATCAGCAGCCCGGTCGGCGGCCTCGTCGCCGTCAAAGATCGAGACGATCTCCCAGGCCAGCTTCTTCTTCGCCTCCATCGGGTGTACCTCGCTTCGCTCCACCGCGCCCAACAGCTCGTCGATCTGCTCCGGCGTCCAGCGGGTGACCAACTCGAACCAGTTGCGCATCGCCGAATCGGGGATGGACATGGTTTTGCCATACTTGTCCTCCGGCGCTTCGTCTATGCCAACGTAGTTGCCCGTGCTCTTGGACATGCGCTCAGTTCCGTCGGTTCCAACGAGGATAGGGAAGGTGAGACAGATTTGGGGCTTCTGTCCAAAGGCTTCCTGCAACTTGCGGCCCGCCAGTAGATTGAAGAGTTGCTCGGTCGCACCTAGTTGAACGTCGGTCTCTAGGGCTACAGCATCGTACCCCTGCATTAGTGCGTAGAAGAACTCGTGTAACCAGATAGGTTCACCTCTCTCGTGTCGCTTGGCAAAGTTGTCGCGGACCAGGAACTGCTGAACGGTGAAATTGGCTGCCAGACCAATGACGTCCTCGAAGGTCAGGTTAGCCAGCCACTCGGCATTGTAACGAACTTTGGTCTTCTCGGAATCGAGAACCCGAAAGGCCTGTTGCGTATATGTCCTGGCGTTATCGGCCAGCTTCTCAGCACTGAGGCGTGGCCTGCCTCTGTCCTTGTCGGAGGGATCGCCGACCAGTCCAGTGAAGTTGCCGATGAGGAACGTGGTCTCGTGGCCCAGTTCCTGGAACTGGCGCAGCTTGCGCATGGTGACGGTGTGACCCAGGTGGATATCGGGGGCGGTAGGGTCGTAACCACAGTAGACCTTGAGCGGTTTTCCCGTCTTTTCGGACTCGACCAACCGCTCGCGCAGTTCCTTCTGCATGTGCTCTTTGATCTGGTCATCGCCAAAGTCTGTGCCGCGCATCAGAATGGCGACTTGTTCGTCAATTGGTATTTTGCTCATCGGATGGCTCTCTCCTGTTGGTTAGTTGGTTGATTGGTAACAAAAAACCCACTTGGCGTGGGTCTGGGGAAGCGGATTGCAGCGCTATGCGGCGCGTGCGTCGACTGCCGCGCTACAATCCGCCAGAATAGATATAGGTGTGGAATCTCCAGGTGTGCTGCATCAGGTTTCCCTCGGTTGGGCGAATTATACCGGAAACGGGGAAAAAGGCAATTTACCGAGGGTAATCCCGATTTGCCCCCCTTCCCCGCCCCTGGTATAATGCCCGCGTTCGCATCACAGGAGCGTGTTTATGGCCAGACGGATGACAAAGTGGGAGACGGATATCCGCCAAGGGATGGGCGTCGGCGTGGGCTTGGCGATCTTTATCGTCGTGGTTGACATCGTATCGATCGTGCTGCTGGTTACGCGGCCGCTTTCCTTTGGGACGTTCATCCTCAGCCTGGCCCTGGTCCTCAGCTTCGGTCTTTTGGCCTTGATTGTCTACTGGCTTTATGGACTGTTTCTCTCCCGCTACCTCCTCGACCGGAACGAGCTGATCATCCAATGGGGCGCAGTGCAACAGGTCATCCCCATGGGGCGGGTGGAGGCCGTGTTCACGGGCAAGGAGGTGGAGGGGCCGATCCACTTTGGCGGCGGCAGGTGGCCCGGACACTGCGTCGGCTTTGGCGAGGTTCCCATCCCGGGAGGAGAACCCACGCCGACGCTGTTTTACGCCACCGTCCCCCCAAAATGGATCATCTACATCGTCACCCCCGGGCTCATCTACGGCATCTCCCCCGCCCAGCGCGATGATTTTCTCGAGTCGCTGCTGAAGCGGATGGAGATGGGACCCACGCAGGTCGTGGAGCAGTCCACCATCCGGCCCGGATTCCTGAACTGGCCCATCTGGCGGGATCGGCTGGCCCTGGGCCTGCTGGGGGCTGGCATCCTGGCGGCGGTCGCCTTGATCGGCCTGCTGACCTTTAGGTATCCCGGGCTGCCGCTGCTGATTCCCCTGCACTTTGACGCGACCGGCGCCCCCGACCGGTTTGGGCCCCGGGTGCAGGTGTTTATCACCCCGCTGATCGGCCTACTGACACTGTTGCTCAACGGCACGTTGGGCGGGCTCGCTTACCAGCGCGAGCGCGTAATAAGCTACCTGCTGTGGGGCGGGGCCGTGCTCGTCCAGATACTGGTGTGGACGGCCGCCGTCGGGCTGCTGGGGAGCGTCTAGGCACAAACGGCGATGGGCGTCTCGATCAACAGCGTTGAACTCGTCGGCGGGTTCGCCCTTTCCCTCGCCATTGGCTTGCTCGGCTACTGGCGCGGCGCGCTAAAGGTCAGCGGCGTCGGCGGCGCGGTCGTCACCGGCACGCTCATCTTTGGACTGGGGGGGTGGGCGTGGGGTGCGCTGCTAATCGCCTTTTTCATCTCCTCCAGCGCACTCTCCTTTTACCGGGCCGGTGATAAGGAAGAGCTGGCGGAAAAGTTCGCCAAGGGCCACCGGCGCGACCTGGGCCAGGCGCTGGCCAACGGCGGCGTCGCTGCGCTGGCGGCGGTGTTTTCCCGTCTGTTCCCCCCCCTCTGTCCCCCCCAGTCCGGGGGGGAGGTACTGTGGTTTGCCGCGTGCGCGGGCGCGTTGTCGGCGGTCACCGCCGACACCTGGGCCACCGAGCTGGGCGTGTTGAGCCCGCATCCCCCGCGCCTGATCACCACCGGCAAGCAAGTGGACATTGGCACGTCGGGAGGCGTCACGTGGCTGGGAACGGCTGCATCGTTGGCCGGTGCGGCGTTCATCGGATCGTTGGCCGGGCTAATCCTGGGCCGGGAATGGGCCACCGCCGGGGCGCTGCTTTTGGCCGCTGCCGCGGGCGGGCTGGCGGGGTCGCTGTTCGATAGCCTGCTGGGGGCCACCGTACAGGCCATTTACTGGTGCGATACGTGCCAAAAGGAAACGGAGCGCAAGGTGCATCGCTGCGGCACGGACACACATCTGCTGCGCGGCTGGCCTTGGTTGGGGAACGACCTGGTCAACTTTTTCGCCTCCGCCGTGGGCGCACTGGTCGCGGCGGGGGTTGGGTGGGTGCTGCTTCCCTAAAGGACGATCGATGAAGAGATTTCGCTTCCGCGTCAAAGCGCTACTGATCGGCGCGTGCCTTTTCGCCTACGTCGTCCTGGGGTTCACCACTGTGCTGGAGCTCGTCGGCCGCAAGCCCCTGCCCGATCACTTGATCGAGGATTTCAACTATTACGCGCGCGCCTACAAGGACGCCTTCGAGCTCGGCGATCCCTACGCCGTGCGCGACATCGGCACGGGGTTCCTTTACCCCCCGCCGGCGCTGTTGATCGTCGGCCTCTATGCGCGCGTCTCCTCGCTGATGCCGCGCGTCGCGCTGCTCGGCGCGACTAACATCCTCCTCGTCTCGCTGATGGTCTACGCCGTCGGGCAGCGCCACGGCTACACCCTCTCCGATATCTGGTGGTGGTTCCCGCTGGCCCTCGGCTTTGCGCCGTTCCTGGAGACGCTGCTGCTGGGCCAGATCAACGTGATGACCCACTTTGGCATTTTGCTCCTGTTCCTGTGGCAGGACGTGCGCCCGCTTTTGGGCGGCGCGGGCCTGGCGCTGGGCATCGTCACCAAGGTGACGCCGCTCGCTTTCCTCGGCTATCTGCTGGCCAGGCGCAAGCTGAAGGCCATCGCCGGCACAGTGGTGGGCTTGGCCGTCTTTTGCCTGCTGGCGGGATGGATCTTTGGCTGGCACACGTTCGCCTCCTTCTTTGACGTTTTCAAGCAACTGCTGGAGGCGTTCCCTCTTGACCCGAACTCGCATTCCTTCGTCGCCGTGCTGAACAGGCTCGTACCGCTGCCCTACGAGACGCTGATGGTCATCCACAGATGGCTGACGGTTTACATGATCGCCGTCTTTGTCCTCAGCGGCATCCTCACCACCCTCACGCGCGAACGTGAACCCCTGTTCATCATTCTCTGCTTTGGCCTGGCGCTCGTGCCCAACGTGATGTGGTACCATCACTATGTCTTTTTCCTCCTGCCCGTCATCGTCTGGCTGGCCTGGCGGCGCAAGCATCCGGCGGTGGTGGCCTGGTGCTTTGTCGGACTCACGCTGATCCAGATGGACAGGCTGTACAGCTTCCTCCAGCTGACCAACGGCGCACTGGCTCACGGTTTCGGACACTTGTCCATTTTGATGATCTTGGTGGGGCAACTGTGCCGGACCCGTCGTCTTTTGAAAAGCAAGCCGCGCCTCTGGAAATTGCTCAGGCGGTAAGAGTCAATGTCCGCCCCGCTGCTCAAGACCAAGACCTACCTACCTCACGTCCGGCCAAGGCTAGTATCGCGCCAGCGTCTGATCGAGCGGTTGAACGCGGGACTGGGGCGCAAATTGACCCTCATCTCTGCCCCCGCCGGGTTCGGCAAGACCACGCTGACGAGCGCCTGGGTTCGGCAGATCGAGCGGCCGGTGGCATGGCTCTCGTTGGACCGGGGGGATAACGACCCCGTCCAGTTCTGGCGCTATGTCGTCGCCGCCCTGCAGACTGCCGATGGTTCGATTGGCGAGACCGTGCTGGCCGCGCTACAGTCTCCCCAGCTCCCTCCCCTGGAACCCCTGGTGACAGCGTTGATCAACAACATGGCAGCCATCTCCACCCCCCTCGTCCTCGTTCTCGACGACTACCACGTCATCGAGAACGAGGCCATACACAACAGCGTGAACTTTTTGCTCGACTATTTGCCTCGCCAACTACACGTGGTTATCACCACCCGGGCCGATCTGCCGCTCTCCCTGGCCCGCCGCCGGGGCCGTGCGGAGCTGAACGAGTTGCGCGCGGCTGACCTGCGCTTCACAATCGAAGAGACGACCGAGTTCCTCAACACGCACATGGGCCTGGATCTATCGAAAGAGGACACCGCTGCCCTGGAGCATCGGACCGAGGGCTGGATCGTCGGGCTGCAAATGGCCGCGCTCTCCATGCAGAGGATGGACGACAGACACCGCTTTGTCGCTACCTTCACCGGAGACGATCGCTACGTCGTGGATTACCTGGTCGAAGAAGTGCTCCAGCAACAGCCTGCTCATATCCAGACCTTTTTGCTGCAAACGTCGATCCTGGAGCGCCTGTGCGGCCCGCTGTGCGATGTGATTGGAGACTGGAGATTGAAGACTGAGCAAGAGGGTCAATCTCCGGTCTCCAATCTCCAATCCCAAACCATCCTGGAACACCTCGAATCCGCCAACCTCTTTACCATCCCGCTGGATAACCAACGTCACTGGTACCGCTACCATCACCTCTTTGCCGACCTGCTGCGCCATCGGCTGAACCGGTCGCTCGACGCGCAGGCGATCACCTCGCTTCACCAAAGGGCCAGCGAGTGGTTCGAACGAGAGGGATTGATAGCCGAGGCGGTGTCCTACGCGTTATCATCGGGTGACTATACTTGTGCTGCCGAGCTGATCGAGCGGCACGTGTTGACCCTGTTCTATAGAAGCGAGACTGTCCTGGCCCACAATTGGCTAAGAGCCCTACCGGAGGACAGCGTCCGCGCGCGCCCGCTGCTGTGCGCCGTCTACGCTGCGTGCAAGATGCTTGCATCCCGGGACTCCACCGAATCTCCCAAACTCTGGACGCCCGTCGAAGGGTGGCTGCAGGCCGCCGACGCCGCGCTGGCGTCTCAGTCGCAAACGCAGCCGCGGGACGCATCCCTCGATGACGTCGTGAGTGGCTTTGTGGCCAAGGTTCGCGCGTACCTGGCCCAGTTCCGTGGCGACGCCCCTCAGACGGTCGTCGATCTCTCGCGGCAGGCCCTGGAGAGCCTCCCCGAAGACGACCTGATGTTCCGCAGCGCCCTGGCCTACAACCTTGGGGTCGCCTACCTGAGGCTCGGCGACAGGGATGCCGCAAGAGGCGCGTTTGAGCAGGCCGAGCGGATTGGAAAAGCCAGCCACGACCTGTTCAACGCCTCCGCTGGGATCGGGTGGCAGGCGGAGCTCACGCGGACAGACGGACGGCTGCGCGAGGCGGCCGAGATGTGCCGGAAAGGCCTCGAAGCCATATCCAGCCTGGCCGACGGGCGCCCCGTGCCCTACGCCGGGACCATCTATGTCACACTGGGCAGCGTGCTATCCGAGTGGTGCCAGTTCGCAGAGGCGACCGATGCACTGACCAAGGGCTTGGCGATGCTCGAGCTGACCAGTGCGCCCCAATCTCGACAACGGGGTTACATCGAGATGGCCACCATCAAGCAGGCTCAAGGCGAGATGGCGCAAGCCCTGGCCTTTTTGGAGCGGGCGGAGCAAGTGTGGCCAGAAAGAGGGGAGTTTATCGACAGCTTGCGGGCGCGCGCCTGGCTCCGGCAGGCAGATCGTGAGGATCGTTATTTGGACGATGCCGTTCAATGGGCGCGCGGGCTGGATATTCGGCTAGAGGACGGCGGCGACGTGTATGACCCGGTACGGCTTACCCTGGCCCGCGTGATTCTGGCCCAGCATCGAATGCAATCCACATCTGAGTTATCCAACCCGAACCATCTCTGGCGCTTTCTGGACGAGCAACTCGAACTCGCCCACGAAAAAGGCCAGTTGGGATGGGAGATCGAGGTTTCGATCCTGCAGGCACTGGCCCGGCAGGCCCTGGGGGACACCGACCAAGCCATCGCCATCCTACAACACGCACTGACCCTGGCCGAGCCAGAGGGCTATGCCCGCATCTTTGTGGACGAACCGATAGAAGAACTGCTGCGACAGACGGCATCGCGGGGCATCGTGTCGGGTCACGTGAACAAGCTGCTGGATGCATTTGGAGTACGCGGGCACGGGAGCAAGAGAGAGGTACCCACTCATACCCCCACACTCACAGAACCCCTGACTCCGCGCGAGCGCGAAGTGCTGCAACTCATCGTCTCCGGCGCCTCCAACCCCGAGATTGCGCAAAAGCTGTTCATCACCGTCAACACGGTCAAGCGACACGTCACCAACATCCTCGGCAAGCTCGAGGTGAGCAACCGCACCCAGGCCGCCGTGCGCGCACGGGAGCTGGGCCTGGTCGAGTAGCCGACTTACTACCACCAAATCACCCCCCTGGGTGATGACAATACGACCGATTGCCTGGTACATTGTATGTACCCTGGCAATCGGTTTTGCACATATGGCGCTCGTAACGGGAGCCCCAAAAAGAGGTGAGATGATGCAAGGCAATCGACGGCTGCACCTGGACAAACCGGCGCGGTACCGAATCGAGGTCCAGGGACGGCTGGACGAGAGTTGGTCGTCCAGTTTCGACAACATGGCCATCACGGTCGAGCACGACGGCGATGGTGCGTCCATCACCACCCTCAGCGGCACCGTCGCCGATCAAGTGGCCCTGCACGGCCTGCTGGCCCGCATCAGGGACCTGGGGCTGCCGCTTTTGTCGGTACAACGCATAGAACAGGAATAGAGTGCGGTAAAAGTCAAATCCGAATTCAGGGCTGAAAATGAACCTTAGCAACTGAAACAAAGACGCATCTAGCCAAGCCTGCCCATGTCGATTTTTCGAAAAATGGGGGCTGTAGAAACCTATGACGGCCGAGAAGCTTTGCAATCGACTCCAGGTGACCTGGTCTACTCTGGAGTGAACATAGGCCGGTTGAAGGGTTAGGTTCGACGGTCCTCCTTTGAGCGATAGGGTTCGTCGCGGTGTAGCAGCCCGACGACGAGGCCCACGCTCTTGCGGGCAGTCAAGACCAGGGCCCGCTTGTGATGGTGTTTGGAAGCTTCCTTGTGCTTGCGTGCATAGAACTTGGCGTATTCAGGAATGTGCAGCCGCATCAGGTTGGCAGCTTGGATGATGTAGTAGCGCAAGTAACGATTGCCTGATTTGGCCATGTGGCGGTCTTGAGCCTCAAAGTCGCCAGAGTCGGCGCGGGGCCACCACAGGCCAGCGATCTTGGCCACGGCATCTTCGGCGTCGCGGAGGTTGCGCGGGCGATAGCGTTTGCGCTTCTTGTCCCACTTCTGACCCTGGAGAAAACGTTGGACACCACCAATCTCGGCGCCGAGGCCACTGGAGAAGACAGGGCCGACGCCGGGGATGGAGGCCAGTTGAGCGATGACGGGATAGTTTTCGAGTTCGGCGGCGATCCAGTGGTCGACCTGCTCGAGTTGGGATTCGAGGAAGCGGATGTGATCGAGAGTGAGGTCAAGGATGCGCTGGACAGGTAGAAAAAGGGATTGATCGAGGTGGAAACTCTCTTTGGCTACCCGCTGGAGCTTGCGTGCGTTGTTGAGTGAGTCTGGGAGGTGATTTCCACTGAGCTCGTACAGGCGGGAGGCCAAATCCTCGACCGGCAGATCGGCCAACTCATCCAGGGTGGGTTGTTGGGTCAGAATCAGGCGGCTGGTGACGCCAAACACGTCAGAGAAGGGCTTGATGCAGCGGTAGGAACTGGCCTTGAGGAAGAGGAAGGCGGAGAAGTAGCACTTCTCGCGGGCCAGGTTCTGGACGATGTGAAAGCGCAGGCGGGTGTAGAAGCGTAAGGGCAAGCAGTCTGGCGGTGACCAGGCCGTGTCTGGGCGACGAGTGCGGGTGCGTTCGGCGATGTAGAAGGGGTCTTTCTCGTCGCACTTGTGATCCTCGGCGAAACATTTCTTGAACCACTTGACCCACCGGGGATTGAGCAGGAAGAGGTTCGTATCCCGGAGAGTCAAATCAGGATCAGTCGCGAGCTGCAGGAAGAAAGGCAGCCACAAGTAGCCGGTGGCTTCACCGGAGACGTCGACGCCGTCGAAGGCATATGTATCGAGAGCGTCGATCAAGAGCTGCTTGGCCGAGGAATAGCCCGAACAGGAATTGGCGAAAGAGATGTGAGGTTCGAGCGGCTGACCATCAGGAAAGAGCAGGCAGAAGTCAGCTTTCTTTTGACTGAAGTCGATACCCACTTGCAAACGATTCATGAGATAGCTCCTTTTCAAGTTAAGCGTGCATCCAGCGGTCCAATCGGGTGCCCCGGTGCTCTCTGGAGCGGCATCCTTGCTGCCAATCAGCCCTCATGCTCCGTCGAGGAGATCTGCGGTCTGCTACTCCGCAGCTCGACGGAGGTAGGGGCATCGTGCGATGTCAGACGTTAGTCCCCAGCGAGACCGGGAGGCAAACTAATCAAGACGTGACCTGTACCTGGTCAGTACCGGTCCGGCAAGGAGGAACAGCCTTGCCCGGTCAGCCCGCAGTCCGGCCCATGCCGAACTGGGGATTATTGTCGCCGGAGCACCCGATTCCCGCAAGCACGCTGTCAGGTTGTTAATGTTCAATAGATTGTGAGAGGTATTTTATACAAGGAGGAAACAAA
>Ga0315550_1002712_pt1 | contig 10787 bp, 11 predicted proteins | sample SalMarSW160190MG_2_FD_203100 | JGI IMG/M metagenome (GOLD analysis project Ga0315550, IMG submission 203100) | Salt marsh sediment microbial communities from the Plum Island Ecosystem LTER, Massachusetts, United States - Salt Marsh Sediment SW1601-90 ... | reverse complement strand
GGGGAGGGCGGCGCAGGGGAAAACGGGTGGGATTGGCGACAGGCCGGCCGGACGCGCGCGGATCCCGTCAAAGACCCGTGGGTCCAGGGAATTCGCGGCTAAAAGTCTAGAAAATCGGCCGGATTTTGGAGCGGGCGATGAGATTCGAACTCACGACCCCAACCTTGGCAAGGTTGTGCTCTACCCCTGAGCTACGCCCGCGCGCGGATCGTCCGGCAGGCCGGAAAGTTATACGTTTTCTCCGGCTTTGCAAGCCGCGATCGACGACTTTTGCCGGCGGCCTTGCCAAGGCCTTCCCGCCCGGCTATGAGGCCCGGCGACGTGAAAACTTGGACGTGACGGATCCAACCATGACCGAACCGGCCCCGGCCCCACTGCCGACCAGCCCGGAGATGCTTTTGGCGCGGCTGGAAAGCCTGGGCATCGGCAGCCGCACGGTCGATCACCCGCCGGTCTTCACCGTGGAGCAGGCCAAGGCCCTGCGCGGCGAGCTGCCCGGTCATCACATCAAGAATCTGTTCCTGCGCAACAAGAAGGGAGCCATGTGGCTGGTGGTCTGCCTGGAAGACCGGCAGATCGACCTGAAAGCCCTGGCGGCGGCCCTCGAGGCCGGCCGGTTCTCCTTCGGCAGTGCTGCGCGCCTGATGACCCATTTGGGGGTCGAGCCGGGATCGGTGACACCCTTCGCCGCGATCAACGATACGGATCACCAGGTGCAGGTGGTGCTGGATACGGCGGTGGCCACGGGCGGGCCGGTCAATTGCCATCCCTTGGTCAATCACCGGACCACGGCCATCGCGGCGGCGGACTTGATCCGTTTTCTCGAAAGCACCGGTCACCCGCCGCGCCTGCTCGATATGGGCCGCATCTCGGCGGACCCGGCTTCATAACCCCTGGCGAACGGTGGCGGCCCAGGCTTGCGCCCATGGCCGAAAGGCGCCATCTATTGAGAATATCAGCGCCGCCGTCCGCCCGGCGTGGGTGCTGGATGCAAATGATCGGAAAGTCATATGGAAACTCTCATCGGTGCAGGCCCATCCAACGGCGCCGAAGGCGGCCCGCCCCCCGCCGATCTGATCAAGGACAGCAGCACGGCACGCTTTGGCCAGGATGTCATCGAGGCCTCCATGAAGGTGCCGGTGATCGTCGATTTCTGGGCGCCCTGGTGCGGTCCGTGCAAACAGCTTGGGCCGCTGCTGGAAAAGGTGGTGCAGGCGGCGCGCGGCGGCGTGCGCCTGGTCAAGATCGACATCGATCAGAACCAGGCCCTGGCCGGACAGTTGCGCATCCAATCGATTCCTGCCGTCTATGCCTTCTATCAGGGCCAGCCGGTGGACGGCTTCGTCGGCGCGCAGAGCGAGAGCGAGATCAAAGGCTTCGTCGATCGCCTGCTGCAGCAAAGCGGCGCCGGCGCCGGGCCGTCGCCCGTCGAGCAGGCGCTGGAACAGGCGCAGGCCGCCTTGACCGACAAACAGGTGGATGTGGCCTTGTCGCTGTACGGGCAAGTGCTGCAGGTCGAGCCCGATAACGAGACCGCCTTGGCGGGCATGATCCGCTGCCACCTGGCGGCCGGCGGTGTCGCTACGGCCCGCGCGATGTTCGATGCCCTGCCCGCCGGCGTCGCCGGCAAGCCGGCCTTCAGCTCGGTCGCGGCCACCCTGGAGTTGGCCGAACAAAGCGCTAAAGCCGGTTCGCTGCCCGGTCTGGCCGCGCGCGTGTCGCAAAATCCCGCCGATCACCAGGCCCGTTTCGATCTGGCGGTGGCCCTTCACGCCGCCGGGCAGAGAGAGGCGGCGGCGGACGCCTTGCTGGAGATCATCCGCCGCGACCGGACCTGGAACGAGGATGCGGCCCGACAACAGCTGGTCAAGTTCTTCGAGGCGTGGGGGCCGACCGATCCGCACACCTTGGCGGCGCGGCGTCGCTTGTCGTCGCTGCTCTTTTCATGAGCCCTCCGGACCAGACAAAGTCCGCGGACCTGCCGCGCATTCTGCCGATCTTTCCCCTGCCCGGGGTTCTTCTGCTGCCCGGCGGCCGGCTGCCGTTGAATATCTTCGAGCCGCGCTATCTGGCCATGGTGCGCGATGCCTTGGCCGGCGAGCGCATGATCGGCATGGTTCAGCCCTGCGCGCCGGCCGAGGATGTGGGCGCCGCCGAGATCTATGGCATCGGTTGCGCCGGGCGCATCACTGCCTTCAGCGAGACCCCGGACGGCCGCAATCTGATCACCCTGACCGGTGTGATCCGCTTCGAGGTAGAGCGCGAGGTTCCGGCCATCGACGGCTACCGCCGCATGGCCGTCGACTATGACCGGTTCCTGGGCGATATGGACGACGATAAGCTCGACACAGCGGATGACATCGACCGGGAGCATTTCCTGAGCACCTTGGGCGCTTATTTCGACGCCACCGGGATCGAGGGCGACTGGGCGGCGATCAAGGAAGCCGGCAATGCCCCCTTGGTCACCTCCCTGGCCATGATCTGCCCCTTCGACGGGGCGGAGAAACAGGCGCTATTGGAGGCCATGACTTTTCGTGAACGGGTTGCAGCCCTGACCATGATGATGGAACTTGCGGTTCACGGCGGCGACGGCGCGGGCGTTCGCCACTAGTCCGGCCGGGCCACGCGGCGATACGGGAGTGGGAGACCTCATGAAACAGGCGACATCCGGTGTCGATCCCAGGCTGCTTGAGATTCTGGTGTGTCCGCTGACCAAGGGGCCGCTGGAATACGATGCCGAGGCGCAGGAGTTGATCAGCCGCAAGGCGCGCCTGGCCTATCCGATACGCGATGGCATTCCGATCATGCTGGCCGACGAGGCGCGGCCGCTCGATGACTAGGCAAGGCCCATTGCCGTCATGAGCGATTCGTTCGTCACCGCCCATTGGCCGAAAGAGATCCGCTACATTGCGCAGGACAAGCGCCTGGAGATCGATTTCGACGACGGTGCTTCGTTTTCCTTTCCGGCAGAGCTGTTGCGCGTCGAAAGCCCGTCCGCCGAGGTTCAGGGGCACGGGGCTGGCGGCAAGACCATCGTCTCCGGCCGCCGCCACGTCGGCATCATGGCGATCGAGCCGGTGGGCAATTACGCCATCCGCATCAAGTTCGACGATCTGCACGACACCGGCATCTTCACCTGGCCTTACTTCTATCAGTTGGGCCAGGAGCAAGCGGCGGTCTGGGAGACTTATTTGGCAGCGCTTGCGGCGCGCGGGCTATCCCGCGATCCGCCAAAACGCTAGTCTCAAGTCCATGGCCATGGACCAACCGCTCCTGGATGCCCGCATCGCCGCCGCCGCGGCGGTGGACATGGGCGCCATGCGCGCCACTCGCCTGGCGCGGGTGCGGGCGCAATTGCGGGCCCACGACTATGCCGGCTGCGTCCTTTTCGATCCGGTCAATCTCCGCTATGCCACCGACAGCCGCAACATGGCGGTCTGGACCCTGCACAACGCCGCCCGTTACTGCTTCGTGCCGACCGAAGGGCCGGTCATTGTTTTCGACTTCCACAACTGCGCCCACCTATCCGATGGCCTGGCAACCGTCGACGAGGTGCGGCCGGCACGCTCCTGGTACTACTTTGCCGCCGGGCCGCGCGTCGACGAGAAGGCCAACATGTGGGCGATGGAGATCGCCGATCTGGTGCGCACCCATGGCGGCGGCAACCGGCGCCTGGCCATCGACCACTGCGATCCAGCCGGCGCCGCTGCTCTGGCCCGCGCCGGAATCGAGGTGCACGACGGGCAGGAGGTTCTGGAATTGGCCCGCGTGATCAAGTCGCCGGACGAGTTGGCGCTCATGGGCGCGGCGATCGCCGTCTGCGAGACCGGCATGGGGCGCATGCGCGAAGCCTTGACGCCGGGCATGAGCGAGAACGCGCTGTGGTCGATTCTGCACCAGGTCAACATCGCCATGGACGGCGAGTGGATCGAGACCCGGCTGCTCAGCTCGGGCGGGCGCACCAATCCCTGGTTTCAGGAATGCGGCGAGCGGATCATCCAGGCCGGCGATCTGGTTAGTTTCGATACCGATCTGATCGGCCCATACGGCTATTGCGCTGATATCTCTCGCACCTTCCTGTGCGGAGGGGGCCGGGCCAGCCCCGAGCAGCAGCGGCTCTACCTGCTGGCCTGGGAGCAGATCGAGTACAACACCGCCCTGCTGCGCGCCGGCTTGACCACCCGCGAATTGGCGGAGCGCGCTTTTACCCTGCCGGCCAAGTGCGTTCCGAACCGGTACTCGGTAGTGGTGCACGGGGTTGGCCTGTGCGACGAATATCCGCACGTCGCCTATGCCGAAGACATCGATTCGAGCGGCTACGATGTGCCCCTGCAGGCGGGCATGACCGTGTGCGTCGAAAGCTACATGGGTGAGGAGGGCGGTGGCGAAGGGGTGAAGCTGGAGCAGCAGGTGCTGATCACCGAGCATGGCGCCGAACTGCTGTCCAAGTTTCCCTTCGAGGACGCGCTGATGCCGCGGCAGATCTAGACCCTTATCCCGCCGGGAAGATCACCAAGGGACGGCTGGCATCCAGCGGCGCCAGCACCGGTTGCCAATCGGCCGGGCATGGGTGCGTTGGGTCCCGGCGCTGACAGGGGATGCCGAAGGCGATGGCGGCGCGGCCGGCCGCCAAATCTGCCGGGGCCAGCGGCACGCCGTCGGCGGTGAAGGGCGGCACGCGATAGGCCCGCTGCACAACATAAAGCGCGCGCGCGCCGGCCACCACCCGGTAGAGGGAGATGTTGCCCTTACCGCTCTGCTTATCGCGGGTGCACGCGATCAGGCGGGAGGCGGCGGCATAGCCGTTGACCGGAGCACTGGCCACCTCGGTGACCATGACCGCGGCACAGCTGTCCGTCGACAGGGCCGCGAGATTGTCGAGAAAACGCTCCGGCGCTTGCCCCACCACATCGGGAATGAGCTGCACGGTGATGCGATCGCGCCAGTTCTGCAAGGTCTGGTCGGCCGGCAGCCAATCGGCTCGATAGCCCAGGGCATCGCTGGCCTCGGCCTGCTTGCGCCAGCCCTTGGGCAATCCGGCGATGTAAACCTCGTCGCCACCGCCCAGCAGCACCGCCGTATCGCCGCCCTGCGCCGCCGCCGGTCCCGCCACGGACATCAGCGTGAGGGTGACGAGGAGCAGCAACGCCGCCCAAAGCCCGCGCCCGCCGCTCACTATAAAGCCTGCCCGCGCAGGAGGCGCGGCAGATCGCCGACCAGGCCCATGGCATGGCGCATGAAGAAGCGCTTCAGGGGCGGCATCCGATTGACCGCCGCCAGGCCGGCATCGCGGACCAGGCGCAGCGGCCCAATGTCGTTCGAGAACAGCCGGTTCAGGCCATCGGTGGCGATCATCAGCACGGTGTTGTCGAATCGCCGCCACTGCTGATAGCGGTCCAGCACCGCCGTCTCGCCCGGATCGAGGCCGAGGCGCCGGGCCTCCACCACTGTCTCCGCCAGGGCGGCCACGTCGCGCAAGCCCAGGTTCAGGCCTTGCCCGGCGATCGGATGGATGACGTGCGCCGCATCGCCGACCAAGGCCAGGCGGTGGTCGATATACCGCTCCGCATGCATGAGCGTGAGCGGGTAGCTCCAGCGCCGTCCCGCCGGGGCGAGCGGCCCCAGGCTGTCGCCGAAGCGGCGCTGCAATTCGCCGCCGAACGACGCATCGTCCAGGGCCATCAGGGTGGCAACCAGGTCGCGCTGTTCGGTCCACACCAGGGAAGAGCGGTGCGTGCCATCGGCCGCATCGGTCATGGGCAGCATGGCGAAGGGGCCGGCCGGCAGGAAATGCTCGTGGGCGACACCGTGGTGCGGCGCCTCGTGCCGCACCGTGCAGACAATGCCGCATTGCGGATAATCCCAGGCGGTGACCCGAATGCCGGCGGCCGCGCGCAGGGGCGAGCCGCGGCCCTCGGCGGCCACCACCAGGCGCGCGCCGAGGCGACGTCCATCGGCGAACTCGGCCATTGCCGGCGCCGCCCCGGCGCCGCGCACCACATGGGCCAGGCGCCCGGGTGCTACCAACCGCAATTTGGGGAGGGCCGCCGCCCGCGCGTAGAGGGCGGTCCTCACGGCCCGGTTTTCCACGATATGGCCGAGGGGCTCGTCCGTCTCCTCGTCCAGCTCGCGCCGGTCGTAGTGCAGGAACAGGCGCGAGGCGGCGGCCCCCATGCGCCCGTCGGAGACGCGAATATCCAGGATCGGCTCGGCCGCCGCGGCCATGCCCGGCCAAATGCCGGTTGCCGCCAGAAGCCGCTGGGAGCCGCGGGCGATGGCCGAGGACCGCCCGTCGAAGGCGGCCTCGGTGAGTGCCGCCGGATCGGCCGCATCCACCACCACCACATCGATCCCGGCATCGGCCAAGGCGATGGCCAGGGTCAAGCCGACCATGCCGCCGCCGGAGATTAACACCTCCGTCGTCCCGCCCTCACCGCCGCCGACCGGTTTTTGCCCCAGTTTTCGATCCATGGGCGCAGAATCGCCGGGTCAAGCCGCCGTGTCCAGCCTCCCGTTGCACCCCTGGTAGCCGCCTATATTTTAAGCGTACATCATGATGTGGCTAATTTATAGGCAATTTTGATCGATCCTAGAGACACGCCGACGGATCGGTCCACGCCAGACCTAAGGAATTCCGCGAAATCGGCGGGAATGTCCAGCGTTTTGCCTGTCTGGCATGGTTCTTGGAATACCACCAGCAGCCATCGGCGAAGGCACGCCGCAAAAGAAGTCCCGGTTCCGGACCGGAGACGCAATTTAACAGCCCTATAGGAGGCCCCGGGGATGAAAAGATTAAATTCCACGCGACCGCTCGCCGGTGCGATCGGCACGCAGGGTTTGAGGAAGCTGGCCGTGGGGGTCTGTATCCTGGCGACCTTCGCCGGCAGCGCCGCACCGGCCTTGGCGCAGGAGCCCGCATTGGACTCCGGCGACACCGCTTGGATGCTGACGTCGACGGCGCTGGTGCTGATGATGACCGTGCCGGGCCTGGCGTTGTTCTATGGCGGCATGGTCCGCAAGATGAACACGCTGGCCATGACGATGCAGAGCTTCGCCACCTGTTGCCTGGTGACCGTGCTGTGGATGATCATCGGCTACAGCCTCGCCTTCACCGACGGCAATGCGATCTTCGGCGGGTTCAGCCGGTTCTTTCTCGGCGGCATGACGGTTGAGGGAGTCCATTCGCTGGCCTCGACGATCCCTGAATCGGTCTTCATGACCTTCCAGATGACCTTCGCCATCATCACCCCGGCGCTGATCACCGGAGCCTTCGCCGACCGGATGAAATTCAAGGCGATGCTGTTGTTCATGGCGCTGTGGCTGATCTTCGTCTATGCGCCGATCGCGCACATGGTGTGGGGCGGAGGCATCCTGGGTTCAATGGGCGTGCTCGACTTCGCCGGCGGCACCGTGGTCCATATCAACGCCGGAATCGCCGGTTTGATCGCCGCCTTGGTGATCGGCAAGCGGCGAGGGTATGGCACGGTTCCATTCCCGCCGCACAATCTGGTCTACAGCCTGATCGGTGCGTCTTTGCTGTGGGTCGGCTGGTTCGGCTTCAACGCCGGCTCGGCGGTCGCCGCCGACGGTCGCGCCGGCATGGCCATGGCAGTCACCCAGATCGCCACCGGCATGGCGGCGCTCGCCTGGATGTTCACCGAGTGGGCGGTGAAGGGCAAGCCGTCGGTCCTCGGCATCATTTCGGGTGCGGTCGCCGGGCTGGTGGCCATCACGCCGGCCTCGGGCTTCGTATTGCCTGGCGGCGCTTTGATCATCGGTCTGGCCGCCGGCGTGCTGTGCTTCTTCGGCTCCACCACGCTGAAGAACGCGCTCGGCTACGACGACTCGCTGGACGCATTCGGCGTACACGGCATCGGCGGCATCGTCGGCGCAATTCTGACCGGCGTCTTCGCCACCGCAGCAGTGACCGGCTCGACCGATCCGGTCGGCCTGATCGACGGCAACAGCGGACAGGTGATGACCCAGATCTACGGCGTGGCCATCACCATCGCCTATTGTGCCGTCGTCACCTTCATCGTGCTCAAGATCGTCAACGCCGTTGTCGGTCTCAGGGTCACCGAAGACATCGAGCGTGAAGGCCTCGACATCGGCCTGCACGGCGAGTCGGTGCCCTGATCATCGGCTCGCGGCTGATTGGTTTGCGGCCGGGGTGGGCGGTCTGGTTCGGCGCCGCCCTCCTCGGCGCCGGACACGGCTTGGGAAGCAGTTAACCGCCTATCCCACAACTCGGCCGGCCCAGGCAGTCATGCCGCCTGGGCCGGCCGTCATTCGTAACGGTTGTAAGAAACCCATATGTTGTGGTACCAGGAGCTGTAAGGTCACACATAGTGTGGCTTTCGTGGGACCACGCGGTGCAGCCATAAGCGCTGCCACCGCTTACATACGGGGGCCTGGACCATGCGCCCTTATTGGCTCGTAGCCGCACCGATCGCGGCCTTCGCGGGACTTTTTCATCCCTTGCCCGCCGTTGCCCTGGGCCCCTGCGAACAGCGGGAAAATCTGGTCGCGGCCCTGGCGGAGCGCTATCGCGAAGCGCCGGTGGCCCTGGGTGTCACCAACGGCGGCAGCCTGGTCGAGGTCCTGACGGGTAAGACCAGCGAAACCTGGACCATCATCGTCACCTCGCCGCAGGGGATCAGTTGCCTGGTCTTTTCCGGCGACGGCTGGCGCACACGCACGCAGACCGCTACCGACCCAGGGGCTTAATCGGAATCACTGTTCCGTTTGCGCCTTGCTTGTCGGCGACAAACGGCGGCGCTAGACTCTCCGCATGGAATTTTGTCCGGGCGCCGGATCGGCGCCGGCCGGCGGTTGTGAGCGGAGGGTAACCCCATGACCGATCGGCGCGATCTGCAAACCTTTCATCCCTTCGCGCGTCTCAACCGTCTGCTCGACGGGGTGCCGCCCGGGCATCACGGCGTTGATCATCCGGGCCTGGCGGCGGAGGCGCCGATCCTGCTCTCCGTCGGCGAGCCGCAAAACCAGCCGCCGGCTTTCGTCGCCGAGGAAATCGCCCGCGCCGCCGCCGGCTGGTCCCGCTATCCGCCGCCGCGCGGCACCGCCGTTTATGCCGAAGCCTGCATCGCCTGGCTGGCCCGGCGGTACGGCCCAGCCGCCGCCGGCCTGGTCGATGCAAAGACCATGTGCCTGCCTTTGGCGGGAACCCGCGAGGGCCTGTTTTTCGCGGCCCTGGCAACCACCCCGGCGCACAGCACGTCGTCGCCGGCCATCCTCATGCCGAACCCCTTCTATCACGTCTATGCCGGCGCGGCGGCGGCCGCCGGGGCCGAGGCCATCTGTGTGCCGGCCACCCGGGAAAGCGGCTTTTTGCCCGACTATGGCGCCCTGCCGCCGGAGGTCCTGGCGCGCACCACGCTGTGCTATTTGTGCTCGCCGGCCAATCCGCAAGGGGCGGTGGCCAGCCTGACCCAGCTTCAGGACCTCATCGCCCTGGCCCGCCGCTATGATTTCACCGTCGCCTTCGACGAGTGCTATGCCGAGATTTACACCGAAACACCGCCCCCCGGCGCCTTGCAGGCCGCCGCGGCCCTGGGCGGCGGCCTGGACAACATGCTGGTCTTACACTCGCTCTCGAAACGCTCCAGCGCGCCGGGTTTGCGCTGCGGTTTCGTGGTCGGCGATCAACGTCAGGTGCTGGCCCTGGAAGGCCTTTTGCGCGTCGGCAGCGCCGGTGTGCCCTTGCCGACCCTGGCCGCCGGCACCCGGCTGTGGCAGGAGGAAAGCCACGTGCAGGCCAACCGCGCCCGATATCAGGCCAATTTCGCCGTGGCGGAGCGGCTTCTCGGCAACCGCTTCGGCTTTCGCAAGCCGGCCGGCGGTTTCTTTCTTTGGCTCGACGTGGGCGATGGCGAGGCGGCCACGCTCGCCCTGTGGCGCGAAGCCGGGATCAAGGTCCTGCCGGGGGCCTACATGTGTGCCGAGACCGGGGATGCGGGCGGCAATCCGGGCACGCCTTACGTTCGCATTGCCCTGGTCTATGACGCGGCCCTGACCGAAGCGGCCCTGACCCGGCTGGGCGAGATTCTCTAGGCCGGACGGCTCGGGCTGGAAACTCTCGCTCTCAGGGCCTAGACCAATGGGAACGGGTGGAGCATAAGGGGGCCATGGCCACACGCACGAGCAGCCGCCGGGCCGCCCAGGCACCGCGGGCGGGAATTTTCGCGGACGGGTTCGGCGCCTTCGCGCGCCGCCGCCTGTTCGAGGGTCTCGGTCTCGCCTTCATGATCCTGGGCGGGGCCATCGTGGTGGCCTGCCTGTCGTTCGATCCGACCGACCCGTCGTTCAACCGGGCCGTGAACGGGCCGGTGGCCAATCTTCTCGGCCTGCCCGGCGCCTATGTGGCCGATGCCCTGCTCGGCGGCCTGGGCTTCGGCGCCTTGCTGATCCCACCGGCGCTGATCGCCTGGGGCTGGCGCCTGATGCGCCATTGGCCCGTGCGCCATTGGTGGCTGCGCCTGCCCGGCTTGCTGGCCGGCCTGCTGCTGATCGCCACCGCCCTGGCCTGGCTGCCGCGGTCGCTGCCCTGGCCGCCGGGGCTGGCCTCCGGCGGCGTGGTTGGCGGCGTCTTGCTCGTCACCATCGCCGCCAAGACCGAGATCCAGCCGATGCTGACGGCGCTGGTCACCGGCGGCCTGGGGGTTGCGGTCTACCTGTACAGCCTGGCCATCAGCCGGGCGGCCTGGCGGGCAGCCGGGCACAGCCTGCTGGCCTTGTTCGCCGCCCTCTTCGGCGCGACTTTGCGCCTC
>Ga0315550_1002708_pt1 | contig 10794 bp, 9 predicted proteins | sample SalMarSW160190MG_2_FD_203100 | JGI IMG/M metagenome (GOLD analysis project Ga0315550, IMG submission 203100) | Salt marsh sediment microbial communities from the Plum Island Ecosystem LTER, Massachusetts, United States - Salt Marsh Sediment SW1601-90 ... | reverse complement strand
TAAAGCAATTATAGCAAAAACATAAGTGCCAAAAGCAAAAAGAATTGCTGCAGCTATTGCAAATAAAAAACTTAAAAAAGTTAGGAAATTACCGGTAAATGGTGTTTTTAGGAATATATGTTTAACCAACCATCTTCCTGATTTCCTATAAACCCATTCTGGAGGAGTATGATAAACATTAATTCCCATTTTATTTCCTATATTTCTTTATATTTATTAATTTAAAAAGTTTATGTTGGCTCTTTTTTAATGATATTGCCCTTTACGAGGTTTGACTTTCCAAAGACAAGCCATTAAAATTGCTGCAAAGAAGGCTGCTGCAACCCAAAAAGAGAAAGCAGCATTCCAACTAATTTTATCTATTAAAAGACCAGATACTACTCCTGTGATTGCTGCTCCAGCATAGCCCATTGCATCTATAAAGCCAGTTACAGAACTAGCTGCTTTTCTTGAACCAATATCCATAGGCATTGCTGTTACTATCATCACGTGTGGCCCATAAGTCATGAAACCTATTGTTGCTAAAATAATTAAACCTAAAATCCAGTTTTCTGATGGAAGAAATGGAAATATCCAAGCTGCTATTCCAAGAAGTATTAACATTATTACGGCTATTGGTGCTTTTCTTAGATTAAAGAACTTAGTAGATGCCCAGCCAGCAAATACTGCTCCAAAAGAACCTATTAAAGGAATTAATAAGGTCTTATAAGCTGCAGTTGAAATAGAAGCATTCTGAACTTCAAATAAATAAGTTGGAGCCCACCCTAAAAAACCATATCTAACAATATTTAAGGCAAATAAACTAAATGCAACAACCCAAATAGTTGGACTTGTAAATACCTTTTTTAATGTATATTTAAAACCCAAATGATGGTCTTTTCTTATTTCTTTTGCTTTATATTTTCCATTTGCTTGTTCTTCAACTGTTGGTAAGCCGACTTCTTCTGGCGCATTTCTTGTTCTAATTAAAAAATGAATTCCAATTAACAGAAAAATTCCTGCTGGAATCCAGAAAGCCCATCTCCATCCAAATAAACCAACTATAAGGCCAGCCAATGCTAAAGATATTGCACTTCCAATTTGATATGATGTTCCCAATAATCCAGAAACTTTTCCTCTTTGTTTAATTGAAAACCAATTTGCTATTGTTTTAACAGTTGGAGCCCAACCCATCGATTGGAAAAAACCATTAAGGCCCCAAATTAAAATCATACTAGCAACAAGGCCGTTAGTAAAACCAAAAATTATATTTAATACTGCTGAAAATAAAATCCCTATTGAAATAAGTCTTCTTGCTCCAAATTTATCTCCAAGCTGACCATTAACAAATTGACCAACTGCATAAAAAGCAAATAATGCTGTCAGAACCAAACCCATAGTTGTTTTTGAAAGGCCAAATTCAGCCATTATGCCTGGCATGGCAACAGACATATTAACTCTACATAAATAAAAGAAAGCGTAAGTAATCCAAGAAGTAAAAAAGATTCTTTTCTGCCAATATCTTAATTTTTGTTTTTGATTCATCTATTTACTTTAATTGTTTTATTTTATTTTTTATAGCAGTACTTGATTGTTCTGGATAATAAGGCATCATTATAATTCTTCCTTTAAAAACTTTTTTTAATTGTTTAAGATAAGGATTCCCTATGTGGCTAGTACTTTCAATATGAATATCTGGTTGAATTGCTTTTAAATTATTAGCTGGAGAATATTCATTTTGTGGAATTGCGCAATCAACACATTTCAAAGATCTAATCAACCCCATTCTTTCCTTAAATGGAATTGTTGGCCTTTTTTTCTTTTCCATAACTGCCTCGTCTGTTAAAACCCCAACAACAAGTTTATCACCAAGTGCTTTAGCATTTTCTAAATGTAATAAATGCCCTTCATGTAAAATGTCTCCACACACATACGCATAAACTACTTTCATTTTTTATATGTTTTAAAAATTTTATTGGTAATTTTATTTGTAGATAATTTTTCATAAAAAGGAGGTTTTATGATTTTTCCACCTATTTTTTTAATATAAGTGCTTCCTGGAACTTTTTTCCAATTAGAAGCATGAATAAGAATTATTTTTGCATTTTTAAATTGATTATGAATTTTTTTAAGATTTTCAGTTGGATCTTTACTTGTTTGGGTCATAACCATATCAACACACCTAAGAGAAGAAACTATGGCTTGTCTTTCTTTAAGATCTGCAATTGGTTCTTCTTTATATGTTTTTACAGCATCATTAGTTAAAACGCCACAGATATGAAAATCTCCAAGAGAATTTGCTTTTTTCAATAACTGAAGATGCCCATAATGAAATAAATCTGCTACAACAAAACTATAAACAATTGTATTTATCTTTTGTTTTTCTATTCCAACTATATCTCCTTCTTTAATTCCAGAATCTTTAGGAATTGTTACACATAACTGTCCATTAGATTTATTTCCCCAAACCATCTTTCTCATAAGCTACTAGTAACACTAGTATTTATAAATATTTATATTTTAGAAAATATATTTTATTTAAGATAGTCTAAAGTAAAGAAATAATTATATGAAATAAATTTAATCTTTTGTTATTTTTCTTAAGATTTCTGCAAATGCTGGTCTTGTTATGAAAACACCAACTGTGATTCCAAGTAATGTTGTGACTACAAAGCCCCTAAGAAGACCTGCACCAACAGACCATAAAGGAATCAATGCTAAAGCGGTTGTAGCATAAGCACCGAAAATAATAAAGAATGCCCTCTTAATTCTTTGTTTAATACTATATTGTCTTGATACTTTCATTTCATCTATCATAATAATTTGATCATCAACACCGGTCCCTATTGCCGCAATAATTCCAGCTATAGATGCTAAATCAAGATTCCATCCAATAACTGCGGCAATTGCTAAAACCAATAAAGCTTCTGAAATAAGAGTGATAATAACAGGAACAAATAAAATAAATCTCCTATAACGTAAATAAATAATTATACAAACAACTAGAAATGCGGCAATAGCTACAATAAAAACATTTTTTGTAAATTCCTTTCCTAATAAAGGACTAATAGAATCAAGTTTAACAATTTCTAATTTAAATGGTAGAGAACCTGTTATAAGAACTGTCTGTAATTTTTTCATACTCTCTTGGGTGTTTTCATAAGCTTCTGATCTGGTTGAGCCAGAAGCACTGCCAGAAATAGCTATTCTTGTTGCTTCTTGTCCTTTCAAATCAACAGCAATTAATAATTCATCCACTAATTTATCATCTAAATATAATTGTAAAGACTCATTAAGATAACCTTTTTTATCACCAACACCTTCTTCTAAACCGGCAGTTACATTAGCGTGTTTTTTTGCAGCTTGCTCAGAAAGGTGTATCTCAAAATGAAAACGACAAATTTGACCCCCTTCTACTTCATTACATTGTTCTATATAAGCACAAGAAGCATCATTTTTACAAACAAAGGTAATATCATTATTTCCACCAATAAAAAGAGTTTCATTTGCTACTTTGGCTTCAAACTTACCTTGTTCGCCAATTAATTCTTGAAGTTTTTGAGGTGTTGCTCCTGCAAGTTCAACCACCATATATCTATTACCTGTTAAATCAGAAACTTCTTTAATATTAACATCTGTAAGACCATAAACATTTAATCTATAACGGACAGTTTCAAGCAAGCCAGCCATTTCATTAGCATCAAGAGGTCTTTCAGGCTCAACTAAAGCACGAGCTCCTCCTTGAAGATCTAAACCAACTTTAATTCTTGTTCTAGGAACTTCAGAAACAATTAATCCAAGATCATCTCCAATTAAAAAAATATATTCTTGTTTATCTGTAAGTATTATTATTTTTAATTTAGATTCAACCATTTTTTTTATTTGGATAAAACTATAATTTTCAATAGAATAATTATTGATTGATAATATTCTCATCCCTTCTTCAAGGCCAATTTCCAAGGCATTTCCAGAAACTAAAATAATTGTATTATTAATGCCAACATCAAAATCAAGATTCTTTGACATGTAAATAAAAATTAAATTCTCAGAACTGTTTTCAACATTAACAACAACCTTAAATTCAATTTGCCCTCTTCCTTCAAGAGCCTCATTTAAAGCCTTACTATAATCTTCTATGCTATGAATTTCAAAACCATTTATTTGTTTAATAACCTCGCCGGTTTGCATTCCTAATTCTGATGCAGTTGAATTTATTATAACCTCCTTAACAATCACTTTTCCACCAAATGATTGCCAATTTATTATAAAAACAACAGAAGCAATAATTAAAATAATTAAAACCCACATTCTAAAACCTAATTTTGCCATTTTATTTTATTTTTTATTTTATTTAATGTTATTTTTATTAACTAATATTTTTCTTTTTACACCACCATTTAAGTATCGAAGCATTTCCAAACCATGTTGAAATTAAATCAATAAAAAGTCCTGCAGAGAGAATAAAGAAAATTTGTTTTAATACAGCTGATTGAGCAACAAAAAAACCTACAAGAACAGCAATCAAAGAAGTGGTTGTCATTGTTAAACCAGTTCTTGCAGATGCTCTAATTCTTGAATTTACTTTTCCCTCGCCCCTCCGTTTAATCACCTTGGTTGTTAACATTATGTCTGTATCAACACTATATCCTATCAACATAAGGAAAGCAGCAATACCAGCTGTTGAAATATGGAATCCAAATAAATTTGCAATAGCTAATGCTCCAACAATATCCATAACTGCAGCCATTATAACAGCAACTGAAGGGACTAAATTTCTAAAAATAATAAAAACAACTATTGCCATAATTACAAAGGCAATTATTAAAGCTATTAGCATCTGTTTATAGAATGTTTGACTTAAAGTTGCGCCACTCATTTCAATATTTGAATTTGATGTATCTAAATCATATTCTAAAAATTCTTCTAATGCATTAATAGCAGTATCTGAATCAGATTTAGTTTCAACAACAATAGCTATCTGTTTTCTTATTGTGATGTCTTCAAGACTTCTAGTAGAAACATCATCTAATTTATTATCTAAAAAATCCTCTAACTCAATAAGATTAATATCGGCACTAGTAAAAACAGTGATAATTGTTCCACCAGTTAAACTGACATCTTTATACATAATATCGCCATTAACAGCATAAAAAAACCCAATATAAACAAAACACGCGATTAGAATAATAATTGAAACAAGCAAGAATTTTTTATAATTTCTATCATACCATTCAGAACCATCAATCTTTTGCCTTGGTTTTGGTTTCTCTTTTTGCTCTATCTTTTGTTTTAGTTTAGGTTCTTCTTTTTGTTCTGTTTTTTCTTTTGGTTTTTCTTCTTTTAATTCTTTTTTCTCGTTATTTTCTTCTTTATTTTTCTTATTCTCGTTATTTTCTTTCATTTTAATATTTTAATATCTAGGTAATTTAATTTAAAAACTTTCTTACTAACACCAACTTCTCACTAAGATTTTTAAAGAAAAACCCCCTATAAAATATAAGCGTCAGTAGTCTAATGGTAGGACCTTAGCCTTCCAAGCTAATAATCCGGGTTCGAGTCCCGGCTGGCGCATTTAGACTTTTCTTTTTTTATACAAAATTAGACCAAATAAATAAAAATATCTACTAATAAGTGTTGCAATACAAATTCCATAAACTGCTGCTAATTGACTATAATTAATTAACCAAGTAATAAAGAAATAATTTAAAATTATATTTATAATTGTTGAAATTGTTAATAACTTTGTCACAACCCATGGTTTTCCTTTAGAAATAAAATAAGTGCCATATAAATACATCAAAGGTAAACTAAGCATCAAAAAGACCAAAAGCCTTAAAATAGGTACTGCTGTCAAATAATCCGCTCCATAAACTATTCGGATAATAGGTGAAGCAAATATTATTACAAAAAGAAATAAGAATGAAGACATAAGCAGAGTTACTTTAACTGATTTTTTAAAACCTCTTTCAAGTCTTTTTCCTTTTATTCTACTAAAAATAGGTAATAAAACTGTTGTAAGAGCTAAAACTGGACCAACCACTTCAACCAAACTAAAGGCAACACGATAATAACCAACAAAATTAGATAATACAAAATGGCCTAGAAAAATCATGTCTATATATCCAAAAAATACTCCAGAAAAAACAAATGCAAACATCGCTAAAAGAAATTTCCTCAGTCTTTTCTTTTCAATACTAGAAAGACCAGAGGTTTTTACTGATAAATAATCTAATTTTTTTCTAGTAAGTATAATAAAAAAAATTAAAGTAAAAATCCATACTAAAACAATGGAGGCTATTACTGATAAAACTCTTAATTCAATAGATGCAAAATTTTTGAGAGCATATAAAACTATTAGGGGAACTAAAGCAAGTTTTAATGCCTGAGAGAAAACTTCTTTAAAAAAAGGCACCTTAAAATTATTCGCCGCCTGAAAATACATTTGTATGAACATTATTGCTCCGGTAAAAAATAAATATAAAGGCCCGATTAAAAGTGCAAGGAAAATTGGTTTACTATAATAAGTGGTTGCTATGAATTTTGCTAAAATTAATAGTATAGCGGCTATTATTAATGTTAAAAAGATTTTTATCTTAGTTAAATAAATTGCATAAGCCTTGGCTTTGGCTTTATTACCTTTTCCTAATTCTTTTGAAACAAATCTCACTAAAGTTTCTCCAATCCCTAAATTAGAAAAACTAACAAAAAGAAGAATTGTAGATAATGCTAAACTATACAACCCAAATAATTCTGGCATTAATATTCTTGCTAGAATAATCATAAACAAAAAAGAACCAAGATTCGCGGTTAGAGTGGTTAAAAACTGATAAATACTATTTTTAATCACTAAACCTGTATATCCTTTAAATTTTCTTTTTTTTATTATATTAAAGATGTTTCTTATCCTTATTTCCTCTTTTTTTGGGTTTTTTTTCATGCAAAAAATAAATGTTTTTACCTTTTTATTTCTTTTCTAATTAAAAAAATAATATAAAAAAGTTATAATTTTTAATATGGTTTGCAGTTCAATAGTATTTAAATAGGAAACTTATTTTTTATAAAAATGGAACTAGAAAAAATTTTGGTTACAGGAGGAAACGGATTTATTGGCAGTCACGTTGTTGATAATTTAATAGAAAAAGGGCATAGGGTTACAATTTTTGATAGATATAGAGATAATAAATCTGGAGAAAGAGAAGATGTTCAATATTTTTATGGCGATACTAGAGATTCTGAAGCTATAAGTGAAGCAATTTTTCATACAGATGGTGTCATTCATTTAGCAGGAATTTTAGGAACTCAAGAAACAGTTAAAAATCCTCTTCCAGCAGTGGAAACAAACGTTATTGGAGGGTTAAATGTTTTTGAGGCTTGTGCTAATTATAATAAAAAAGCAGTTTATATTGCAATAGGGAATCATTGGATGAATAATCCTTATAGTATAAGTAAAACAACTGCAGAAAGATTTGCTTTAATGTATAATAAAGAAAGAGGCGCAAAAATAGCAGTTGTTAGAGGATTAAATGCTTATGGCCCAAGACAAAAATATAAACCAGTAAGAAAAATAACCCCAAATTTTATTTTGCCTGCTTTAAAAAATAAAGATATCTTAATCTATGGAAATGGCAATCAACGGATGGATATGATTTATGTTGGAGATATGGCAGAAATTTTAGTTAGAGCATTAAAAATAGATCATAATCATTATGATAATTATATATTTGAAGCAGGAACAGGCAAGGCTCCAACTGTTAATGAAATAGCAGAAAACATAATAAGATTATGTGGTTCTAAATCTAAGTTGAGTCATACAAATATGAGGCCCGGAGAAGAAAAAAATAGTACAGTCATAGCAAATTCAGAAACTTTGAAGCCTTTAGATTTTAATAATTTTGTTTCTTTAGAAGAGGGTTTAAATAAAACAATCCCTTGGTATAGAAAATGGCTAAGCGAATCTGGAAAATATGAATGAAAGAATAGCTTTAATCAATCCTCCATCTCCTTTTTTGATAAATGAAAAAGTTACACCTAATATAGGTTTATTAAATGTTGCTACAGAAATGAGAAAGAAAGGACTTGATATTAAAGTTTTTGATTTTTGTGGAGATGTAAACTATAAAGAAAGTATGGAAACAGTATCTCAAGAAAATTTTGATATTTATGGCTTCTCTACAACTTCTGCACAATTTTCTCAAACTTATGAATTATTGCAGATTTTAAAAAAAAGAAATAAAAAAGCTTTTACAGTAGTTGGAGGAGCTCACACTTCTGTTATGTTTTATTTAAGAGAAAGATCAAATTTAAAGGAAAGATCATTAGATCCAAATATTAAAACATTAGAAGAATTTGATTTAATTTTAGCAGGAGAAGGAGAATTTAATTTTGAACAAATATTTAAAAAAGGACCTAAATGGAGAAAATCATCTTTAATTAAAAATTTAGATGATGTTACAATTCCTGATAGAAATTTTTATGATATTAAATCTTATCATTATAAAATAAAAGATTTAGAATCAACAAGTCTACTTACTCAAAGAGGCTGTCCTTTTAAATGTACATTTTGTTGCGGCAGGGATATAGATACTTATAATGTCCTAAGATTTTTTAGCCCAGAAAAGGTTTTAGAAGAATTAGATTATTTAAACAAAGAATTTGGATTTAAAGCCTTTATGTGGCAGGATGAAGAAATAAATTTAAGCCCAAATAGATTAATTAAAATATCTAAATTATTACAAAAAAGAGATTATATACATAGAGGGATGATTCGTTCTGATTTATTAACTAGACATCCAGAAACATTAGATGCTTTGGCCGATGCTGGATTTGTAGAATTATGTGCGGGTATTGAAAGCGGTTCTGATAAAGTTTTAAAAGCCATAGATAAAAGAATTTCTGTTGAACAAAATTTAAAAGCAGTTGAAATAACGAAAAATAAAGGTATAACCTTTAAAGCGTTTACTATGTTGGGGCTTCCATCAGAAACTTATGAGGACATAATGTTAACCAAACAATGGTTATTAGAAGCCGAACCAAATAGTTTTGATATGGCTATTTTACAGCCTTATCCTGGTTCTATTATTTATGACAATTCAACCCCTTCAAAAAGATTCAAAAATTATGGATATGAATATAAGGGACAATTATTTTTTAATAGAATAGATTTTTCTAAAGTTCCATCTTTTTATAAAGGAATCCCAGGAAAATATGAATGTTCTGTTAGGACTGAAGAATTAAGCTCTAATGATTTAATTAGAATCAGGGATGATTTAGAAAAAGAAATAAATGAAAAGTTATATGGTAAAAATAAAATGGAAATTAATCAATAAAATGAATATATTAGTTACAGGTTCAAGCGGTTTTGTAGGTAAACATCTTGTTAATGAATTGAAAAATAAAGGGAATTTTGTCGTTAAAATAGATAAAAAAGATGGATTGAATGTCAATAATGAGAGAGACTTAAACCAAGTTGTTGATTCTTTAAATGGAAAATTGGAAATGATAGTTCATCTGGCTTCTAATTGTTCTACACAAAAAAGTTTAGATAATCCAGAAGAAGATTTTCATGATACTTTAGAAACAACATTTCATATGTGTGAATTGGCACGAAAATTGAAAGCACCGGTTTTGTATACTTCAACTTGTAAAATACATCCAAACAAAGAAGGTGTGCGAACTCCTTATGGCATTTCAAAGTATGTTGGTGAACTATATTTACAAGAATATAACAAAGTTTATGGAGTTAAATTTATAATTAATCGTCCAAGTACTATTTATGGACCAGGGCAAGAAGGTTCGCCTGAATCTGGGTGGCTAGCCTGGTTTATTAAAGCTAAAACAGAAAATTTACCAATTAAAATATTTGGAGATGGCAAGCAATCAAGAGATATTCTTTTTATAAGTGATTATGTTAGGTTATTAGTTGATCAAATTGGGAATTTTAAACAGTATGCTAGATTTAAGCCCTATGAAGTCGGTGGAGGTGAAGATAATGAAATAAATCTGTTAGAGGGTTTAAAATTTTTAGATTATAATAATTATAATTTTGGAAAAGAAAGAATAGGAGATCTTAAAAGAGTTGTTACTGATAATACAGAAATTTCAAAAGTCAGGGGATGGCGACCCTTAGTTGAGTGGCAAGATGGATTAAAACAAACTATTAAAAATTACCAGAATTTGTTTAAAAAATAAAATAGAGAAAAACACTAAATCTAAAAACATACTTAATTTCTTTATAAAATGAAAAAACCAAGAGTTTCAATCATTATCTCAAACTGGAATGGTTGGAAAGACACTATTGAAGCTTTAGAATCTTTATATAAAATTGATTATCCTAATTATGAAGTCATTGTTGTTGATAATGCTTCTAAAGATGGCTCTATAAAAAAAATTAAGGATTGGGCGAAGGGGAAGATTAAAGTAAAATCTAAATTTTTTGTTTTTGATATTAAAAATAAACCAATAAAATATCTTGAATATACTAAAAAAGAACTTGATAAAGGGGCCTATTTAATTAAAAAGAAAAAACTTGATAAATTAAAAAGCAATAAAAAACTTTTTATTTTAAAAAATGACAAAAATAATTCTTGGTCAGGAGCTAATAATCTTGCCATGAAACAAGTTTTAAAGGAAAAAAAGAGCAAATATATTTTTCTTTTTAATAATGATGCTGTTATTGATAAAGATGCATTAACAGAATTAGTTAAAGTCATAGAAAGTAATAAAAAAATAGGGATTGTTGGAGGAAAAATTTATAGTTATTTTGAGAAGAGAAAAGACATGATACAATCAGTAGGTGTCAAAATAAATTTAGCAAAG
>Ga0315550_1002707_pt1 | contig 10795 bp, 10 predicted proteins | sample SalMarSW160190MG_2_FD_203100 | JGI IMG/M metagenome (GOLD analysis project Ga0315550, IMG submission 203100) | Salt marsh sediment microbial communities from the Plum Island Ecosystem LTER, Massachusetts, United States - Salt Marsh Sediment SW1601-90 ... | reverse complement strand
GCCAGGTCCAGCTCAGCCGGCTCGGTTAAACTCAGAGTTTCCAGGCCGGCAAGCTCATCCTCAATATCCACGTCCTTGGTCTGTGCCTTTCTTTCGATAGATTTTATGCGGGCGTAGGCGTACTGCATATACGGAGCGGTGTTGCCGTCCATCGCTAACATTTTATCGAAGCTGAAGACATAGTCGCTCGTGCGATTGTTGGAATAATCCGCGTATTTGACCGCACCGATTCCTACTGCCTTGGCTATCTTTTCTTTTTTATCTTGTGAAAGCTCCGGGTTCTTTTCGTCAACTATTGCCTTTGCCCGTTCTACCGCCTCATCAAGCAGCTCTTTCAATTTAATATTCTCTCCGGCGCGTGTCTTTAACGGCGTGCCATCATCTCCTAAAATGCTGCCGAACATAACGTGTGAAAGCTCAATATCGTCACTGACCCACTTAGCCATCTTCGCGACCGCAAAGAGCATCTCAAAATGCAGCTTTTGCCGGGCATCGGTAACATAAATTATGGCGTTCGCTTTCAACTCGTTAACCCGGTAGCGCAGCGCCGCCAAATCCGTCGTGGCATAAAGATAAGCACCATCGGATTTTTGAATAATAAACGGCAACGCCTGTCCTTCTTTATTCTTAAATCCCAGCGGAAAAACACAAACCGCACCATCAGATTCTTCAGCCAAACCTGCTTTCTTCAACTCATCCACAACACTCGGCAAATCATCGTTATATTCGCTTTCTCCGCGAACATCATCTTTTGTAAGTGTTACTTTCAAAATATTGTACAATTTCTGACAGTATGAAATCGATTGTTGACGTATTACTTGCCAGTTAAAGAGGGCGTGCTTATCGCCAGATTGAAGTTTAACAACATATTCTCGCGAACGATTCGCAAACTCGGCATCTGTATCAAAAAGCTTCTTGGCCTTTTTGTAGAACTGTTCCATATCCGGAATTTCTAAGTAACTCGCATATCCTGTTGTGCCCAATCTTATATCATCTAAGTAGTAAGTAAGCATACCGAATTGAGTTCCCCAGTCGCCGATGTGGTTCTGGCGGATGACTTTGTGGCCGAGGCATTCGAGTATTCGGCAGATACAGTCGCCGATGATTGTGCTTCGCAGATGTCCGACATACATTTTTTTGGCAATATTCGGGCTGGAAAAATCGACAACGATAGTTTTCGGTTCAGCAGTTTTATCTATACCAAGATTGGCAATGTGCTTGTTGATTTCAAGTAATCTGTCGGCTAAAAATTCGGGTTTCAATCGCAAGTTTATAAAACCCGGGCCTGCAACTTCCGGCGGCTCGCAAATATCATCGAGGTCCAAATTCTTCACGACCTCTTCAGCAAGTTTGCGGGGATTGGTTTTGAGCTTTTTTGCTAATGCCATTACACCGTTGGCCTGATAATCGCCGAACTTAGGGTCAGTGGAGGGTCGTACTATGGCGGCACAATCTTCGCAGCCGGCAGCAGTGGCCATCGCAGCACTAATCCGCTCCTCAAGTATGTCAATAGTCGGCTTCATTCGATAACTCAGATTATTTGTATATATGAAGGAACATCACATTTGTCATTCCTGCGAAAGCAGGAATCCAGTAATTCTAAGAATAGATATTAATTGCTCAGTGTATAATATAAATCTTCCCAATTCGGGTTAAAACTCTCGGACAATTCCAACTTTCATTTTCTTTTACTTGCAAGTATATAGATAAAATATTGTCCCATTTCCTGGATTCCCGCCTGCGCGGGAATGACAAAGAGTAAACTTATTTATGTTTATTTTTCTGTGTCAATAGTCAATCTCTCTGCGTCGCCCCAGAGCAATTCCAGGTCATAGTAGTCACGATATTCGCTGTCGAAGATGTGGATTACAACATCGACAAAGTCCAGCAGAATCCAGCGTGCCTGTTCATAGCCGGCCCTGCCGAAACGCTTCAGACCCTGTTCTCTCGCAGCTTCACAGATTTCATCGGCAACGGTACGCATCTGTCTGTCGCTTGTGCCGGTGGCGATTACAAAATAATCGGTAGCAGGCGATTTGCCCCTCAAATCCAGAACGGTAATATCACTGCAATGCCTCTCAGCCGCCACCTTAGCTGCGGACAGAGCAAATGCCTTTGTGGCATCAGCAATCTTCTCTTTTCGCTGCCGGTGCTCGCTTGTGGAATCTTTAATGGGTTTTGTCTTGGCACTTCGTTTTTTTGTCAAACCTCATGTCCTCATCTTCAATAAAAAAAGGGCGGCCCACTCGGCCACCCTGATAGATTACAAACATTAGACAATAACGTCAACAGATTCAATATTGAAAGCGTAGATTAAAGAACATAACCAGCTTAACGGCTGGAGAGAACATTATTGAGAGCTGTGCTGCGAATAAAATCAGATATGCCCTTGAACCCAAGATTCATCGCCGCATTGGCAAACAGCAATTTTTCTTCGGCAGTTAATCTAACATTCACCTGTTCAGTACGCCTTCCGGCAGATGCCGGCTGTGGGGGTCTTTGACCGCACTCAATCATTGTCGCAACCGCAACCATCAGGGCATCTTCTGCAGCTCTGTAGCACTTCTCGGGCGTTTTGGCGTCCGCAAAGACGGTAGGAATCTCAACAGAACTGCCGATAAAACCTAATCTCTCATTTCGCTCAAGTATGATACGGTAATCGGACGCAATCTTCTTAGCTTTGCGCATAACCGACTCTTTAAAAGGCTGTTTGAGAGCCTTAGATTTCGCCCCGCTCTTCGAGGAATTCTTTGAACTTCTTGACATATTCTGCATCTACTTTCTTATTATGTACCGGGATAAGCCAGGGAAGCTCTCCTTTTTTGACGAAAACCCGGTACGGCTCATAAATCTTTTGCAGCTTCCAGCCGTACGACTCGAACAACGCTAACACCTTTTCAAAATCGATATAATCGGCCATCGTTTGGTCTCCTGCTATTTAGATGTTCACCAGATCCCACTGGCCTCGCTACGGCTTTTTCTTAGCCGCTACGGTCTCCTTTCCAGCGAACATCAGGAAGTAAAGTCTCCAAACGATGGGTTACTTGTACCCATGTACTTCCTGGGCCAGAACACTCTATATTTAAGTATAGCCTATGATATACAAATGTCAAGAGGTTTTTTTTGTTTTTTTGCAAAAATTTTTCAGAAATCAGCCTATTTACCGCCGAGGCCGAGCCAGCCGCTGATAACGGGGGCGAATTTTACCACAACACCTGAGAAGACCACGCTGACCATTGTCATCAGCTTTATCAGAATATTCAGGCTGGGCCCGGAGGTGTCCTTGCAGGGGTCGCCAACGGTGTCACCGACGACGGCGGCCTTGTGGGCAGCGGAGCCTTTGCCGCCGTGGGCGCCTTTTTCGATATATTTTTTGGCGTTGTCCCAGGCCCCGCCGGCGTTGTTAAGTGTAATTGCAAGAACAAAACCGCAAGTTAACCCTCCTGCCAAAAGTCCCATCACACCTGCTACACCCAAGAGCAGCCCCGTTACAACTGGGATGATAATCGCCAGCAGCGAAGGCAGAATCATCTCTTTCTGCGCGCCGCGTGTGGAAATAGAAACACAGCGTGCATAATCGGGCTGGCCCGTGCCCTCCATAATGCCGGCTATTTCCCTGAACTGCCGGCGGACCTCATTGACCATATCCCCTGCCGCCCTGCCGACCGCCTTCATTGTCATAGCACAGAATACAAAGGCCATCATAGCGCCAAGGAACAGGCCGCCGATTAACTTGGGATTCATAATATTGAGGCCGTAGGCATTGACGAAATCCATAATGGGGGCGGTCTTGACATTGATGGCGCCGGCAACACCATCCGTAGCCGAAAACGCCAGCTCACCAACGCGATATATTCCATCGACACTTTCTAATGCGAGTCGGCCAATCCATATACGAATCTCCTCGATATACGCCGCCAAAAGTGCCATAGCCGTCAAAGCGGCAGAACCGATAGCAAATCCCTTACCCGTCGCTGCGGTCGTATTGCCGAGGGCGTCGAGGGCATCTGTCCTTTTTCTGACCTCCGGGCCGAGACCACTCATCTCTGCATTTCCGCCGGCGTTGTCCGCAATCGGGCCGTATGCGTCGGTTGCCAAAGTAATGCCTAACGTGGAGAGCATTCCGACCGCCGCGAAGCCGATACCGTAAAGCCCCATTGAGATATTTGAAAAACCGCCCGCAAAGCCAAACGCACACAGAATGCCGATCACAATCGCCACCACAGGCAGCCCGGCCGAAAACATGCCGGTTGCAAAACCGTCGATAATTGTTGTAGCAGGTCCCATGTTGGCCTGTTCAGCAATACCCCGCGTCGGGCCGTATTCATCAGAGGTGTAATATTCGGTAAGCTGACCTATAATTACACCGGCAAGCAACCCGGCAACTACCGAGCCGAAAATACCCCAGGTAATCCAGCCAAACGCAGCCAATATTGCCACCGCTCCAAGAATCAACACCGAGCTGCCCAATGTCCCCAGCAAAAGTGCCCGCAGCAGATTCTTCTGGCTGGCGTCCTCCTTACAGCGAACCATAAAGATACCGGCAATCGAAAGTAAAATACCTATACCGGCAACAAGCATCGGGGCAAGAACGGCCTTGAGCGGGTCCATACCCCTGGCAGCAAGTGCCATTGCCGGCAGCGCCGCACCAAGCGCCGCGGTAGCAAGAATTGAGCCGCAGTAACTTTCGTACAGGTCGGCACCCATACCGGCAACGTCACCGACGTTATCGCCGACGTTATCAGCGATCGTAGCCGGGTTTCTGGGGTCATCTTCCGGAATGCCGGCTTCGACCTTGCCGACCAGGTCTGCTCCTACGTCTGCGGCTTTGGTGTAAATTCCGCCGCCGACACGGGCAAACAAGGCCTGGGTCGAGGCGCCCATACCAAATGTTATCATCGTTGTTGTAATTTCTACGAGTTTATGATGTGGGTCCATAGCTTCGGGCACAAGCTGCAATCCCAAAAATCTCAGCCCTGTTTCCATATTTGCCGCTGTGTAAACAATCTTATCAAGAATCAGGTACCACAGCGAAATATCCAGCAGGCCGAATCCGACGACGACAAGCCCCATAACCGCACCCGAACGAAAGGCGACCTGCAGGCCTTGATTCAAACTCACGCTGGCACCTTGGGCGGTACGGGATGAGGCGTTAGTAGCCGTTTTCATACCTAAAAAGCCGCACAGCCCGCTAAAAAATCCGCCTGTCAAAAACGCTATCGGAACAAACGGGTTCTGAACGCCCATATAAGCACAGACCGCTAAGATGACCAGAAGAATCAAAAATACCAGCGAGACAACGCTGTACTGCCGGAACAAGTAGGCGTAGGCGCCTTCACGGACATGGTTGGCAATGCTAATCATTTTTTCATTGCCTTCGGGGGCGGCCATCACCTTCTTATAGAAATAGTAGGCAAATCCCAGCGCCAACACTGCCGCTACCGGCGCAATCCACCAGCTCCAGGGCGTCCCGGCCATCTCAGCCGGTTCTGTGCCTTCCGCCGCCATTGCCACCGCACTAAATGCAAAACTCGGCACCAAAAATCCAAGGGTACTCTTAATAACTTTCACTTTTTTACTCCTTTTCGAGTTTGACTATTGTCTCTACCGGCATAACAGACATAAATTTGCCCGCAGTTTAACTAAATGGATTCGTTTTTCAACTGTTTTATTGTGGGAAAACCGAAAATAAGCCAAAACTCCGCAAACTTCTGACTTCTGTTATCTGACTTCTGTTATCTGACTTCTGTTATCTGACTTCTGTTATCTGTCTTCTGTCTTCTGACTTCTGTTATCTGACTTCTTTTATCCGACTTCTGTCTTCTGACTTCTGTTATGTATGGTAGTCAGCATTGATTTTTACATATTCGGCGCTTAAATCGCAGCCATAGCAAAAATCTTCCGCTTTGCCGGCCCCTAAATCCACGGTTATGGTGTGCTCGGTTTGAGAAACGACCTTACTTGCCTTTTTTGCATCGAACTTTTTCGGCGCACCATTCTTAAAAACGGTTATTGGTCCGAGCTTGCAGGAGAGTTTATTCGGATTCAACTTGACAGAAGCCGAACCGACGGCACAGATAATTCTGCCCCAGTTTGGGGCGCCGCCGTTGACAGCACATTTTAAGAGCGGATAATTGGCTACTGCCCGCGCGGCCCTGGCCGCATCGGCCTTTGTAGCTGCACCCTTGACAACGACCTTGAACATTCGCGTTGCCCCTTCGGCATCGAGAGCCATCTGTCTGGCCAAATCATTGCAAACTTCATCCAACGCGTTAGCAAATCTTTTATACCGCGGGCACTGACTTACTATTGGGCGATTGCCCGCTAAGCAGGAGGCAAGAATTATCGCGGTATCATTTGTGCTTTGATGGCCGTCAACTGTTAACCTGTTTAACGAATTGACGATGGCATCCTTTAGCGCCTTAGCCAGCAATGGTTTTGCTATAGCCACGTCCGTAGTAATAAAACAAAGTGTGGTCGCCATATTGGGCGCAATCATACCGGCCCCTTTAACAGCGCCGGCTATCGTAACGTTAGTACCTGATATTTCGAGTCGGCGGACGGCTTGTTTCGGCTTAGTGTCGGTCGTCATTATCGCTTTCGCAAAATCCAGGCCCGCCTTAGATGAATCTGAGAGCTTCGCCGCCGCCTTTGTAATGCCAGCGGTAATCTTCTTAATCGGCAGCTGCTTTCCAATAATGCCGGTCGAAGCAACGAGGATATTTCGTGGCTCGTATCTCGTTTCTCGTATCTCGGCTAATGAATGTGCTGCTTGGCTGCACATTGTAATTGCGTTTTCGATACCTTTTCGACCGGTACAGGTATTAGCGTTGCCGGAATTGACGACCACTGCGTATATTCTTGAGCTTCTCACATGCTCTTTGCACACCTGTACTGCCGCCGAGACGACCTTGTTAGTTGTAAAAACCGCTGCCGAGTTTGCACCGGCTGGGCAAACAAGCAGCCCCAAATCAGATTTGCCCGATTTCTTAATACCGCATTGTACCCCCGCCGCCAAAAATCCTTTAGATGCAGTAATGGTGTTATTTTCCATATCGTCCTTGCTTCCTGAGCTAGCTTTGCCTATTTACTCGCTCAAATGAGCACTATCTCTCAAAATTTCAATAGTCATCTTCGGGCGAGATAGACTTTATTTTCTTCGAGTTAAATTCATAAAGCAAAACCCACAGGTTCAGCTTTCTCCGCAATGGTTGTCGCACCCTTCTTTTTAATTCGTTCAAGTACGCCTGCGACGCTGGTAATGCCAAACCTAAATAGTAACGTGCATTCTCATACTGAGCGTACTCTTTTGGTAGCTTTACTGGTTTTTCCTAATAATAACTGACTACGCTCGCAAGCGCGCGGTCAAAGTTATTCCTCTGGGTCTGCGGCGTTCCTTTTCCAGACCCTTTGCATTCAACCTGCCACCATTCAGTCGAAGATATGCCCATGACGTCTTGTCCCTCACTCGAAAAAGGAAGGACAGATGGAACACCATCGCCACAAAGAACCTTCCAAATGCGGTTCTCGCCGGCAGCTTTGTCTATTCCCTTCCCTTTTGGGACTGAGACTTGGTAAACCTCAACATGCCGTTCTCTTAAGAAAACGATAGTTGCTTCCAACACATCAATTTCCGGAATTACTGTGTAATGATTCATCTCGATCTCTCAGGTCGTACGAGGGATTTCGCCCCGCATGACTCTAAACCGCTTTGAATAAATCGTTGAACTTCACCAATACTCCCTCGTGTTCTGCAATCTTGCCAAATTCCGAGAGCCATTTCCTAATGTATTTGAAATCAATTGCATCTCTATTCTTAACCAAGATACTTTTCACATCTTCTTCATCAACAGCTCGGCCTGCCACTATCTTATGGATAATAACATCCTCACAGGATGCAAACATCACGGGATAATTATCTATCTGAACAGGGACTACTCTTTCGAGAGCCTTTCTTTCATATTCGCTGAACGAAAAAACGAAGTCCACGCGGATTTTTGACTTTGGCTCTTCCGTAGGAAGCACTTTCGTTTCTCCCGCAAACTCCTCTGGTTTTTCGGGCAGAATTCTCAGATTTAACTTCTTGCAGATCTTTTCGACCAGCGAGAAACCATCCGTATCGAGCCCAAGCGTTATGTCGATGTCGCGCGTCAGACGCGCCCTGCCATAAACAAGCACCGCCTGACCGCCGATGACCATATAGGGAATATTATCTTCGTCTAACCTTTGAGCTATCTTTTTTATTAGCTTTTCGAGCACGTTTTAACCTACTCATTGCTTGAGCGATTCGCAAATCTACCTCGAAGCCCTCCCAGATATTTTCGTGGCTGATTGCACCCAACGCGACTGCTTCTTTATGCAGCGCATCGTATATCCGCAGGGCCTCTTTATAAGACAGACTTTCCTCAGATTCGAACTTTCGATAGAACTCATCCAATTTGCGTTTGTTTCTTATCATTATTGACCCACGACAGAATTATAACAGTAAATTTCACTTTTGGCCAAATGTTTTTGACGACGGAGCATACCTGTGAGCTAAAGACTTGTAGTATTTCTTGAGCGCCGGTCTTTAATAGTCTTCGGGCCGTTGCTGAGCACACCAGAGATTGCCATATCTCTGAAGCCAACCATCGGGTCATAAAATTTCTTTCTCAAATCGACTGTGTTGACCATTATGCCGGGGCGATTTTGTCTGAGCTGTTTTACGATTTTGCCGTCCGGCTGGATAAAACACGATGGATACGGCGCATAATACCCGCTCGAATTTGTACAGCTCACCCAGAAATGATTCGTCGCCGCCCGGCACTGCATTGTCTGTCGCATAATGTGTGTATGTACGCTCGGGCCTTTTTGGCGGGCGTTGTAAAACGACTGGAAAATGCAGTTGACTTTTTGCTTATATAATTGTCGATAAATCTCCGGAAATCGCAAATCAAAGCATATCAGCAGCGAGCATTTCACGCCGTTTATGGTGAAGTCTACAAATCTGTTGCCAGGCGTCAGCCGGCGCAAATCGCCCGGGGTACAGAATCTCTTATCGTAACGGTCAACAATCCTGCCATCAGGATTTATAAGGTAAAGACTGTTATGCGGCTTGTTCGGCTTAGTTAATGGGTGCGTGCTGCCTAAAACTACCCATAGATGTAATTCGCGGGCAAGGGCCAGAACTTTTTGTGTCTCTTCTCTTAGCAGGTCCCAATTGTACCCCTCGAAGTTCGGAAAGTCCGTGCCCACATAACCGCTAAGAGCACACTCGGAGAAATGAACAATATCGGCCTTGGCCTTTTTCGCTCTGCGCAAAAACTCACAGATTCTTTTGGAGTTTCTCTTTATCGAAGCCCCCACGGCAAATTGGCAGGTTGCAACTTTAAGTACACTGTTAGTCATTGTCGCTCCTACGAGAGCCCCAGGGTCTCTTCGATGCCGAAAACGATATTCATATTCTGAATCGCCTGGCCGGAGGCGCCTTTTACCAGATTGTCAATCGCAGAAAAGCAAACGACCTTGCCCTTCACACAAGTTACAAAGATATGGCAATAGTTTGTCCCTGCGACATCTTTAACAGCGGGAGCATCCTTGCATATCTGCACAAAAGGCTCATTTTTATAGAAATCATTATAGAGCTGTAATAGTTGCTCATTGCTAAGGTTCTTCTTCGGTTGACAATACACCGTCGAAAGAATTCCCCTATCAAAAGATCCTACATGCGGCTGAAAAAGAACAGTAACCTTTTTGCCCGCAACATCACTTGCAATTTGTTCAATTTCCGGCATATGGCGGTGGTTACCGATGCCGTAGGGAAACATATTTTCATTCATATTGGGAAAATGGAATTTACTCGAAGGTTTCATCCCCGCACCTGATGCTCCTGTTACTGCATTAACAATAACGGATTCGGTTTCTATCAAATTTTCTTTGAGCAGCGGAGCAATAGCAAGCGATGCCCCTGTCGGGTAGCAGCCGGGATTTGCGACGAGCATTGCACCTTTTATTTGCTCGCGGAAAAGCTCAGGCAGGCCGAAAGCGGCGTGTTTTAAGTTCTCGGTATCGGTATGCTTGACGTAATACTTTTCATATACTGCAACATCTTTAATGCGGTAATCGGCGCTAAAGTCGATTACCTTCAGCCCTGCATCTAAAAGTTTCGGCACGAATCCCATAGAGACCTTATGCGGCAGACAACAAAGGGCGACATCAGCAAGATCTGACAGCTTATCTAAATCCAACGGCTCGATTTGCAGAGCGCACCGTCCCTTAAATTGCGGAAAAACGTCCTCGACCGCTCCGCATTCTTCCGGCAGCGCAGTCAGATAAGTAAGCTCCGCTTCACTGTGCTGCAGGAGAATCCGTATCGATTCGGCGCCGGTATATCCGCTTGCCCCGATTATTGCAACTTGTATCATTCTGTCTTCCTTTCTTTTCTCAAGTATTGGCCAAGAATATCAGTTTCGCTTTTAGTGGTCAAGTTTCCTCCTTAGCAAAACGACCGCACAAGCGCCAATAACCAGCACCGTACCCAAAAGGCAAGGCGCCGTTAGAGGTTCGCTGAATATTGCCACGCCGGCTATATAGCACAATATCGTCTCGAGCATAAGCAACAATGAACCGGTCTTGACCGGCACATACTTAAAGCCTTCCGTCATCAAGAGCTGACCGATAGTAACGCTGACACCGATGCCCAGCAGGATAAAGACGCCTTTTAAGCCGATGGCCCCTTCGCTGCTAAAAGCCGGCCCTATGACCAGCCACATCCCTACCGCACACTGGGAAAAGTAAATCGCCAATGAGTCATCCG
>Ga0315550_1002706_pt1 | contig 10795 bp, 12 predicted proteins | sample SalMarSW160190MG_2_FD_203100 | JGI IMG/M metagenome (GOLD analysis project Ga0315550, IMG submission 203100) | Salt marsh sediment microbial communities from the Plum Island Ecosystem LTER, Massachusetts, United States - Salt Marsh Sediment SW1601-90 ... | reverse complement strand
GAGATTTTCAATCTCTGGCGCTCCTGGCGTCCTGGCGGTTCAAAATTATATTCGTTTTAATGAGGTTCTAAAACCGGGATAAGGCAAGTATGGAACTGAACATCATTCAGCACGCCGGCGCAACGCTGCAGCGGCCGCCGGTGGACGAGACCGACCGCCGCCTGCTGGCCGCGATCCAGCGCGGGCTGCCGCTCGCGCCGCGCCCGTTCGCCGACGTCGCCGCCGGCCTGGGCCTGACCGAAGCCGACGTCATCGCGCGCCTGAAGCGGTTGAAGCAAGCGCGCGTGATCAGCCGTTTCGGGGTGGTGGTGCGGCATCACGAGCTGGGCTATTCGGCCAACGCCATGGTGGTGTGGGACGTGCCCGACCGGCAGGTCGCGGAGCTCGGGCGCTGCCTCGCCGGCTTCGATTTCATCACGCTGTGTTACCGCCGCCCGCGGCGCCTGCCGCAGTGGCGCTACAACCTCTACTGCATGATCCACGGCAAGAGCCGCGAGGAAGTGCTGGCGCACCTCGAATGGATGGTCAACCACTGCGGCCTGCAGGCGCTGCCGCACGAGGTGCTGTTCTCGCGCCGGCGATTCAAGCAGCGCGGCGCGGTGTACGCCGGCGCGGACGCGAGCAGGGCCCCCGCAAAGCGGGGATGCGAACGTCGCGAGTCGGCCGCGGCGCCGGGAAAGACCGAGCGAACCGAACGATGGAAAGAAAATCCACGTACGACGGCTTCATCGTGCACGCCGGCGCCGAAAGGCGGGCGCTGATGGACGCCGTCGACCGCCAGCTCATCAACGGCCTGCAGGGCGGATTTCCGGTATCGGAACGGCCGTACGCCGAGGCCGCGGAACGGTTCGGCCTGACCGAGGACGAGCTGATCCGTCGCGTGGACGCCTTGCTGGCGCAGGGCGTGCTGACCCGCTTCGGGCCGATGTACCATGCCGAGCGGCTGGGCGGGGCGCTGACGCTCGCCGCCATGAAGATTCCCGCCGCGGATTTCGAGCGCGTGGCCGGGATCGTGAACGCCTTCCCCGAAGTGGCGCACAATTACGCGCGCGAGCACGAGCTCAACATGTGGTTCGTGCTCGCCACCGAAACCCCGGAACGCATCGGCGAGGTGATCGCCGGGATTGAACGCGCGACCGGCTATAAGGTATACAACATGCCCAAGCTCGAGGAGTTCTACGTGGGTCTGAGGTTGACGGTATGAACGCGCACGCCGCTGAAATTCTCGCCCACGCCGGCTTCGAGGCCCCGGCGAAGCTCGATGACGCCGACCGACGCATCATCGTGGCGACGCAGGAAGGCCTGCCGCGCGTGCCGCGGCCGTACCACGCGATCGCCGCGCAGGTGGGTGTGAGCGCCGACGAGGTCATGACGCGCCTGCGGCGCATGCTGGATGCCGGCGTGATCCGGCGCGTCGGCGCGGTGCCGAATCACTATGCCCTCGGTTACCAGGCCAACGGCATGTCGGTGTGGGACGTGCCTGAAGAACGCGTTCGTGAGCTTGGCCGGAAGATCGGCGGCCTCGATTTCGTCAGTCACTGCTACCACCGTCCGCGGCACCTGCCCGACTGGCCGTACAGCCTGTTCGCCATGGTGCACGGGCGCGACCGCGCCGAGGTCGAGGCCAAGGTGGCGCAGATCGCCGGATTGCTCGGCGAAGACGACCGCGGCCATGCGGTGCTCTACAGCACGCGCATCCTCAAGAAAACCGGATTGAGAATAGGGTAGGTTGGGGTGAGCGCAGCGAACCCCAACAAGAGCGAATGTCATGTTGGGGTTCGGCGTTGACGCCTCACCCCAACCTACGGTAAAGCCGAGGAGGCATTGATGTTCCGGATATCGCAATACATGCAGGAAATCCAGAATCCGACACCGCTCGGCCCGAAACGCCAGCCGCCCGGGCCGGTGGTGATCTGGAACCTGATCCGGCGCTGCAATCTCGCCTGCAAGCATTGCTACTCGATCTCGGCCGACACCGATTTCCCCGGTGAGTTGTCGACCGAAGAGGTGTACCGGGTCATGGACGACCTCAAGGGTTTCCGCGTGCCGGTGTTGATTCTCTCGGGCGGCGAGCCGCTCATGCGCCCGGACATCTTCGACATCTCGCGCCGCGCGAAGCAGATGGGTTTCTACGTCGGGCTGTCCACCAACGGCACGCTGATCGACGAATCCAACATCGATCGCATCGCCGAAACCGGCTACGACTACGTCGGCATCAGCATCGACGGCCTGCGCGAGACCCATGACCGTTTCCGCCGCCTCGAGGGCGCGTACGACGCCTCGATGAAGGCCATCCGTCTGTGCCACGCGCGCGGTATCAAGGTCGGCATGCGTTTCACCATGACGCAGGACAACGCCAGGGAGCTGCCCGAGCTGCTCGATCTCATGGAGCAGGAGGGCATCGACAAGTTCTACCTGTCGCACCTGAATTACGCCGGGCGCGGCAACGTCAACCGCAAGGACGACGTCATATTGAAGACCACGCGCTGGGCCATGGACCTGCTGTTCGACAAATGCTGGGATTACACCCGGCGCGGCCTGCACAAGGAATTCGTCAGCGGCAACAACGACGCCGACGGCGTGTACCTGCTGTTCTGGGTGCGCAAGCACTTCCCGCAGCTTGAAGACCACATGCGCGCGAAACTGGCGCAGTGGGGCGGCAACTCCTCGGGCGTCAACATCGCCAACATCGACAACCTCGGCCAGGTCCACCCCGACACCTTCTGGTGGCACTACACGCTCGGCAACGTGAAGCAGCGCCCGTTCTCGCAGATCTGGCAGGACATTTCCGACCCGCTCATGGCCGGCCTCAAGGCCAGCCCGCGTTCCATCAAGGGCCGTTGCGGCGCCTGCCGGTTTTTCGACGTCTGCGGCGGCAACACGCGTGTGCGCGCGCATCAGCTCAGCGGCGACCCGTGGGCGGAGGACCCCGCCTGTTACCTCACCGACGAGGAAATCGGCGTCGAAGGCCTCGGCGAGCGTCTGCAGAACCGGCCCTATACGCGCATTCCGTTGCGTGTGGCGAAGTAGGCGAACGTTTGAGTGCTTCGTGTGACGAACAGATAGAGTATGCGAAGGGTAACGGCATACAATCCGCGCACGGAGGAAGATGTGAATTCCGAGGATCAACGACGCTTGGCGACACTGTTGCGCGCGAATCGCTGGGCGGCGCTCGCGACCGCGCGCGATAACGTGCCGCTCGCCACCTGGGTGGCGCTGGCACCCGAGGACGACCTCGGCGGTTTCCTGCTGCACCTGAGCCGTCTGGCGCTGCACACGCGTTATCTCGAGACCAACCCGCGCGCGTCGCTGTCGTTCACCGAGCCCGATCGCGGTGCCGGCGATCCGCAGGAGCTGGGGCGTGTGAGCTTGCAGGGCTATGTCGAAACGGTCGGGCGTGACACCGCTGGCTACGCCGCGGCGCGCGAGCGCTACCTGGCGCGTTTCCCCGCCACTGCGGCCACATTCGAATTCGCCGATTTCGCGCTGCTGCGTTTTGTGACCGAGTACGCGCGTTACGTGCCCGGGTTCGGGCGCGTTTACCGTCTCACGGCCGCCGACCTGAGTCCGTTCGCGCACGCGGACATCTGACGTCCGGGCAAGACTCGCGCAAGCGGTCCGCGCCGTGTCGCGGACGCCGTCGTCCGCGAAGCCGTCGTTCCGGTCAACCCAGTCGCGCGCCGCCGTCCACGTCCAGCACAGCGCCGGTGATGTACGGTTCGCGCACGAGGAACAATACGGCTTCGGCAATGTCGGCCGGTTGTCCGTAGCGACGCAGCGGCAGCCGCGCGGCGCTCCCTTGCAGCATCGCCGTCTTCTGCTCCGCCGGCATGCCGTCGTAGGCCGGCGTATCCACGAGGCCGGGCGAAAGCACGTTGACGCGGCGCGGCGCGAGCTCCCTGGCGAGCGTCACGCCCAGGCGCTCGATCGCCCCGTTGACCGCCGCCAGTCCGGCGGTGCCCGGAATCGCGGCGCGCGCGGCGGCGCCGCTCACGAGCGTGACCGAACCGTCGACGCGCAAGGTCGGCAGCGCCGACTGAAGACTGTGGAAGTAGCCCCAGAACTTGCTGCGGAAGGCGTCTTCCAGCGTCTCGGCCTTCAGTTCGCCGAAGGCGCCCCAGGCCGCGGGCCCGGCTGCCGCCAGCACGAGATGATCGAACGGCCCCACCGCCTCGAAGAAGGCGGCGATGCTCCGGCGGTTTGCATAGTCGAGAACATAGCCCGAGGCATCGGCGCCGATCGTGTTCACGGCCGCTTCCACGCGTTCACGCGTGCGCGCGGACACCGCCACGCCGAAGCCCTCGGCGGCGAGGCGTTGCGCGGCGGCGAGCCCGATGCCCGAGCTGCCGCCGACGACCGCCACTTTCTCTTTCGCTGTCGTCATCGCTGTCTCCTCCGCGCTCACTTGCGCAGCAGCTTGAACGCGTGGTTGGGGTTGAAGCCGTTGTTGAAGAGGTGCGTGATCCACACCATCGCCATCGGCTCGAGATAGCGCGCCTTGTCGATCGTGCCGAGGTCGACAGCCGGCGGCCAGCCGAGCTGCTCGATGAGCCCGCCCACCGCGCGCTTGGCGTCGGCGTCGTTGCCGCAGATGAGCATGTCGGGTTTGCCGTCCGGGAAGGCCGGGTTGACCATGTGCATGTTGCCGACGATGTTGAAGGCCTTGACCACCCGTGCCCGGGGCAGCCAGCGCTGAAGCTGTTCGCCGGCCGAATCGGTGTGCCCGACCGTCAGCACCGGCGGCCTGCCCTCGGCCTCGAAGCGCAGCGGATTGGTCGTGTCCAGCACCACCTTGCCGGTGAAATGACCCGGGTCGGCGAGGCGGATGACGTTCTCGGCGTTCGCCCAGCCGACGCTGAATACGATCAGCTCGCCGAAGGCCGCGGCCTCGGCAAAGGTTCCGACCGAGGCCAGCGCGCCGGCGCCCGCGAGCCAGGTCTTGATCTTGTCTTGCGACGGGTCGCGCGTGCCGAGTTTCACCTGATGGCCGGACGCCGCCAGGCCGCCGCCCAGGGCGCGTCCGACGTCACCGCTGCCGATAATGCCGATTTTCATGATACGGCCTCCTGTTGCGTGTTGCGTTGGCTGTTGTGGGGGCAGCCTACGCCCCGGCTGGATATATTTAAAATGGATAATCATGATAAATTATATTCACGACATGAATCTTCGTACCCTCGACCTCAATCTGCTGCGGGTGCTGGACGCGTTGCTCGCCGAGCGCAACGTCACGCGCGCGGCCGCGCGCCTGCACCTGAGCCAGCCGGCCTTGAGCAACGCGCTCGCGCGCCTGCGCCGCGCGCTCGACGATCCGCTGCTCGTGCGTACCCCGCGCGGCATGGTGCCCACCCCGCACGCCGCCGCGCTCGCCGAGCCCGTGCATCGCGCGCTCGCCGGCCTCGAGGAGGCGCTCGGCAACCGCCGCTTCGACCCGGCAACGTCCGATCAGGTCTTCCGGCTGGCGGCGACCGACTACATGGAGTTCGTGGTGTTCCCGCCGCTCATTCGCCGCCTGCGCGCGATCGGTTCGCGCATCGCGTTGCACGTCGCGCCGCTCGAGGAAACGGTCAAGGCCGAGGCGCTGGCGCGCGGAGACGTCGACCTGGCGCTCGGCTATTTCCGCCGTCCGGACGAGAACCTGCACGCACGCGCCCTGTTCGACGAGCGTTTCGTGTGTCTGGTGCGCCGCGATCATCCGGTGGCGCGGCGTCGTCTCACGCTCAAACAATTCGTCGCGCTCGACCACGTGCTGGTCGCCCCGCGCGGCGTGGCGCGCGGCGTGGTGGACGAACAGCTCGAGCGCCGCGGCTTGGCGCGCCGCGTCGCGCTCGCGATCCCGCATTTCCTGCAGGTTCCCTTCATCGTCGCCGAGACCGATTACATCGCCGCGCTCGCCGAACGCGTGGCGCAACGGTTCGTGACCCTGTTGCCGCTGAAAGTCCTCCCGCTGCCCCTGGAGGTGCCCAGCTTCACGGTTTCCATGCTGTGGCATGCCCGCACCCAGCACAGTCCCGCGCACCGCTGGCTGCGCGAGCAACTGGTCGAGATCGCGGAGCAGGCATGATCCAGGTCAAGGCGGCCTGGCGTTGCGACGGGTTCAAATAGAAAACGACCGGTAACCCGAGCCCCCGGAACCCGACATGACATCGCCCGCTTTGCGTTCGTGGATATTCGCCGTCGCCGCGTTAGCCGCGACCTCCCCGGCATCCGCCGGATCGCCGGATACCGCTGCGCTGTACGCGCAGCATTGTGCCACCTGCCACGGCCCCGAGCGCCTGGGCGGCACCGGCCCGGCGCTGCTGCCGGAGAACCTCGGGCGGCTCAAGCGCGCGGACGCGCAGAAAGTCATACGCGACGGCCGCTCGCAGACCCAGATGCCGCCGTTTCATGACAAGCTTTCGGACGACCAGATCCGCGGCCTGGTGGACCTGATCTACACGCCGCCGGCGCACGAGCCGCACTGGGGCATGGCCGAGATCAGGGCCTCGCACATCATCCACAACCGGCCCGGGAGCCTCCCGGACAAGCCGGTGTTCAAGGCCGATCCGCTGAACCTGTTCGTGGTGGTCGAGACCGGCGATCACCACGCGACGATTCTGGATGGCGATAAATTCGAGCCGATCTTCCGGTTTCCCACGCGCTTCGCGCTGCACGGCGGCCCCAAGTTCTCGCCCGACGGGCGCTTCGTCTATTTCGGCTCGCGCGACGGCTGGGTGAGCAAGTTCGACATCTACAACCTCAAGTACGTCGCCGAGATCCGCGCCGGCATCAACATGCGCAACATCGCCGTCTCCAGCGACGGACGCTACGTGCTGGCGGGCAATTATCTGCCGCACACGCTGCTGGTCATGGACGCCCGGGACCTGACGCCGCTCAAGCTCATCCCGGTGCAGGACGACAACGGCAAGAGCTCGCGCGTGAGCGCGGTCTACGACGCCGCGCCGCGCAAGAGTTTCATCGTCGCGCTCAAGGACATCCCCGAGGTGTGGGAGATTCCCTACGGCGCGAACGCCGATCCCATTTATCCCGGGCTGGTGCACGATTACCGCATGGGCGAGGCGATCGCGGCCAAGGGGCCGTTCCCGATACGCCGCATCCGCCTGGACGATTATGTCGACGACTTTTTCTTCGACCAGTCCTACGAGCACCTGATCGGCGCCGCGCGCAACGGCAAGAACGGCCAGGTGGTGAACCTGATCGTGGGGCGCAAGATCGCCGACGTGGACCTTCCCGGCCTGCCGCACCTGGGCTCGGGCATCACCTGGAATTGGCACGGCACGCCGGTGCTGGCCACGCCCAACCTGAAACAGGGCATGGTGACGGTGATAGACATGAAGAACTGGAAGACCATCAAGCACATCAAGACCCTGGGTCCGGGCTTCTTCCTGCGCTCGCACGAGAACACGCCCTACGCCTGGGTCGATTCCTCCTTCAGCCGGGACCCGAATGCGCGCGACGCGATCCAGATCATCGACAAGCAAACGCTCGAGATCGTCAAGACCCTCCGGCCCGAGCCGGGGCACACCGCGCAGCACATCGAGTTCACGCGCGATGGCAAATATGCGCTCGTCAGTATCCCCGAGATGGATGGCGCGCTCGTGGTCTACGACGCCGCCACCTTCAAGGAGGTCAAGCGCATCCCGATGAAACGTCCGCTGGGCAAGTACAACGTGTACAACAAGATCACCCGCTCCGCGGGCACCAGCCACTGAACGCGCCGCGCGGCGTTTCGGTATGAGTCCGGTGTCCCGGTAATCCCGGAAAGATCGCGGGGTTGCAATCCCGCGCGCGATGCCCCAGCATCGCGCCCAGTCCATCACGCAAGATATATATAGATGAATCCGGCCAACGACGTGCGCAACGCGCTCGAGGAAAAGCTGCTCGCCGCCCAGGAAGGCCACATCTCGAGCGACGAGCTGCTCGAAGTGCTGCTGGTCTCGCAGGTGTTCATGCCGGTGCAGGACGAGAAGGAGCCGGCGCTCAACATCCAGCGCTCGACGCGCGCCCGGCCGCTGGCCTTGTCGGCCGAGGACGGCACGCCCATCCTGGTGTTGTTCTCCAGTCCCGAGCGCGCCAAGCCGTTCCTCGCGGACTTCCCCGGCTACAGCGGCGGCATCCTCGAAAGTTTCAAATGGGTGCTGGAACGCATGGGCACGGGTTACGGCATCGCGCTCAACCCGGGTTCCGAGGTCGGTTTCGACATGGAGCCGGAGACGGTGACCGAACTGGTCCAGCGCGTGACGCACGAGGCCGCGCCGGATTCCCGGCCGGAGGGGCTGCAGTAAAACCCGGGGCTGCGCGCCAGGGGGCTCTGTTCAAGTCTCCCGTTCGCCCTGAGCTTGCCGAAGCCTGTCCTGAGCCGGTCGAAGGGGGTGAGGATGTCGTAAATTGCAGGCGATCCGTCCGTCCGTGGTTCGACAGGCCTGTCCTGAGCGAAGTCGAAGGGCTCCCACGAACGGACTGAGTCAGACCTTCCCTAGCGCGTCATCCAGGAGCGCGCACGCACGGTCAGCACGGCGTAGGGAAACACCCAGAACAGCGCGAAGAACGAGAAGTAGGCGTACAGGACGCCGTAGAGGGCCTTCCAGGAACGTTCACTGCGCAGGAAATACAACATGTAGAAGGTCGACATCATCCCGATGGCGAACAGCACCCGCAGGATCATTTTCGGCTCCGTCAGCGACAGCGTGATCAGCAGTACCAGGATGACATAGCCGACCGGATAGCGCAGGTTGGTGATGATGTTGTCGACCAGCGAGAACAGCAGCGATTTCAACGGACGTTTCCAGACGAGCCCGGCGAAGCGCAGTTCTTCGCGCACGTAACTGCGGTCCCAGCGCAAGTACATCTTGCACAGTTTCCGGTAGGTCAGAGGGACGACGGTATGTACCACGGCGGTTTGCTGGTAAACGGTGTCGTAGCCGCGCGCCAGGATGAAGTTGGTCATGGCGCGGTCTTCACCGTAGGTCGAAGGCACACCGAGGAATTTCTGCGCCACCCATTTGTCCAGCACCTCGCGCACCACCGCGAGCCGGTACGCCGACAGCGCGCCGGGGCAGCAGTAGACCGTGCCGTACGTGGATTGGACGGCGCGCAACACGTCGAAGGACAGGACGTACCGCACCTGCAGCATGCGCGGGATCAGGCCTTCGTGCTGGTTGTAGACGGACACTTTTCCGGCGACGGCGCCGATCCGCGGATTGCGGAAGGGGCCGGTGATCTCGAGCAGGGTGTCGCGTTCGATGACGCTGTCGGAGTCGATGGTGACGACCACCTCGCCGCTCGCTTGGCGGAAGCCCGCCTCCAGCGCCGCGCGTTTTCCGCGGTTCTGCGGGAAACGCAGGGACTTGACCAGCTCCGGATGGCGCAAGGCGGCGGACTGGATGTGTTCCCAGGTGTCGTCGCGGCTGCCGTCGTCCACGACGAAAATCTCCAGCCGTTCGCGCGGGTAGCGCGCGGCCGCCACCGAGTCGATGGTCTGCGCCACCATGGCGCCTTCGTTGTAGGCCGGAATGATGACCGTGAGCACGGGGGCGTCGCCCATGGTGGACGCGGCGAACGGCCGGTAGCGAAACCACAGGAAAGTGCGAAAGCCCAGCAACAGCGACCCCATGGTCATCCACAAAATGCTTGGACGCAGCAAGATGTGCATCCAGTCAGAGCTGTGCGCGGCGCGCACGAGTGGATTGAAGACCCTGCCCTCGATGGTTACGTAGATGATCAGGCACAAGCCGAGGATGATGGCGGCGCGCAGAATCCATTCCCAGGCGTCATAGGACGATTCAACCGCCACCGCACCATCGGTGGAAGCAAGAAGACTTACTTTCTGTGACATGGTTTCAAACCTGCTCGCGGAATGGGTTACGAAGAGAGGGGAAGAAGGGGGGTACCTCTCCGGCACGGCGCATATGATATACGGAATTACGGATTAGTTAAGATGGCTTTTGTGCCGCTGATAAGCCGATGAATGGCTATGAGACCGGAGGCTTTACATATAGTTGCCGCCCCGTGAAAACCGGAGGAAACTGGTCGGATTCCGGCACCGCCGTGATCCGAACACTCCAATGGCATGCCCGGTAAGGTTCTGTCACGGTGGCAGGATTTTTCGGCCACCGGCTGGCGGGAAGGAGGTGGCATATGCCCGAAACACTTGAAAAGCTGCATCTGGAATTCGACGACGACGGCCTGCTGAAGGATCCGGCGCAATGGAGCGAGGCGGCGGCCGTGGAAATAGCGCTCCGTGAGGGAATCGGCCGGCTGACCGGGGAGCACTGGGAGGTAATCCGCTCGTTGCGCGAACACTACGCCAGGTTCGGCGTCGCCCCCGCCATGATCCAGGTATGCCGCGCCCATGGCAAAGGCAGGAACTGGGTGCACGACCTGTTTCACAGCTGCCTGAATGCCTGGCGCGCGGCGGGTCTGCCCAACCCCGGCGAGGAGGCGAAGGCGTATCTGAACGACATGTGATCGCGCCGCCAGCGCGCGGCAAAAGAATTATTTTGTTCCCGTCGCGATCAGGTACTCGTGTGGAATCCTCAATTGTCCATCGTGCACGAAGTCGCGCGCAAAGCGCCCGACTTCGTCGCGCACCTTGCCGCGCTCGTTTGCCGGAAGCGCATCGTATTGTTGCTTGAGGATGTCCGAGGCCTCGACCGTGTCCCAGAACTCCTCGAAGGAACCGAACTGGTAATCGAAGGTCCGGGCCTCCACCGAGGGTTCGGCGAATCCCGCCTCGTTCAGCAAATCACGCAGCAGTCCCGGGGCTCCCAACGACGTCACCTTGGCCAGCGGCGGATGC